>Ga0114925_10001407_pt1 | contig 11824 bp, 11 predicted proteins | sample SumtaG_2_FD_87287 | JGI IMG/M metagenome (GOLD analysis project Ga0114925, IMG submission 87287) | Deep subsurface microbial communities from Indian Ocean to uncover new lineages of life (NeLLi) - Sumatra_00607 metaG | ecosystem: Environmental > Aquatic > Marine > Oceanic > Sediment | place...
ATGTAACAATTGCTTATGGGTTTCCTGAAAATTTTGATCTGAAAAAAGTGGCGAAGGTATTAAGTAAAGATTTAAATTGTACAGCATACTTTAAGAAAGAAATTTACATGAAAAGATTTAAAAATTGGAAAAAGGCTTGTCCTATATCGGAACTAGGAAAATCTGTTTGTGGTATAAAAATAAATGGAGATAAAAGAAAAGAAGTGAAAGATTTTTTGATAAAAAACAAAATGATTGATTCTAAAAACATTGTAATTCATGGATTTTAGGAGGGAGATGATTTAACAATTAAATTCTTTATTGAATTTACTAAACATTTTTTCATTCAATTTTAAAATTTTTGAAATTCTATGAACTCTCTTATTGTTATCTGAACAACAGGATACTTGAGAAGCTGATATGAATAACTGTCTTACATTTTGGTCTCTTTTCAGGATAGTCATTAAACTCCACAAGTCACATATTCTTTCGTCAACAAATCGTTCAATTTTAGTTTCAAGATTTTTCATACACTCATTTTCCCAATTAGTTGTTTCCTTCTGAACAGCCTTTCGAATCTTTAACAAAAAATGTGATATTTCGTGTAACAAAACAAATCCGAAACTCCCCAATTGACTACTCTTATCGTGAAAAATCGAAGATAATGGTTCCAAGATAAACTGTAATGGTACTACTATCCTATGATTCATTCCGTTGTAATATGGGTCATTCTGAAAAAATGTTTCAAACAACAACGATGATCCTTCTTCTTCTTCAAACTTTGAAGATTTCAAATTTAGACAATTTTGAATGAAACTATTTTTGTCTACCGGTATTTTACATTCACTTTGATAAAATTTCTCAATAACATCACTTCTGTAAATTCTGTCAGGAATAAAACATTTTCCGACTGAAAACTCGATATTTGAAAAATGCCGAAGTGTGAAATCGTGAAGAATACTATTTTTTTCAATGCAATAATCACTTGGGTTGTTAATCAATTCTTTCTTGAAAAAACTATACAACTCTTCAACCAACTCATCAAAGTGAGTTTCTATCTTCTCAATTTTGTATACTCTTGATCGTACAGCTTCACAATAAGAAACTCTGTAATTTTCAATTGTTTCCTTCAAACAATCCTCACTCTTGATTTTATTGATAGTTGAAAGACTTTGAACAGATAGGTAGATCAAATAATCTTGCAAGTGTTGTGTGGAAAACTCAGTCAAAAGTTTGTTGAAATAAAACATGAAAGTGTTATCTGGGAAACAAACTGTATTGATATCCTCAAACCCCAATCCGGAGCTTCTCAAGAATAAATCAATTGAGAATTTGGATGGAATGAACATTTCACCCAATTTAGACTTTTCCATACAAGTTATTTTCTGATTCTTCGAATGAAACTTGTTTATCTTCTTAACAACATATTTGGCATTTTTGATCTGTTCCTTTGTCATAATATCTTCAGAAATAGGGAATTCAAGTGTGTTTGTCGAACCTCCTTCTCCTACTTTCAACAGAGGGACAATTTTTCTATTCTCCATGAACAAATAAGGTGATTCGATTTTTGTAGGATAAAACCTTCCATGAATTCCACAGGAAGCCAGTGTACCAAACACTGATGAAAATGTTCTCATATTCTTAGCTCCTTTTATCAGTTTTATCATCATTTTCAGGGTGTAAGTTTTGGCAATTGCATTCTTCTCCATTCCTCCACACATAAACACAGAGGATGATGACAAAACATCGCCATTGTCTTTATGCAAATAACATGATCGAAAGAATGTGTTCATTTTACCATTGTAATTCTTGAAAAAATGAACTGTTGTTGCTTCGTTTCTATCTGGAGTCATGATGCTCTTATTCAATTTCTCTAAGAGAAAATCTATCTTTGACGATGCAACTTCATTTCTTTCACGACAATTAATGAGTCCACAAGCATAATTATCAAAATTATCAATCTTACATGGATTCTTGTTAAAATCAATTATTTTGTCTTGAATGTACGAATTTTGGTTAAAGTAATCAAATTCTGATTGAGAATACACTTCTTCGTAATTGTAAGGTGATAATGAATAAGAAATGAAAATTATCACAAAAATGACAACTACGTAAATGAACGCACAACAATTTGGTAGTAGATTTTTCAGAATTATGTTGGGAACACTGATAGTCCTGCCCCTATCACTATCATCATCGTTGTCACCGTTTCCAATTTCTTTGATTTTCCCATTTTTGGACAACACTGGTATTCTTTTTCGAAACTTTGTTATGATCGAATCTAAATCATCGTCATCTGTTGTCATAGAAATGTATTTTTTTAGTCTTTTCAAACCTTCAATAGTTCTTTTGTATTTCACATTCAATTCTTCAGCTTCTTCCTCAGAGTGTCTTTCCATATTTCCTCCTCCTCTTCTCATTTATGTTGAACTTGATCTTTTTTTCACCAGTTTAATTGTTCTAATTCGATTTTTGTGATATATTTACAAAAAAAAGAGTTGAAACTTTTTTATTTATACAAACATGAGAGTAAGAATCAGTAAAATAAAGCAAAATAATCTTTCTCCTCCTTTTTTTAGTAGAGATGAATTACTGTTTTGGTCTCCACCGTTTCCGTTCTGGTAAGAAAATCCACACGTATAAATTTTCGAACCTGCTCCACAAACATCAAAATCTACAAATTTCTTGGCATTTTCACAATCTCCCTTCGAACAACCGACTCTCCCAAGGGAATTATGGTTACAATTAGTTGTGCTGTAGTGATTTTGACAGACCCATTCTTCATTGAAATTAATATCGACAAAATCACTTCCAGATAGTTTATAGTCCGTTACTCTTTGAGCTGATAATCCAATACAAATTTTGTACTTTTTTGGGACAGGTGTTCCAGTACAACCTGGTACAGATTGAATCGTCAAGTAATCTGTAGTGTTAATATCGTAATAGATTTCGTTTTCGAGACACAAACCAAATTTTGCGTGAACTATATCATAGTCTGAAGTACCAGAACAGTCTGGTTGGAAATAGTACAATTTCATCACGAATAAGTCGGATTTGATTCGATCCAGAATGAAGAAAAATAAGGAAATCCAAAAAACAATTTTAACAAACATCTCTCTTTACTTGTCTTTGGTTTAGTTTTTTTTACACAATGATAATAATTACAAAACAACGTTTTTCACGGTCCAGATGACCACTTTCTTTCCTCCAACTCTTCCTATATAACTAATCAATTCCAAGAATACCATAACTAGTTTGAACTCGAGATTTAGTTGAACTAGTTTTTCCACCAATAGGCCCAAATCCCGCGTAAGTTCCGGCAAATGTAAAAAAAAGACCCCCACAGATGAAAAGGCATGTGCAAAGAAATACACATATTGCAAAAATAACCAGTATAACTAACCAAACTGTATTCATCCTCCTTCCTTTTTCTTGGTATGAATAAACGAAACGGAGATAAAATATTTAATCAAAATTTCTAAATTTCTCTTCCCTTTATTAAACAAATGTTTTTTTTTCTTTTTCACGTTCCCGATGACCATTCCTCTCCCTCTTTAGTCTTTCTAATCTATTCCAAGAATACCATAACTGGTTTTAACACGAGATTTGATTGGGTTTCCTGTCCTTTCAGGATAAGATCTAAAAAAAACACTCCAAGTGATAAAAGCATCCAAAATCCACATCCAAACGAACACACAACTGTTATTATAGCAACAAAGATAATTGTACTGATTACATCCTCACCCGACATTATTTTTTTTTAAATTTTTCAAAAATTGATTATTTTCCGAAATAAAAACAATATGTATGGATGTGGGCTTATTCAACTAGTTATTGGACCGATGTTTGCTGGTTTGTCAATTTCACGTTAACTTTGATAGGAAAAACCACAGAACTGATTAGACGAATAAAAAAGTACAAAATCGTGAAGAAAAAGTGTCTTCTAATAAAATATCACAAAGATAATCGTTATGGGAAAGAGAAGTTGTGTATGCATGACCAGTAAGTGTTATAGGTTCGTCCTAAATATTTTTTTAGACAAAATGAATCGACAGTCACAACTTCGAAACTAATGAATTTAATGTCACAAGTTGATAACTATGATGTTATCGGTATCGATGAAGGACAATTCGTATGTATTCGATTTTTTTCCCGGAATTTTTTTTACTAACTCTTTTTCACAGTACTGTGATTTAATCGAATTTTCGGAAAAATGTGCGAATATGGGGAAAGTTGTCATTATAGCCGCATTGGATGGAGACTTCAGAAGAGAACCTTTTGGACAAGTTTGTCAGCTCATTCCTAAAGCTGAAAACATCGTTAAATTAAAGGCAGTTTGTATGTTCTGTCAAAGAGACGCAGTGTTTTCTTGTCGAATTACCAGAGAAACAGAAACTGAAGTTATTGGTGGTGTTGAAAAGTATATGGCCTGTTGTAGAAGGTGCTATTTGACAGTTAGTTTTTTTTGTTGATTTCTAAATCATTTAGAACCCTTTGACAACAAAGAAGAAATTGTCAAAGAAAAAAAAAGATGAAGAAAATGGAAAAATAAAGATTGATGAATTTCAACCAAAGAGAAGTCGTTTTGTGGATTTGGTTAACTTTGATTTGTGAAATATTTAGTTTTGACATCGTGTTTCTCAAAAAAGAAGAAGATTTCCTTTTTCTCCCTCCCAATCGTTTTCTTTATTCATTTACATATATTTTTTTAATCCATTCCAAGAATACCATAACTGGTTTGAACACGAGAACTAGATTTGGTTGAACTATTTTTCCCTCCAATTCCAACAGTCTCAAAATAACCTTGAAAAATTGATCCGGTCCAAACAAGAAAGAAAAGCAAACAGCATCCTCCAATCGCACAACAGACACATAGTCCAATAAAAATTGAAGCGGTCAGTCCTACTATACTTTCATCATGCGGCATTATGTTTTTTTTTCCTCCCCTTTATCTCTTTCTTTGATTATTTGTTGAAAAAGTAATGAAATATAAAGTGAAAATCTTTATTTCTTACATGGATGGAGTTTTATAGATGTAAAACGGACACTCTTTCCTATTTCCACCTGAATCTGTTACAGAATAAGATTGACACAAAAGCTTTGCACATTTCGTTAACCTTTCAAGATCTCCAAACAAAAACCTGTGATTCATAAAACCATAATCTTCATAAAATCCAACAGCAGAAGGATCAGAATAAGCAATAAGATAATCAGGTGTGTTAAGTTTGATAACATTATCCAGAAGAGTAGTTCCAAGATACTTGAGTCCCATTTTGTCCTTCATTTTGGTGTTACTGCAAAGAAGTACAATTTCCATGAATTTCACCTTGTCTCTTCCAATTTTATGCAACTTTGTAATCACAATAGAAAGTCTTTCATTTGGTTTTGCATCAGCATATTTGGTGTACAGACCATACGATTTCACACTTCTATCCATTCCCAAATTAACAAAATTCTCTTTCCCAAAACATGAAAATGAGTGTCTAATAACAACACTCCACCATCTTTCATACACAGCTTTATCAGTTGTTCCTAATCTCAAAATTCTAACTTGGTTATTCATAAACAATCGAGCAGTGTGAGTTTTTTTAACATCCTCAACTTTCGAAACCAACTTTGTAAGTTCAAAATCAATCAAATTTGGATTCTTTGCAGCATGAGAACTAACAAGGAGATCACTTCCAAAATAAGCAGATCTGAAATCTTCGGTTCTTCCATCAGAATAGTTTGGTTCTTTACTCCTGAGTTTGTTTATGTACTTCTTCGAATGACGTTGGATAATTCCATTGAGCAAACTCTTCAATTCATCGTTCTTTGCCAAGATCTGATCAATTTGAGCACCATAACCGATAGCCTGTTTGATTCCTCCTTTTTCGACAATCAACTTCAACTTTTGCATGACACCACGTTCAATGGTTTGAGGTAAATCGAAGATAGCAACGGATTTTTGAATATCCTGTTCACAATGTTCCAAGTAATGTTCAACTAATTCAGAGATACCAGAGCTCCATGGAGGTAACTTCCTCAGCTGTTTCGAGTTTTAGAAAAAAGGAAAAGATCGTTTCTTACCTTACATCTAAGCACATATCCACGTTTATTCAGTTTAATCTTCATTCTCCTCGTGTTTGGTTTTTAAAATTGAATCTAATCACGGGGTGGCTCCTTGTCCCCCCCGTTTTTACAAAAAAAAATTGGAGAAACGAAGAATAAGTTTCAATAATGTTATCTACTGTGATCACTGATACTGAAAATGCTAAAAAACTTTGGAAGTTTATGGGCGAACATCAAAAGCGGAAATGTGTTTGGGAATACTTACTTGGTGTCGGTTGTTCAGAAAAAGTATGTGAAGAAGAACTTGTTGAGCAGTACAGAATAGATGCTAAACTCCCGATCGATTTTCGAGAAGAAGAGGTGTTTTTCTTTGGTGTATGGAAGAGAAGTCGAGAACAGGAAATTGAGGAACCGGAAATCGTTATGGAACTTGATGGTGATACTGTAATGAATGAGAGTGAGAAGAATGACAAAACCACCCGATCGGCCAAACCTAAATTACCCAGCGGCCAAAGACATTTTTGCGGAATTGAGAAAACAAAACTTCGTGATCAAGCTCTTATTGAATTCATGCCTGATGAGAAAATTTCGAAAAATACCAAAACTGACGTCAAATCATCGCTTTTTAGACAGTTTCAGAGGAATATAGGAACGAACGGAAGGACTTCAATGGCTTATAGCATCCTGCTTGACTTGTTGCAAGAAAAGAATGATTTTTATGAAGGCAAGAAGGTTATGCTTGGAAAAAGAAGGAGGGAGGCTGAGTTTGATCCAAAGGTTGTTGCTTCAGGAGAATTGGGATGTTTCAATTTGATCAGAGATTTGTACGCAACTGAATTTGAGGATATTGGCAAGCCACCAACCAAAAAAAGGAAGAAAAATTCGATTTTGAAAGAACAAGCCCAGGAAAAGAAACTTTCATCTGAATTGAACATGTTGAATGAGAAGCTGTTTATTGAAAAAGTTGAAATTGAGTCTAAAAGAGAGTGTATTGACAATACCTTTACCTTGGATGTTGTTGCAAAAAAATCTGATGTTTCAAGGCAGTCTGTTGAGAGAGTTCTGAAGAGGAAATTGAGAAAGAGAGAGAAAAATTATGTTAGAATTGAGAAGAAAGTTAAAGCCAAAAAGAAAGAACGTGATGAGTTGGTTTCTGTTATAGAGAAGAAGATCAAATCTAAGAAGGAGGTTATTCAATGTGACCTTTGTCTTGATTACATTTTACCTGAGGATTCATTTTCCAAGATTTGCTCTCAAGATCATCCTTATTCTGTTTGTATCGATTGTTTCAAAAAAGCTGTCATTGAGAAAAAGAAATGTTGTATTTGCAGAAGGAAAATCAGTGAAGATTTGCTTGAGTTGTTCAAGTTGCAGATTGAAATTCCATTGATTGATCCGATAGAGATTGAAGATGACGATGAGGATAATCATCGTGACCAAGTGAGAAAATCTCCATATTTACCAATTGCTGATCCAAGAGACCATCAAAATTCGCTTGGTTATAATGTTAGGACTGTTTTAAATATGAATTTGAGTTATAATGAGATCAGTTTGCTCAAAAGATGTTTTCATTTGGGACAAAGACCAAGAACTCCTGAGTTAATTGTTATTGATGAGTCTCGTGATGAAAGTAGACCAAGTTCACCTCAATATAGACCAAGTTCACCTCAATATAGTCCAAGTTCACCTCAATATAGTCCAAGTTCACCTCAATATAGTCCAAGTTCACCTCAATATAGTCCAAGTTCACCTCAATATAGTCCAAGTTCACCTCAGTATAGTCAAAATGAAAGTTTTCAACTTCATTAAGAAAGTGCAGCGAGAGAAAGAAGGAGATTGTTGATGTTTGTGTGTGTGTGAATAAATTTGATTTTGTTTTTTTCAATTGAAGTAAAAATTAGTTCAAAATAAGTAAATACAAACCATCCTTTCGGAAATATCAAAAAAAAGGGGGGGAGAGTAAGTACACCACCAAGAATGGAAAGAAAACCTCCAATTGTTAATGGAAATGAGGATACTGAAATCACCAAGTTTTTTACAAGTTCAACCAAGTTACACAAAAAAGTCATCGAGCCTGCCTTTAAAATGAGAGATATGGAGTTAATGATCCAAAAAAAGAAGAAATTTATCATGGCAGGATTCGACAACATTTCAAACATCGTCAACTTCCTGTTTTTCGTATTATTACCGAAGAATTTTACTCAAACAAACACAGTTGTTCTCAAGAATGAAGAATTTGGTCAATTTATGCGACTAGTACCAGATTTTGTAATTAACAACATCGATATTGAATATTTCGAGACTGTAGAATCTGTTAGAAAATACGAGAAGGAGGAGAAGGAGAAGAAAAAGAAAGAAAAGGAAAGAATGTTAACGTTAGTTGTCAACGAGGAATTATTCAAAAACGAGGAAACTGTTTTGTGGGCTAATTACTCTCTTATGAGATCAGATAGAATATTCTGTGATATTTCATTCGATCAATTGATAAAACGCCTTGAAACTCCATTATCAATTGTCTGGTTTACTAGTGATAAACCATTATTGAGGAGTAACGTTATTCTGGATCTCGTGAAAATTGGAGAAATTCTGGAACATGAAGATTTGATGGATAGAACTTTTCTGAAAACTTATCCTGCTAAGAAAATCATGAGTGAAATTATTGAAAATAGAGTTCTTTTACCACGTGAGAAATCTTGGTTTCCGTTAGTTTCCAACATAAGAATCGAAGAGGAGGAAGGTGTTGATCCTAGAGTAGAACTTGTTGTTTCTGGACTAATGAATTATGTTTACAGTATTGTTAAAACGCAAATGAATAAAGATAGGGTGATTGTAGGAGAATTGATGAAACATTATTCTTTGATGGAAAAAAAGTTTATTACTGAAACTGAAATTGATAATGAATACATTGAAATGATGAATTGGTTGGTGAGATTGTCCAAATACTTTGAGTTGATGTACTATGAAAGCCCTCTTGACACATTTAATTTGATAGTGAAAACCATTGAAGAAATGGAAGGTGAATTCAGTGATAGGAACAATGAGAGAATTCCTAAGATGAGAAAATCTTTGGAAAAAGTGGAAAAGACAAAAACTTCTTATGTTGTTGATTTGGCTAATTCTTTGCTATTGGAGACTGAAATGGATTCAAAAAAACTTAGTTTAATTGTTGTTCCATATCATCGGGTTGAATCCATGGAGGAACTGAGAAAATCGTTTGAAAGTGACAAAATCTTTGTTTCAACTCTGATTGAAGAGGATAACTATGGGAAACTTTTCATTGAAATTACTGAAGGGATTAAAAGAGGAGTGAAAGTATTCATCATAGATGAAAAACAGTTTACTTTGTCTGGGATTCCATCACGTAACGGATTGTCTGTTTTCCACACAGTCCATTTGTTTCCTTACAAATTCCTCTATTCGTTGTATTGGCAAAAGAGAGTAATAAAATTCTTGAAACCAGAGTTGTTCATGAAAAGGGAAACTAGGATTGGAGATTACATCAAAGTTTATTTTAGCAACAATAGAATTGATTCCTTGTTAGTACGTGAAATCAGAAAAAGAAAGTGGATTTTCACCAAGAGTTTGACGAATCCAATACGATGGTTGAAAGAGAAGAACGGGTTTGCCATAGATATTCCAAGAATAATGTTCCCAGGTTTGTCAGTTGCTGAACCAAAAATCTCAAGTAACACCATCTACGATATCGTAAACCTGACCCCAATGGAATTCATAAAAATATTTTCGGTTTATGATAAATCGTACGCTAGGAAATTGGATTACATCAATGCTTTGTTTCACAGCCTGACGAGATGGTCATTGAGCAAGCCAATGGAGTTTTTTGTGAGAAAAATACCAAATTTGCCTCAACTCGTTGAAAGGTTTCTGAAAACAAAGGTTTATGTTGGTGATCGAGATATAACTGCTGCAATTCAATTAATTAGATCACTATGGAGGATTCAGGGTACAGACAGATTCATTACAACTGTTATTAGTTTGATTTATTTTTGTCTCAAATCTCGTCCTGAGAAAATGGGTCAGGGTCAGAATTTCAGAAGATCTATCAACACTTTGAAGTTTTTCTGTGATGGTGTTCTCAATTGGGGTAGAAAGAAACAGTATACTGAAATTTGTGTCAAAACTAGTCAATTACTTGGAACGAAATTCAAAATTGGTGAATTTTCAAAGGAGGAACTTGCGAAGATGGAAAAGGGGTCAATTAAAGCAGCGAAAGTTGTTTCTGATACTTATTTACTTTCTCCGCATTTTCTGGTTTTTCTGTTGGTTTTATCGAATGGAACTGAATACGGATTAGCTCTGTTTAGACCAAGGTTGTTGAATTGGTACGAACTTTACGAAGGATTTGAAGATAAGGAAATTCAGGAAATGATGGTTGTTGTGAAAACTGTGCTGGATTACATCAGGAAAAGGTCTAAACAAGGCTCCAGTATGGTTATTCGTGAAATCGAAAAAATCAAGTTTTTTTAGGAAAAAAATAAAAACCCTTCTCTTCTACTTCTTTATTTTACATAAGAACAATCAGAAACAACAACAAAATCATTTGATATAAAAACGAACAACAATGTTCTTTGGATCACTACAAAATGCAACATCGGTACAAATAACTCCCAATCCTTCTGGATACATAAATCTTCGGAAAAACACTGATCCCTTTTCATATTGAGCAGCAGCAAGAACATCAGGATGAATAAACTTGTTCTCCACTTGAATCAGATCGACTCCTCTTGATTCTGCAATCCTTCTATAGAATGCCAACGGATAGAAGAGCTTTGATACACCGTTTTCCTTACATTTCCTCTCGAACTCTTTCATAGTACTCGTGTGTTTGGTCGGATTTAGCAAGAACCTTAACAGGAGATTGGTATAAACGTTGATAAAGGACATTTCTCTAAAAATTTTTAAAGAAAAACGGGGTGTAAGGTGTCACCCCGTGAAGTGAGGGAGGGAGGGAAGCACTGGAGAGTGTGACGAGACTGGAGAAAGAACTGGAGAACTTGAAAAACTTGAAAAACTTTGAGAACAAAAAAAAAGAACCATTTATTTACAAACCTTCTTGAGTAATGAACAAATTTGGATAATTTTCAACGTTAAATTTTTGAACTTTGACTTCTGAATCCCCAAACAAACATTTCAATGCTCCAACTCCATTTTTAGAAATAACTGGACAAACTCTTATTTTTTCATCTTTAGACACTCCAAAAGAACCAATTTCGACTGTATTATTGTAACCATCCTGAATAAGCAACTTGAATTTCCCGTTTTTTAAACCTCTTCCACCAATGAACTTTCCACTTTGACCAACTGGATTTTCCTTGAAAAACTTGAAATCTTTAAATATCTCTCTCATGTAATTAAGCGAATGAACACCAACATAAGCAAGCAAAAAATAAATATCATAAAACTTTCGATTGTACTTGATCAAGAACATCTTTGGAGCTTTAGCGAATTGAATAAGGCAGTTTTGTTCACCTTCCTTCATGTCAATTCCACAATCACCTAATTTGATGTTCATAACGTGTTCTCCGTTAAGAGTAGCCTTAATTTTCATTCCGTTGTACTTGTTCATAACTATTGAAATCAGGTATCCTTCTTCGATTAAGAGGTTAGCAACGTGATATATCGTTATATTGGTCATTCTGCGTTTCGAAATTTTTTCAAACTGGGGGTAAGGTGGCACCCCGTGAATAAGTCCTAAATTGTAAGTTATGGCAGGCTCTAACATTTAGTTAGTTGAAATTAAATAAAAACTAAATTGTAATAATCTCTTTCATCACAA
>Ga0114925_10001410_pt1 | contig 11821 bp, 12 predicted proteins | sample SumtaG_2_FD_87287 | JGI IMG/M metagenome (GOLD analysis project Ga0114925, IMG submission 87287) | Deep subsurface microbial communities from Indian Ocean to uncover new lineages of life (NeLLi) - Sumatra_00607 metaG | ecosystem: Environmental > Aquatic > Marine > Oceanic > Sediment | place...
AAAAAACAAGGTTTAGCACTAGTAGTTTATAATAAAAACTAAAATAAAAAAAAATAGAATTCAATTCTGCTTATTACAAATTTTTAAAAAATTAAATAGAGATAGCTGTTATTCCTTGGGATTCTAAGTATTTTGTTATTTCTTCTAATGGCATGCCAATAAGGTCACATAATTCATTTATTTTGCTCATTAAAGTCTCTGTTTTTTCGGCTAAGTTTGCCGCTTTATATAAGATAGATGCTTGAATATAGCCGTCAATTGCCATTACTAAATTATTTTTTGATTTTTCAACATCACTAGCATTTTTATTAAATTTGTCAGCAGCTTCTGTTAAGGACTTAATTTTGAGTTCTTCACTTCCACCTTTTTCATAGTTTTGTATTGAATGTTTAAAAATTTCTAGAGCTAATCTTGGATCTTCTATTTCTTCTGCTTTTTTTCTAAATTGATCACCAGAGTCAATCCAACATGCTTTACTCAATTCATCATCCTTCCCTTGAGATGCATAAGAAGAAGCTTTTGCAAATTGTTGCTCTGCTGAATCAGCATCCTCAGACTTTTTTGCTTCTGCTCTTAAATTTTTTGCTGAATCTATAAACTTCTTATAAGCTTCATTCATGGATTTTTCGGATTCGGCTTGTTTATCAATTTGAGTATAGATTTCTGAAGCAGATTTATATATTTCTAAAGCTTTAACCGGATCTTCATTTGAATGTGCCTTATCTCTAAGCAATTTTGCTGCTTTTGCTAAACAACTAGTACTATTTTTTGGCTTATCATTTTTATTATAACATTCAGCAGCTTGTTTGTAAGTGTTAACTGCTTCCTCTATATTTTCTTGTTCTAATTCTTTAGCTTTTTTCTCTAAAATTTTACAATCTTCAACCAAATAGATCAACTATTAATTTTTTTCTGATGTGGATTTATCATAGAATTTATGTAAATTATATCTTAATGTAGTATTTAAACTTTATTTAATAAGTATGGTTAAAAATTTAATCCAAGATTTATTACGTTGTTTACTAAAGACGAATATTACTAATTAATTGCTTATATTAGCGATTTTTCTTTAAAAGTTATATTCTAAATTTTATAATCCCTTCTTAAAAATCTATTTACTTCTTTGGTTTTATAACAAGAATCCGCATATACGCACCAAGAAAAGTTTTATTATGAATTAAAGAACAAGGATGTAATTTTATTAATTGAGTAAAGTAGTTACCCCAATACCATGATGGATAAAATTCTGATTCATAAACTGCAGTTAATTTAAAATATAGATTTTGTAGTAAGGAGTTTTTTGGACGATTATAGTCCGCTATAATAAGATATCCGGTGGGTTTTACAATTCTTACCATTTCATTGAAAGTTTCTAACCGAATCTCATGTGGCATATCATGTAATCCAAAAGAAACAGAGCAAATATCTTTATTAGAATTATCAAAGGGTAGATTAGTTGCATCTCCTTTCATAAATCTCAGGTTTGAAAATTTATTTCTTTTATGGGCTTGTATTAACATTGCTTCCGATAAATCAATACCAGTTATATTATGGCCATTCTTAGTTGCGAATTTTAGAGCGAGACTACCAGTTCCAGTACACAAATCTAAGATTTCCAAGCTTGAGCTATTAGGTATAAGATTGGATATATATTTTCTAACACCCTTTATTGCGATTTCAATAAAATTATAAACCTTAGCCCATTTTTCAAAAAAAACTTTATTCTTTTGGATAAATTCTTCTTTATCCATTTTAAATCCCCTTAATTACCTCATTATATAATTCTTTAAGATTTTTTTTGATTTTCTCAAAATGATCCTTACCTAATTCTGTAAGAGAATAATATTTTCGAATTTTTCCATCAACATTTCGTTTTTCTAATGACAGTAAATCTGAAAAAGTTAATCTTTTCAACCATGGATAAAGTGTCCCATCTGAAATTTTATATCCATGCTCAAACAACTCCTGTTTTAACCAAGAACCATAAATTGGTTCTTTATTAGCATGATATAAAATATGTACTAAAATCGAACCTTTTTGAAATCGTCTTAAAGGATTAATTGTTTTCATATTTAAATGCATATTTTCTTAGTTTTTATCAATAATGATCGAAAATTCAATAATTTTAAATAGGAAAGATTTATATTTAATATTATCGAAAATCGATATCGATAATTGATATTAAAATAATTTGATGTAATAGAGAAAAAATCGGAAAACTAATTTAAATATGACTGAAAGTAATGATTCAGAGCAAAAAAGAATCCAAAAACAGAAAATCATTTTAGGGGTCTCAGTACCAGTTTTTATAATGGGTTTGGTATCGTTCTTTACTGATGTCTCTAGCGAAATGATCCAGAGCATATTACCCTTATTTATTATAGATCTAGTAGAAACGAATCCTACGTTTATTTTAGGTTTAATTGTAGGAACTACAACTGCTCTAGCAAACATTTTAAAAGGAGTATCTGGTTGGATGAGTGATAAAATCAATAAAAGGAAACCTTTTATAGTAGCAGGATATTCGGTATCTAATCTTTCCAAACCATTCATAGGTTTTAGTCCTTCTTGGGAATTTGTTTTAGGATTAAAAGCAATTGATAGATTTGGTAAAGGTCTTAGAACATCTTCCAGAGATACACTTATATCTTATTATGCGGTTGAGAAAGGAAAAGCCTTTGGAATGCATCGCGCAATGGATACATTAGGTGCTGTTGTTGGTTCTCTTCTTGCTTTTCTATTTTTATTTTGGGCATGGAGTTATTCTAAAATTATATTTTTTTCTATTTTTCCTGGGATATGTGCGATAGTATTAATTCTTTTTATCAAGGATGTTGATCCTATTAAATTAGATGAAACAAAGCTGAAATATTATGGTGAACCAAAAGTAGATAAAATTGATAGAAATTTTATTAAACTAATTATAATTCTTGGAGTAATTGAATTTGCTAGTTTAGATATAGTATTCCTTCAAGTTAGATCAAGAGATTTTATTTCCTCTGGATTAATATTTCTAATACCTATCTTTTATTTGCTGACAAACGTAGTTTATATGGTTTTGTCACCAATAATGGGATCCTTATCAGACAAAATTGGACGTAAACCTATAATTGTTAGTGGGTTATCAATTCTTTTACTTTCTACTATATTCTTAGCATTTCCTATTGAATCTTCATCTTTTTCTCTTTTTATAATCGTAATAATTTATGCATTGTATGGTTTCTATTTAGCATCAGTAGATCCAATCTCAAGGGCGTATATTGCTGATTTAGCGGGTAAAAATAAAAGAGGTAGAGCATATGGCTATTACTATCTCTCCGTAGGACTTATCTCATTAGGTGAATCGCTCCTCTTTGGCTTAATATATGATATGTTCTCGTTTGTTTGGGCATTTATCTATATTTCAATTCTATTATCCATATGCATAATTGTCTTTACTATGACGGATTTTTCGAAAATAATTCAAAAAGAGAAATTATCCATTTAAATTAAATAATCAATATCTAAATCGCAGGTGATTTTCTCAATGAAAGAAAATTTATGTAGTACCTCAAAAGATGTAATTCAGGCAGCAATAAGATCCTCTAATAAAAATAAGAATTTTATGTCCATAAGTGAGCTAGATATATCAGAACCTCAGCTGCTTTTTGTAAAGCTAAAGTTGGGATATATTCTTTTCTAGAATGAAACAGTTGACCTCCAGTAAAGATATTTGGCGTCGGAATTCCTTTAGCACTTAATCTTGCACCATCTGTGCCTCCTCTGATGGGATGAATTTTAACTTCTAATCCAGACTTCTCGATTGCTTGTTTAGCTAAGTTAACAACCTTTGATTTTTTCTCTAAGTAGGTAAACATATTTTGATATTGATGTTTAAAATCAATTTCAATTTTTAATCCAGGATAACGAATCTCATAGACTTTCTTTAGATTTATTATATAATCCATACGCCTTTGGTTATTCTCTTCCAGAAAATCCCTAATTAGCATTCTTGATGTAGCTTCTTCTGCAGTTCCTTGTAATTTTGTTAAATGGAAAAAACCTTCCCTTTCCTCAGTATGTTCAGGCGATTCAGATTCGGGAAGCTCACTAAAAAACCTACTCGCAATCTGTATTGCATTGATCATTTTATTCTTGGCATGTCCTGGATGAACACTTAAACCAATAAATTTAATTTGAGCTAACCAAGCATCAAAACATTCAAATTCTAGTTCACCCATTTCACCGCCATCTACAGTATAACATATTTTAGGAAGCTTTTTTAAATCGGCTTTATCAATTCCTAATCCTGTCTCTTCATCTGTGGTAAAACAAATCAGTATTGGGCCATGTATTAATTTATCAAACTTTTTCCATGCAGCACACGCAGCCATTATTTCAGCAACACCTGCTTTATTATCTGCTCCCAATAATGTATTTCCTTCAGAGGTGATTATATCAAGACCTAAACATTCTTCTAAATTAGGAGAATCCTCAGAAGTTAACACTAATTCTTTAACTTGGGGATATTTTATATCTTTTCCATCATAATTTCTATGAATTACAGGTTTTACATCCTTTCCACTTACTGAAGGAGATGTGTCTAAATGAGCTAATAAACCAATAGGTTCTACCTTTTCAAGGCCTTTACTTGGTGGAAGATATGCATAAACAAATCCATATTCATCATGAATGATATCTTCAAGATGTAATTCTTTTAATTCTTCAACTAACAACTTTCCAAGATCTAATTGGATTTTTGTTGAGGGAACAGTTTCTACACTTTCATCTGAAGTAGTCCAAACTTTCACATATCTCAAAAATCGTTCTAAAGCATCATTTAGTAAAAATTCCTGTATGTCTTTTGTAAGTTCCATATCAATGAAAATTAATCTTAAATTTTAAAGTTAAATAATCTTTCAAAAAAAATATGAATTTTCATCGTCCTTTGAATTTTGGTTCTCTCTTTTTCAAAAAAGATTTCATTCCCTCTCCAAAATCAAAAGTTCTTATATTTTTCAGATATAATCTGAATTCATTTTGCAATGACGGGAATAATTCATTAAATTGAGAAAAGTTCAACATAGCTTTATTGTATCCAAGGCATTTTGTAGGCATATCTGCGATTTTTCGTACAAATTCTAATGATTTTTCTTTAAATTCCTTTAGTGGGTAAACATTGGTTACTAACCCTATCTCCAGAGCTTCTTGTGCACTTAGATGGCGTCCAGTTAAAATTATCTCTGTTGCTCTTCCAAAACCTACAATTCTAGGCAGAAACCAACTTGCTCCACTTAAAACACAATGAGCTCTTGTAGTACGATGATCTCCAATCTTCAAATTATCCGCGGCTAATCTAAAATCACAAGCAAGAGCAATATCAAATCCAGCTCCTAAGCAGTATCCATGCAATAATGCTATAATTGGCTTTCTTATTTCTCGTATTAATCGTACGACTTTATGATGTGGTATTCTTGAACCATCCTCTAAGGGTGCAAATTTAACACCTTCGGGTCCCATACTTCTCATATCATCACCAGAACAGAAACTTTCACCACTTCCTTCAATTATAATTACTCGAATTGTCTTTTCTTTCTTAACAGATTCCAACACGTTTACAATTTCCATTAATAATGGATATTGTAAAGCATTAAGTCTCTCTGGACGGTTAAGAGTAATAGTAACAATTCCTTCTTCAATTTTATGCAATATATATTTAAAATTTTTTTCTAAAGTCATCATTTTCTCCTGATTAAAAATCTGATTGTTTTTTATAATATAAACCTATGAAGTATTAATTAAAAGTATATAAATGAGATTGGGTTTCTTTATTGTCCAGTTAGATTTGATTATAATTGTAAAATATCTTATCATCAGTGTTGTATCTTTTGCTATTATAGTTGGATTGGTTCTAATAATTAAAAAAATCAATATTTTCCGCTTCTTATTTGGGATGAGTTTAAAAAAGAAAAAAGTTGGTTAAAAAAAAGTTACCAAATTTCGAATTTTTCGTCAAGTTTAGATGTGAATACAAGCAAATAAGGAAATAATAAATCCCATAAACTTGTTAGAGAATTAAGTAAAATTACTACTATAATCCAGTATTCTAATCCTTCTGAGCCGTAGAAAGACAAATAAACAATAATATTTAGAATCACCATTACAACTATTCTAAAAACTACTCCTAGTGCACCATATAATATATAAGTTTTAGGTTCTTTTAATTTTTGGCTCATTCTCTCTCCTTTTTTGTGTTTAAATATATATAACAAGAGTATTGGAACTATTATTAAAGAAAACGTCGCAGAAAACTTCATTAGAGGACCAATTGGTGTAAATGGGTCAAATGGAAAAAGGACCACCATTCCAATTATAGAACATAAAATCCCTGCTAAAGGACCAAATATTAGAAAACATGTGACCCATATAATTGACACCGGATCAAAATAAGCGAATCCTTCTGGAGTTCTAGGTAAATATGGGACCACATAGAGCGAAAAAACAAGAGATAATGCACCAAAAATGGCGGCTCCCACAATTTGGATGGTAAAGCTGGTTTTTTTAGATAAAAAAGTTTCAACCTCTTCAACAACTTCAGTATCAGACATTTTTTCTATTTAAGAACGTGTTATTATTTTATTATATTATATTCTTAGATAAGGTGTGTTTGACTATTTAAAATATTTTGGGTAAATCATTATTCAGATTGAAAAAAGTAGATTTGAGCTATGAATACAATACAAAGATTGAATAATAAAACTAACAAATATAATGCAGACATTAATAAATAGAATTAATTAACGTAATTTTTATAGCTTTAAATCTAAGGTTTTTAATTTAATGATCTACCCAATTTTGGATATGGAGAAATTTTAAGAGAATCTCTTTCCAAAACCTCTATAAGTTTTAAAATCTTCTTTATTAATTATCAAAAGAAAATTGTGTTAATTTATTAAGTAAGTTATTTTAATATTTTTTTTTCTTTTGCGTCTAATTCTAACCAATCGCTTACAATTTTTAGTTGTTTTCTTGAAGTTCCACATAAAATTTTTAGAAAAGGAAGAAACTCTTGAATAAAATCAATTTGAGAGATTTCATATTTCCTTTTGAGCTTCTCAACAAAATCTTTCTCAACATTAGTTAATGAAAAATAAGTACCAGAAGTATATCTGGGGAAAACAACTCTCCGAAAACCTTTTGCTATGGGGGTTTCTTGACGGGATAGAGCAACCCCCCCTGCAAAAAGGTCAAAAAAATAAGGTAATAACCCCCAATATTGATTCGTACGAATTCTTCCAAAAATTTCATCCGCCATAGAAAGGTTCTCAAATGCTTCGGCAAGTTCTCTATTAGTTTTTATAAATGCTAAGAGATTTTCATTTACCCATTTGTATAAAAAATTATAATCAACATCGGATTTATTAGTTAGATTTCGAGCTTCCCTTAGAGAAGAAACCTGGAATAAATCTCTAATTAATGAAAATATTTCTTCCAAATTATCACGATGGAGACTTAGAATTAATTCCTTATGATCTCCCTCTATATTTCCTTGCGCAATTCCTTGGATATCATTAATTATACCTCTTAAATCACCATTATTTTTATCAATAATTAATTTTAAATCCTCTTCTTTAAGATTTGTGATGTTTTCATTCTTTAGAATTTTTTTAGCAATCTTAAATACTTCATTTTCAGGTAAAGGATGAACCTCATATCTTTGAATTTTATTGTATAGTGGTTGCAAGTTGGTTTTGTATTCGTTAGAACACATTATAATGGGGAACTGTGTATTCTCAATTAATTCAATCACAGTAGGAATTGCCCCCCTATCTTGAACTCCATAAATCCCATCAATTTCATCAATTAGGATTAATTTCTCTTTTGATTGGGCAATAAAATCCATAATTCCACGAGTTTTTGTTGTTTCCTTCAATCTTTTTTCTATTGTAGCCCTTGTTCGTGTATCAGATGCATTTGTTTCTATTACTTCCATATTGAAATCATTAGCTAAGGCATAAACGATTGATGTTTTACCGATCCCTGGGGGACCTTCTAATAAAACAGCAGCTTTTTCAGGGGGAATCTTAAGTTCATCTTTTCGTTCTTTATCACTTGCAGTTCTATTAAATTCTCGAATCTGTTTGTTTTTTTTATTAACTTTTATCCTTTCCTCAAAAAAACTTTCAATGAAATTGGTCAATTCTTCATCTAATTTTACCCTCTGACCACGCATCCTTGCGGAGGGTAAAGCCATTTCTTTAATACTTTTTGGACGGTATTTCTCGACCCAAGGAATCTCAGTTTTTACTTTTGACAAGTTATAATCTCCTCACATGTATTCTGAAAATAGGCAAATTTTTGATAAAAGAGCGGATATTTGAATATCATTATCTCTGCCATCTAGCGATTTTAAATCAGAATCCGCAATTAGGTTCATCAATTTAATCTTAGTAAATTTACTCAGAGGAAATTTATTGATTTCATTAAGTAAAAGTAAGTAAAATTCATGAATATCATACTTATAATTAGAAAGGATTTTCCGTGCTAATTCGCGTACTTTTGGAAAATCTCCTTTGAAAGCAACCATTAAAAGACTCCTTATGAGTTCATTACGGAATTTTTGAGAATATTCATATAATTCTTCCATATCAATTGCTTTTCCTGAAATGCTACTTAACTGCAAAAGATCTATAGCACGAGATATTTTAGCTTCAGAAATCTTGTATAAAACTTCAATTGCTTCATCAGAGATCTCTAAAGATTCTTGTTTAGCAATCTTTGTTATTAATTCTTTAAAATCGTTATACTTTACAGAAGATATTAATACAATTTGACATCTACTAACAATGGGATTAATTATACTTGAAATTTTAGTGGTGATTAGAATCATCCTACAATTTCTACCATATATTTCCATTAATCTCCTAAAGCCTTGTTGGTTTTGACCTAATGCTTCAAAATTTTTCACTATCAAAATTTTAAAAGGAGCACCTACTAACACTTTCAATTGAACAAAAGGCTTTACTCGTGCTTGAATAAAAGCAGGAGTTGTTATTCTTCTTCCGGCGATACTCCCTATTTTACTTGTAGAAACATATGCTTCAGATCGTGCTTTCTTTCTCTCTTCTTGACTTAGTGGTATATTAGCATAAACCAATTTAAAATTTGCATTATAGGTTTTTTTAAGAAACTCTTTTGAAAATAATTGGGCAATTAAAGTCTTTCCTATACCTTTAGCTCCTACAAATAACATATGTGGAAAATTCTGTTGTTGAATTATATGCTTTAAGGTTTCCTTAACCTTTTTTCTTCCACAAATTTGGTCTAAATTTTTTGGATGATACTTGATTCTCCAAATAGGTATTTCTTCTTCCAAGTTTAATTACCCTTCGCTTAAAATTATTTTAAATGATTAGTTAAGATTCAATATTTTCAATTAACAGTGCTAAAAGTGCCGAAATCTGAATTAATTCATCTGCTCCCTGACTTATTCGATAATCTATTTCCCCAATGAAAGCCTTTAAATTAATAATTTTTACAGTGTCAATATTTAATGACGGTAAAATTTCTGATATTTGTCTTATGAAATTACGACTGTCAAAAGTTTCAATGGATTGAATTATCTCTCTAGATTTAATAAAATCTTTATTTTTTATTGCTGTATTTAAATGGTCCAGAGTTTCTACATCTAAAAATCCTGAAATTTTTAAAATCTCATTTATATCTAAATTTTCCAAGAGATCAAGAGCGACAGCCATTTGAAAGGCATTTATTGCTTTCCGTAAATCCCCCCCTGAGATAAAATATAATTGATCAAAAAATTCTTCTCTCTTCTCTGAAGGTATTTTCAATTTCTCTTCTTCGCTAATATACTTTAATCTTTCTATAATCTTCTCCTTTGGCAAACTTACGAACCTAAATACAGCGCATCTTGAAATAATTGGATCTATTATCCTATTTATATAATTACATAAAAGAATGAACTTTACGTTATTAGATGTTTTTTCAATAATTCTTCTAAGTGCTTGTTGGACTTGTCCTGGTATGTTATCTGCTTCATCCAAAATAACAAATTTTAAGGACCCATCCTTTACTAGATTTTGATTAACGAAATTCTTTAAAACTTTTCTCACAAAATCAATTCTTACAGTATCAGAGGCATTTAATTCTAAAAGTTTTGTATATAACTCCTCCTCTTTAAGAAAATGTCGTGCTATTATTAAGGCAGTACTGGTTTTTCCTGTTCCTGCAGGGCCTGTAAAAATCAAGTGAGGTATATTAGTGCTCTTTACGAATTTTTTAAGATTATTAATAGCAATACTTTGACTTACAATATCAGAAAATGTCTGTGGGCGATATTTCTCGACCCACGGGATTTCTAAACTCATCTTCTCAAATTATTCTTTATTCTCTTTGCTTTCGTTGGTTAAGTCTAACTCTAGGACTTCATACACTTTTTTGAAGTTCATTTTCTCATATAACTTAGCTGCTTCTGTTGCTCTTTTCTTAATATTTACCCTAACTTTCTCCACTTTAATTTTTTTCAAATGTTCCATTGCTTTTTCTAATAGAAGACTCCCCACTCCTTTCTTGCGATACGGCTCTTTTAAATAGAACTGCTTAATAGAACCTTCAGATAAGCCAAAAGGGTCAATTCTAAGTTCCGCGATAATCATTCCCACAAATTCATCAGAATCTTCATCTACAGCTATCAATATTCCATGACGTTGAAGAGGATCATAAAGACGCCGCCGAATTCCCCAATCAAAGCGTTTTGGATCGAATTTTTGCCCCAATCCTTCAACCAATTGTTTTGTCAAATCTCTTAAATCATCAATGTGATCAGGATTCGCGACAGACACTTTAATATTCGTACTCATGTTATATCATCGTGAATACTTTCTTATTAACATAATTATTGATATTTTAAAATTTAAATCTTTCTTGACTTGAAATTAATAAAATAACAAATGAGATGTTAATGAATATGGCTTTTAATTAAAACAATAGCATTTTAAAAAAATTAAAATAAAATTAACGTTATAAAATAAAGATGTTAAAAGTGGCGAGCAGATGTACCATCCCAGGCTATTACATCTTTATTTATCCATCCACATTTAGGACATTTATCTGGAAGTTCCCAACTCTCTAAAACTGGATGAATTCGACAATATAAACCTCCACAACTTTCACAAACCAGAAATTTTGCTCCACATCCAGCACACATTTTTAATTGACCTTGCTCTACAAATGGAAAAGCTCTTCGCATCCATTCATCATGTGCTAGAGAAAATTGATCTTTTCCACAAACTTGACAGTGAACTCCATCTGCTTCTGACATTTTTCTAATTCAGCTCTAAATTTTCATTAATTTTTGAATTTGATATTTACTTTTTATTATTGTATAGGTTTAATCTTATTAAATTCTATACTTTTTCTATGTAGTAATATTAAATTAATAATATATCTACAAATTAAATGTTTTCTTATAAGTAAAAATTCAATGAAATTATATTTAAAGTCGAATATTGCTCTATTTGTTTCTATAGATTTCTAATTTGTTAAAATTAAGAAATGATTAGATGATATTCTTAATTTGAGGAGGAAATCCAAAAGAAACTTATATACATAAAAGATAATCAAATTAAAATTCTAATTTTTTAGTAACTCCGTTCTTTCGTACTTTAGGGTTGACATTTTCCATCTCTCCAATAAGCTGGAAAGTCTTATCATCACTAAGAGCTTCTCCAAATTTTATTAAGATTTCTTTACTCCCAACAAATAAACCTTTTCTTTTTAGAGGTTTTCCATCGATTAAAGGATTGATCTCTAAAAATAATAA
>Ga0114925_10001411_pt1 | contig 11808 bp, 9 predicted proteins | sample SumtaG_2_FD_87287 | JGI IMG/M metagenome (GOLD analysis project Ga0114925, IMG submission 87287) | Deep subsurface microbial communities from Indian Ocean to uncover new lineages of life (NeLLi) - Sumatra_00607 metaG | ecosystem: Environmental > Aquatic > Marine > Oceanic > Sediment | place...
CAAGACATTATTTCAGCTTCTTCTGCCTCAGGCAGCCTAACATCCATCAGCCCTCCAAATGACTTCTTCACTATAAGGTAGCCAGTTCTTGCAATCAGTACAGCTACTAACATGGCAACAATGGGATCTAGTATGCCAAGTCCAGTTAGCCTTATTAGAATTAACCCGGCCAAGACTGCGCACGAACCTCACACATCGGCAAGCATGTGGCGACCAGTTGCTTCTAAGGCTACAGAATCTGCAAATTCACGCCCAGCTTCCTGCTTCGACCGAGGTGAGGAAATGGAGCACCACCCGATTGAAAAGGTCTGGTTCCTCCAAGTTAATAGTATGACCAGTCTGAGGGAAAACCGCCAAGCCTGATCTGGGAATGTACCGTTTCATCCAAAGAGCGGGGCCAACACGGGGTTCATCTTCGTCCCCCACCATGATCAGAGTAGGCACTGCAAGCTGCCTGAGTTTCGATTCTAAGCCAGATATGGTTTGTCTAGCGAGTATGACACCTCTAAGGGTAAGCGCTGATCCTATAGCTGAATGAGAAGCAAACTCCTCGTAGAATTCTTGCCAGCTCTTTTGGTCCTTGCGTATCAGTTGTCTTCGGGTAGGTCCCCGAGTGTAGTAGTCGGCCGTCGCCTTCATGCCCTCATTTTCGATCCGCCGAGCCAAGTTTTTGATCCTGCTTTCCCAACTTTTTCGATCCGTTATGGCCGCACCCCGCCCGGCTATGATCAATGCTTTTGCCACATCTGGGTGGGCGATGCCGAAATTGAGGGCTATATTCGCTCCCATGGAGAGCCCGCCGACATACGCCTGCCGAATACCCAGATGACGAAGGAGCTGGTATAGGTCTTCGACCGAATGTTCCTGAGAATACGCTGAGGGCTCTGTTGGCACATCGGAAGGTGGATACCCCCTAGCGTTGTACGTAATGACCTTGTAGTGCCGTGAGAAGAACTTGACCTGAGCGTCCCAACTTTTGAAGCTCCCGGCAAACTCATGGCACCAGACGAGGGGAAAACCCTTCCCCGTCACCTCATAGTACAGGTTAACTCCGTTCACAAATGCTGTCGGTAATAAGGACATTTGACTCCTTTCAACGTCTTATTCTCTTGCTTTGAGTTCCTCGCCAGTACTGAATTTAGCCTTTTATATTGCGGACTATCCTTACCAATGACTCTTCTGACACGCGTTGCTTGGTTCTTTCTGCCTCATCTTTGACCTGCTTTGTTATCTCTGTAATTTGCTCATCGGTGGCTGAAATCCCCAGCTCCTTCAACTTCCAAGCGACAGCCGCCTTTCCGGTCCATTTGCCCAGTATCACTTTGGATGTTTGTCCCACTACCTCTGGCAGGTAAGGCTCAGCGGTGAAAGGGTTAGCCAGCCAGCCGGCGACAATAGCACCAGCCTCCTGAGCGAAAGCATTTTCTCCTACAACTGCCTTATGCGGCGGCATTGTTACTCCGGTTATTTCTTGAAGAAGCCGGGAACCCTGGTAGAGGTTTTCAAGTTTCAAACCGGGATCAAAGTTATATAACATTCGCAAAGCCAAAGCCACTTCCTCAGTAGGGGCGTTACCTGCCCTTTCACCTATGCCATTTAATGTTGTGGAAGCCACTGAAGCACCGGCTTCCAAACCAGCCAAAATGTTAGCGGTAGCCAGCCCGAAGTCGTCATGTGTGTGGATCTCGATAGGTCGATGAGTAATCTCTGTTAATTTTTTCACCAGGTATTTGATCGCGTGGGGCATGGCGGCACCAGCGGTATCTGTAATCCTCACTCTATCAACATGACCTTCGTTAACTACGGCCTTTAAATACCTTTCCAAGAAATCGGGATTACTTCTGGTTGTGTCCATAGGACTGAATACCACATACAACCCCTGCTCGTGTGCATAATTGGTAAGATTTACTGCCGTCTCGATAATTCTTTCTTCTGGCCACTTCATTTTGTACTCAATCTGGAGATATCCAGCAGGTAAGCTAACAACAGCCACTTGAGCCCCGCAGTTAACCGCTTGGTCTATATCAGCCTTTATCGCCATGCAGACAACCCTCATCTTGGCTTTTAATCCTTCTCTGGCGATAGCCTTGATGGCTTCCTGCTCCTGCTGGGACACGGATGGCATGCCCACCTCTATCTCAGGGATACCCATCTCGTCGAGAGTTTGAGCCAGCCTCATCTTGTCCTCTGGTCCGAATACAATCCCAGGCTGTTGCTCCCCATCTCGCAGGGTGCAGTCACTGATTATTATGTCTTCTGCTAGATTTATCCCGGCTCTCACCTCCGGAGCGAAGTTGTAGGAGCTCACATGCCCTTGCTCACTGATCCAAGGTTTGTCTCGACTGCTCATAGTCACCTCCTGTGAAAGTATATTGTTGTTTAAACCGTATACTGTCTTTACTCTTACAGCAATACCTTGGGCACCAGCTCTATTAGCTCTTCTACTGTCCATAAGCCTATCTCTTTACGAATAGACTTCTTAATTACTGGCTCCTGGCCATATTTAGCTAAAACCTGTCTTATCCCCTCATGGCTTTTGCCAAACAGCTACCTGAGACTCTTACCCTTGCTTATCTCACGGGTAAGTAGCTCTACAGTGGCTGGTGAGACTCTATTATTTACTCCATATTTTGAAGCCATTTTCATATCACCAGTACCCCATGAACTGGGTAGGCGGAATGCCACTTGCCCGATTACAGCTGGGGCACCTCACGGGAGGGGGAGAAGTCATTTTAGACCATTGGGGGAAACTCAAAAACCCCATGACGCCCCAGTTTCCCTTGGCAGAGCCCACCTTTCTCTCGTCTACTATCTATTTTCAGCCTTGCAGTGCAGGCTTGACCACATTAGTGGGGCGCCCCTGGAGAAAGTTAGCCACGTTATCTACCGCCATCGCCAGTCCAGCCAGAGTGGCTTCCGTGACCATGGCCCCAACATGCGGTGATAGCACCACCTTCTTAGTACTCCGCAGTGGGTGGTCAAGGGGAAGAGGTTCGGTGGTGAACACATCCAGACCAGCACCGGCAATCGTGCCATTCTGTAAAGCCTTAACCAGTGCTGGCTCATCCACCACTGACCCACGGGCGGTATTAATCAGTATCGCTGTTGGTTTCATCAGTGCCAGTTCGTGATTACCGATGAGCTTGTCAGTTTGCGGCACTCCCAAGACATGGATTGATACTACGTCCGACTGGCGCATCAGCTCTTTTAAAGCAACAAACTCCACACCATACTCTGCTGCCCGTTCAGAGGAAGGGTGAAGAGTCCAGGCAACAACCTTCATGCCAATGGCTTTTCCAAGCTGGATCATCCTCTGGCCTACACTTCCGGTGCCAACTACCCCTAGTGTTTTGCCATAAAGTTGTGAAGAATATCCCGTTGCCCAACCACCAGCCCGTATGTTGCCGTCATTTTGGACAATCTGGTGAGCTGCAGCTAACATTAAGGTCAATGATGTCTCAGCAACGGCAACGGCAGAATAGCCAGGGGTGTTGGTAACTGTTATGCCCAGCTCGGTTGCTGCCTTAATATCCACCTTATCGTAGCCTACTCCAAATATGGCTATTAATTTCAACCTGGGACAGTTCTTCAGTACCTTGTGATTGAAGACACTGGTAGAGCGGATATTATACACAATATCAGCATCGGTAATACGAGATAATAGCTCCTCATCACCAAGAGCTCTGGACTTATAGAGGCGTACTTCGCCAAGCTGTCTAAGTCGTTCTTCCTCAACTGTTCCTGCCAGTACCGGTGGTTCATCATCAGGCACAACAATTCTTGGCATATAACAACCTCCTTTTCATGTCAATAGACACTACGCTTCCATGCTACCTCCTATCTTCAATTCATCACCTAGCTCAAAACCCGCCTCAAGACCTGTGAATTTTCTGGGCACATGGATTACAACATTGTAATGATTCGGAAAATGAGTTTCATCAAATCCAGCCACCTTACCCCTTTTCTTGTCATTTATAAATATCGAGTCTCCCACAGCTACAGAGCCCCCCTGACATACTTCAAAAAATCCGATGACGCCTACTCTGTCTACAACCTTATTGGGCTTGGCGTCTACTTCGTCGGTAGTTACCAACTTCAGTGTACATAATTTACACATTGTTCGGAAACTTGTCTTTCACAAACACACTCTATTCAGATTAAGGGCCTTTCGGGAGCTTATTAACAGCTAACAAATGCTTGTCAGAAGTGTTTGGGTGGACCACACAGTCTGGTCCTAGAATAAGACGCCTACCACCAGTTGCCTCCAAAGCAGCCCTAACCTCAGCAGATATAGCCTCTACTGGCCCATTTAATAATGTAGCTCCTCTAACTCCTGAACATAAAGCCTTGTCAGTTCTGCTCATCGCTTCCTTCAAACTAGGATTTCGTGGTGATAAACAATCATAGCTTATTACATGAGTTGGAAAGCCAGCTGTCATGTCTTCGAGCATTATGTTTTCACGACAGAGATGAGACATATTAAATGTGGCTCCCTCCTCTGCGGCAGCTTTATAGATAACAAGGTCATAGGGCTTGCCAAATATTTCAAATTGCTCTTTGGTGAGGGTATCCCCTGACCATACAGTTGTAGCAAAGAATATTCCGTCTGCTCCCGCTCTAATAACCTCCCTCGCATAATCAACTAAGGTAGAAGTTATAGTTTGTAACCCTTCAATCAACTCTTCGGGATTTCCCACCATGAACTTTTGCACAGCTAAAGCTTCCGTTGGTGTCTTAGCTATACCACCGCACAAACGCGCTACAACACTAAGTGGGGAGAATATAGTATGCACAATTGGGACCTCTCTTTTTACTGCTTCAGCTAAGTATTTACTGACTTTGACCTGGTCGGCCAGCATTCCTTTGGTTGGATCCAACCTCTCCAACCTCCTCAGATCATTAACATTCTTAACAGGATAATCCTCCAATTGTGGGCCCTTTTCAGCATCAAACCGATATTTACTGCCCCATGGTTCCACAAATGAGGTATAGCTTAGGTTCACCTTAATGAAGTCCCAATCAAATTTGCAGTTCTGTTCTAACAAATAAGGTACTAGAGCTTCAGTTGAGCGCTCTGCCAGATGGTTGTGACCCCAAAAGCTAGCTGGAACCTTGTCAACCTCCTCTCCTTTTATAGCTGCCATAACCCTTTCTCGTTTAGTCATCTCTATCATTCCTCTTCTCTTTTTAATAAACTCGTATTGTGATATTCATTCCCAAAAACAGCTTTCCTCCACACCTAAATTGCCTAACATTTTGCATCGGCGGGGTGTTTACTAATATATCCCCAGTCGATCTCCAACCCCAACCCCGGTTTTTGGGGCACGTGAATGTATCCCTCTTGGTCGATGTGTTCCCAGGGCTCCACCGCATATAGCTGTTTGTCCTCTGGTTGCAGTAGCTCGTGGAAGTTGCTGTTCTGGATGGAGCAGAGCACGTGCAGATTAGCTACATTCATGAGTGGATTCATTGTAGTATGAATCTCTATATTCATGCCAAAGGCCTCGGCTAGCGTTGCCATCTTTTTCAAGGGTGTGATACCCCCTTTGAATCGCACATCACCACGCACAATATCCACCGCGCGTTTCCGGATATATTCGCTAATGGTATTACAGCTACCCGGCAACCGCTCCGTTCCCGCAATAGGAATATCCAAAGCCCGTGCCAGTTGGGCATAGCCATCGATGTCATGGTCTAGCAACGGATTTTGGTACCAATAGTAGTTTAACTCTTCCAACACCCGCCCTACCTTCATAGCTGTTTCATGGTTGTAAGCGCCGCAGGCATCCATCATTAAGTTCATATCATCACCTACTGCTTTCCTTACCGCCTTGAAGAGCTCTATATTTACTTTATAATCGCCTAGAGGGTGTACTTTATAACCTGTGTAACCCCGTGCTTTACAGTCCAAGGCTTCCTCAATGTACTCTTCGGCAGTACCGTGCATGAGGGAGGTGGCGTAAGCTAGAACCTTATCCCGATAGCCCCCCATTAATTTGTACACCGGTAGATTAGCTATTTTCCCTCCGAGATCCCAAAGAGCTACATCCACCGCTCCAATGACAGCCACGTGGTACTCTCGATGCCTCTCCACCCGTATCATAGTCTGCCAAATCTTTTCCCGATTCAGGGGGTCTTGCCCTACTACCAAGTCCCTAAGGCGAGCGACGCTTTCCGATACCCCGATGACTGACCCGGGAATGGTGCAGTCGCCTTCAATGCCCTCATCGGTGAGCACCCTGACCATATAACCTATGCCTGGCTCCTTCAGCGCTGGGACATCCCCGATCCAGGGCATGTCAGGTATTTCCCATTTGTAGGCATCCACTTTAACTTCGTTAATCTTCATAGCTTTATTCTCCTAATTAAGATTTCACTTGAAGCAGTTTAGCCAACTCGCCTATGTTCTCCACTTCCTCGAGTCGGTTTACCATGGCTATAATTTCTCCAGCCCGTTCCTTGCTAATCACTGGAGTGACCAACCGTAGGAACTTGGTTACCAATTCTTCCTGGGTGAGCGGGTTGTTAGGATGACCCTTTGGCCAGTCCACACGCCGGCTGTGTATTTTGCCGTTGTTTAGCAATACCTCAACGATCGAGGAATACTGTTCTGGGTAACCCTTATCCAGCTCCTCATCGTACAGCAACCTAGTCTGCTGGCAGAGGCGGGCGATAGTTGGCTCAGTCCGCCGATCCAGTAAGATGTCATCTATAACCACTTGCTTATTCACTGCTGCTACTGGCAATATGTATTGGGCGCAATGGGACCTCAGAGGATTGTTGTCAATCATAGCTCCCCCTGACTTAGGAAAACGAAGAGTTATTCCGACAATGTCCTCAACAGCAAGACAGTGCTTGTCCATAATGTCTAGCAATCCATCTAAGCCAGAGTGTAAGAAGCTACAGCAGGAATAGAGCTTGATGGCCAGTTCATTGATATAGAAGTGCTGGCCAAGCCGGTCGGTCAACGCACTCGGGTCGCCATTTTGCGAGAAAGCCCGGAAGACATTGTATTTCATATCCTTATCAAATACCCCCTGCGGCCCACCAAAGCCCATTTTGGACAGCAGGGCTGCGGTAACACCATTACGAGCGGCGATACCGGGATTAAAGGGACGCGAGTTCTCGGTTCCATCGCTAGCCCAGGCCAGTAGCCCCGAGGCTTGAGTACTGGTTAACCCGCTAGCGTTGACAAATTGGTTGCTATCAAGCTTCATAATATTACCAGCAGCGGCAACGGCCCCAAAGCAACCAGCCACCGAACTAGGGTGAAACCCACGCTCGTACAGTGTAATGGGGTTGAGAGCGATGCTGGCCCGGCAGGCAATGTCTATGCCCAGTACCACTGCGGCTAGGAAAGCCCGGCCATCACAACTCTCCTTTTCACCGGCAGCCAGAGCGCTGGGCACAGCGACAGCCGCAGGGTGCAATACAGCCTCTGTGTGATGTGGCTCGACATCACAATAATAGGCCAAGGTGCCATTGGTCAGGGCAGCGGTGACACAGGAGGTGCTGAAGTCCCGCCCGATAACCGTTGCCTCCGGTACTCCCCCTTGTGCTTTGGCAAACTCGGTGATGATGCGACTGCCGCTGTAGTTGGAAGCCGAAGCCGCTAGCAACGCACCTAGGGTGTCTAGAACGATTTTCTTGGCCTGTTCGACTACTGGTTTGGGCAAACAGTTAAAAGAAGAACAAAAGTCAGCCACAGTACGAGTGGTATGAATTGCCATAATCCTCTCCTAATCGTGCTATTTAATCATGTTTGATTTCGCCTCTTGAGAATAACAGGACCGAAGAGCAGTATCCCCATCAGAACCACCGCCGCCAGAGTAAGAGGAATGTTCCAATAGGCAAATATTGCACCGGCTGCTATGAGAAATAAAGCCCGCTCCCATAGGCTAAGCTGCCGATTTGTAAAACCTCCAAGCCCAAAGGTAAGACCTACAAGCCCTATAAGCATGAGTAAGAAGATTATCCCGATTGCCGCTGGACTTCCTTCAAAATTCAGCTCTGGATGCAGAACAAAAATGAAGGGCACCACCCAACCCAGAAAGCCTATGGAAATACCCATAAGAGCGGTCTTTAAAGGGTTTGCCTGCGCTATACTGGCGGCAGTGTAGGAGGCCAGACAGACGGGTGGTGTGATGCACTGTATTTGGGCGAAGTAGAAAATAAAAAGGTGAGCCTGCATTAGGGGCACACCAGTTTGAACCAAGGCCGGGGCTATCATAACAGCGGCAAAAACATAAACGGCAATGCCTCCTACTCCCATACCCATAATAATGCAAGCCACCGCTGTCACCAGCAGCATCAGAACCAAACTTTCACCGGAAAGAGCGAGCATGAGTGTGGAAAATTTTAGACCGAGTCCACTCACCATTGCCGTGGCGATGAGAATACCCATAGCGATAACGGCACCAGCGAGAGGTAGGAAGCTATAGGTGGCGTCTCTTAGCCCGGCTATGATTTTCCTGGGTGTCAGCCGCGTTTCACGTCTCATAAAACTTATGGGTATTATGGCCGCTGCCGTAACTATGGCTGCTTTTGTGGGAGTCCACGTAAGCAGGCCTGTCATTAAAATGGCAAAGATTATGACCAGGGGAATTAACCTGGGGATGAGTTCCCGAGTACTGGCTATCCTACCTACAATATCCGCTGACGGCCTGTGCAGACCCTGTTGTTTGGCCCCATAGTGTATTCTAAAAAATATGGATGCAAAGTACAGTAATGCTGGTAGCAAAGCAGCTAAACAGATGGTCAGGTAAGGTATACCTGTATAGTCGGCCATCATAAAAGCAGCCGCGCCCATAATAGGTGGCATTAATTGCCCTCCAGTCGACGAAGCAGCCTCAACGCCACCAGCGAACTCGGGTTTATACCCGTATTTCTTCATAATCGGGATAGTGAAGGTGCCAGTAAAAGCTACATTGGCAACGGCGCTGCCGGACATCATCCCAAACATGCCACTGGTGACACACGAAATCTTAGCCGGTCCTCCTACAGTCCTCCCCACCAGCTTGTTAACCAGGTCACCCAGTACATCCATCGCCCCCATTGCTTTCAATAAACCGCCCATAACTAGAAATGGTATAATATAGCTAAGAGCCATATGGAGAACCAGCCCGTAGAGGCCATTTGCGGTATATGAGAGGTAGAGTTGCATAATGAGCCTGTCTAGACTAAGTGGTGGAGCCTCCATAAGGCCAGGTATATAATGTCCATACATTGCATAAAGTAGGAATAATATGCAAACAGGGACAAGAGGGCCCATTGTTCTTCTAGTGGCTTCCAGGGCTATCACGGTTGCCGCAATTCCGAGGACTATATCAATGAGCCTCGTGTCCGCACCTAAGTGATCTACAATATATTCCCAGTCGACAAATATGTGCGTAGCACAGGCTATGGCCCCAGCTATTAGAATCAAGTCGATAATGAAGTAGATTTTTCTACGCACCACCCCCTGGCTCTTTAGTGGGACAAGGAAAATGGCTAATACAAGTATCCACCCAAGAAAGAAAGCCCTTTCCGGATGAACGAGCCACGGTCTAAAAAAAGCATTATATGCAACAAGCAGAGGGAAGAGTATGGTCACTAAGTATGCAATCTTTTCTCTGCTTGTTGTTGAAGCAGCCCATCTGTTAAGTATTTCCACTACGCGTTTGCCTCCTATCAGCATGAGGAGGGCATGTGAGTGCCCTCCTCATGCACCAAGCTAACACATCATCCCTTAAAGGGGTCTTCGGTGAGAACTCCAATCTCCTTGTAGTACCTTAGAGCACCGGGATGAATAGGGAGTTTCATCCCCACCTTGACATGTTCCAAGCTGAATTCCGCACCGGCGGGGTGGACGAGTGCCATTATGTCAACGTTTTCCCACAGGCCCTTTGTTACCTTGTAGATGATTTCCTCATCTGCATCCTCGTAGGTAAACCAACCGCAGAGATCGACCATTGTCTTATAATCCTCGGTTAGCCCCTTATACAGGTCCTGAGATATCGAGCCCCTGATTTGCGCAAGTCCTGCATCCTCCGCTGCAGCCAATATTGCATCCCATTTATCCTCTGGGAAGGGGATGAAGTAAAGGTTCTTCATGGCATCAACTTCAGCAATACTAGGAGTGTTCTGACCACCAGAAGCATACTTTACGTCTACCCTCCCATCTATCAGGGCCTCGCCCGCTTCAAATCCGTCCAGCAGAACCCCTTCATAATCAACGTCTCTCTCCAACCCTACGGCGCCCAGGAATGTCTCGCAGTAATTAATATCGATAGTGCCCGGTCCACCCATGGCTACCTTTTTGCCCTTTATGTCGTACAAAGTCTTAATCTCCGGGTCCAGGGTTACGAAGAACTTCCAGTTACCGTGTGCGGTGGAGACCCATCTTATTTGGGGCTGTGCCTCATCAAACATGTCAGTCTCTCCCCGATAAATGGCACCAGATGACTCATTCATCCAAAGGGTCATAAACATTTCACCCTTGAGCGTCATGCGAAGGTTTGCCAGAGCCCCACTCGCTATGGCCGTTGCCTTCACGTCGGGTACATGCTCGTTGATTACCGTCATTAGCCCGCAAGATAGGGGATAGAAGGCACCCCCTGGACCAGACCCCCCAACCATGACATGTACCTCTTCTCCTGGAGCCGGTGTCGGCGCTGGAGCAGCACAAGCCGCCATGGCTGCTAACAAAAGAGCAAGTGATGTGCTAACAATTAACAACAATAGTTTTCTCATTCTCGTTTCTCCTTATTTTTATTTTAGTCACCCCGGTATCCAATCTAATCACCTCATTTCTCACCTCATTTCTCACCTCCTTCAGCTTCAACTTCCTTTAAGGCTTCGTCCTTAATAGTGAAAGCTGCATGCAAGCAATCGGCTACTATCTTTGCCTGTTCTTCGTTAAGGCTGCAAGAATTAATAATAAATTCGTCTGTTAATTCTACTAGCTTGTCAAAAACATAGATATGAGGATCGCCATCCTTCAACCGTTGCAAGACTTCCTTAGCACTACGGCCCAGCTTTAGCTTATCAACTTTCACGATAATTATTGGGAATCCTCCGGGAAGGAATTCAGTCATCTTTACTTGTACTCCACGGACCCCTTGGAGACGCTCGACAACCGGTTCCAACAGTAGCCTGAGTCTTTCCATTTCTCTACTATTCCTCTCCTCATCGGTCAGAATCTGAAGAGCAGTAATGAGACCGACGATTGCCTCCTTACTCACCTTCAGCCCTCGACCAACAGGCTCATGAGGTACGCCTCGCAGCTTTTCTTTCGGAATAAGTGATGGCGGGGGAGTCCATTCGTCGTAGGAAGTGTATCCAGCTGCACAGCCTGGGATAAAATAGTTCAGGGCTGCGGCAGCAATTAAGTCGCGTCGCCCGAATAACAGACCACTTTGCTGCGGTCCACGAATCCCTTTGCCACCACTCATAGCTACTAAATCGACACCCATAGCAATAAACTTCCTTAAGTTCTCTACTGGTGGCACCTGATTGGCAGCATCCAAGATTATAGGTATGTTATACTTTTTGCCCACGCCAACGACTTCCTCCAGAGGAGGAATACCGCCTCCGTAGTAGAAGTAACCAATAGCTATGGTGCGGTCAGTTATGGCGACTTCGTAGTCTTCAGCTAGGGTCTGGTACATTTGACCGGGAGGTAATGGGGCACTTGACATACCTACACTCACTATCTTGGCACCTGCCGCCCGCATGGCATGGTCATATCCACAGCGCTGAGAGGCAGCTATAAGAATCTCATTGGGCATAACAGAAGTGTCCGGCAGACGATTTATACGATCTACATCG
>Ga0114925_10001412_pt1 | contig 11804 bp, 25 predicted proteins | sample SumtaG_2_FD_87287 | JGI IMG/M metagenome (GOLD analysis project Ga0114925, IMG submission 87287) | Deep subsurface microbial communities from Indian Ocean to uncover new lineages of life (NeLLi) - Sumatra_00607 metaG | ecosystem: Environmental > Aquatic > Marine > Oceanic > Sediment | place...
AAAAACAGCTTCAAGACGAGGTAGAACAATTGCCGCTAGAGATGGCTTTGAAGGATTTGTAAACAAACCAACAATGTTTCTAGCAGGAGAAGCTGGTAGAGAACATGTAAAGATCACACCAATGAAAATACCAAAAGGAAATCCATTTGACATGGATCTAAAATTAGATTTTAACATGTTTAATGGAATTGATAATCAAAAGAAAGTACTGAAAAGAACTAAAAACATGTCATTTGACTTCGGTTTTGGTGGAAGAAAACAACGTGGTAAAGGTAAAAGAAGAAGAAAAGATGACTTTGAAACAATTACAGGTGGACTATTCTAGGTCTTTTAAATAACCAAACGGAGAACTAAGAATATGACTTTTGATAGGAAAAAAGAACTCAAAAAATTACAAGATGGAAACGCATTAGGATCAGTTGATGACTTTAAGATGGGATCTAAAAAGTTCAGTATTTTTACAGATCCAGGATTAATGAAAGCAGTCGATATAGATAACAAAAGACGTAAGGATTTACGAGATGGCTAGAACAATGTCTAGAGCAAAGGGGAAAAAAATCAACACGCCTTTTGGAAAAATAACTGCAAGGAGTGAAGTAAAATGAGAAATGGTAATGGAATAATTTCAAAAAGAGCTACTAAAAGCATTAGAAGTAAAGGTTTTATCAAGAAAGATTTTGATCCTATTGACATTGTAGATACTGTTAATGTTTTATTTCTAGGACCTAATGCCGCTTTATCTTCAAGAAATAGAAAGATAGCACAGAAAGACTTTTCTGCACAGCTAGGATCATTTGGTGGAGATTTCAGTAGATTCAGTTTACGAGAGGATTTACTATAATGGTATTTCAAAAATTACCAAAAGCACATGATAAAGATCCACCAGCACTTACAAAAGATCAGGCACATGAAAAAGATCCAAAGGCAATAAACGCTCCATCATTAACAGATCAAGTTCCAGTAAAAAAATTAAGAGGTAAGGTTGGAACAGATTTTAGCGATGTAAGAGAGGGATTCTTGTAATGGTTTTTCTTTCATTATTTTTACTAGCAGGAATTGATCAAACAATCAATCCAAAGTCAAAACAAACTATTGGTAAGAGAGTTAGATTTGGATTAAATGCAGATGAGATGAATAGATTAACCAGGCCAATAGGTTTTGATCAGGGACAAACTGGTTTAGGATTGAGAAAATCAAGAAAGAAAAAAGGTCAACAAAGAGGTTTTACATTTTAATGCCACATAAAAAAGGACATAAAAATATTTTCGATTTAGGTCCAATCCCCAAAGGAATTGATTCTACACTTTCATTTCCAAGTATGTTTTCAAAGAAAATTAAGGTGTTTGATATTTAATGGCAAATAAAAAACTCCGTAGAAAGAAAAAGCGTATGGCAAAAAAGAAGCGATCAAATAGTAAATCAATGGGAACGCCAGCTTTTAATATATACGGATAGTAGAATAATTATTGTCTGACGAATTTGAAGAAGTAACAGACTTCAAAAAAATCGGCCTCGTAGTCATACTTGTAGCTGTTGGAGCAATCGCTTCAATGGTTGTTTTAATGCCTGAAAATTTTAACACTGAATCAGTTGGAACATGGCTTTGGAATCCAATAGATCTTCCACAATTTGAAATAGGAAACGAAAATGAAATACAAAGTGAACCAGAACCAGAACCAGAAATAGATCCAATGGATGATCCATTATACAGACAAATGATTGAAGAACAAGCAAGAGAAGAAGCAATAATAAAAGAATTACAAAGTAAAACAGAACAAAACAAACAGATTGCTATCGATAACAACGAACCATATTATTTTGATGAAGAAACAGTAAGCTATATGAATAATGAATTATTTAGAGAACCAATCATAGAAGAAAGAGTTTTTGATATAAAACCAAACTATGAAAAATTCATAGGACAGATTTCAGAAGATGATATAGTTGATATACAGAATTTAGAATGTAATAATTTCAATGCAGGAAACGAAACATTGATTTCAACAGATCCAGAATTTGATGAGATATTCTCACAAAGACGATCAGAATGTACTAGTTAGATCGCACAAATAGATCCAAAATTATTGACATTAAACTTATTACGAAACTAAGTTTTAGTAATAGATCTTAATGAATAAAAGACAACGTGATGAGGAATATCCAAAAATCTATGAGAAACAGCATGGAGAATATTGTAATGGTTGTGGAGCAATTCCTCACCCATCGGTTGCATGGTATCAAAATCACCAAATTTTTACAATGAAATTAAAACCATTTTACATAATCTCTAAGGAAACTAAAAAGTATCTAGCGTTACAAATAGATCATATTGATAATGATCCAACAAATATTTCAGTAGAAAATGAACAATTTCTATGTCCTAGTTGTAATAATGTAAAAAAACCTAGACGTAAAACGATGAATACTGATAGACCAAAAACACCTGAAATGGAAAGAGGGGATATGCAAGAAGATAGTTGGAGATCATGGTTAAACAAACAAGTAACTATTGATAGAGATTTCATAACTGATGATGATGCAATAGATGGTGGAGCTGAATACCTAACTAATTTTTCAGATGGTAAAACAATTTCACCAGATACAACAAGAAAGTATCTAAAAAAGGTAACATCGATGGCAGGAATGTATTATTGGCATAAGGGTTTTGTGGGATTAAAAACAAAAAGAGCAATACTAGATGAATATTTTCACAATGTTGAACAAAGAAAAGGTAGAAAAATAAATAAATTGGCAGAGATCGATGAAGCATATCAAAAAGACTTTGGTTCAGTAGATACAGATGAAGAATTCTAGTCTAAGGCAAAGTCTAACGCAATTTAATTTTTAACTGAATTTTCGTGCCTAATTGTCGAAGGCAAATAAGACCACCCACTGGTGTATCGTTTTTAAAAATTACTATGTAATAGTACAAGATCTTATACATAAAATAGAGTTTATTGATCGCAAAAACGTGATCGTAACAAAATTGCCTTCGACTTTGCCTTCGCTACGTGCCTGACAGACTCGACATGTGTGTGTGTATATGTGTGAAAAATCGAGATCGCTTAGGCATGGAATCAGGTTTGACGTAAAGGTAACAATGTATTGACAAAGAAGTTATAATGATCTAAGGTTTACCTTATTGAATGTTAGATTGGGAAAACAAAGCAAACAAATCACCAAAAGCAAAAATAAAACAAGAATTACGAATACTTGAATTAGATTACATGGCAGATAAAGAAGGAGAAGAATCACATAAGATTGAAAAATTAACACTAAAATATTTAAAAAAGAAATTAGAGTTAGATAAAAAATTAACGGAATTAGAAATACCTAAGAGATGGAATTAATGGAAGAAGATTATAAAAACTATTCAAGGGAAGAATCTGATAGGAAACTCTATACTGTTACCCATGAATTATACACACCGTTTGTAAAATTACAAAGAGAGATAAGAAAACTACAATACAATTACGATGCAGACTTTAGAACATATACCAAATTAAAAGACACTAAAAAACTTGAAAGTTTAAAGAAAAAATTTAAAGAAAAACATCTATTTCTAACCGAGAGATCAGAAGAATATGATGCCCAAATTCAAGAGTATGTAAAAAGAAAAATGCTGGAAGATAAATCAAGCACAATACACGTTTCAAAACTACAATTATTCATGGACACTTTGAAAGAATTAGAAGGTGAGAATAAAAAAGCTGTACTACACCAAACACTGGTAAGAGAACTAGTAGATGAAAAGAAAGCATTTTCAAGAGAACAGGCTAATGAGTATATCAGAAGAATGATTCGAGAAGCTTCAATCTATGAATCAAGACCTGGATTCTACAATAGAGTTTAAGATCGCATGGATCAGCTAATCCAGAAGTCTTTTAATGAAATTTAATAAATAGATCTTGGGGAGTGGGACTCTCAAATGTCGGCTAAAATAGTTAGTCACGCCCAAAAGACCACTCTCCAACTCTTTTTTATAAGCTGAATTGAATACTAAATTATGCCTAAAAATCTATTAGCTTCAAGAGTTTGTCCTACTTGTGGTAAACCTGTAAGATCAAACGTTCTATGTCCTACGTGTACTGTGAAGTAGAACATGGCTAAAAAATCATCAAAAGGAAAGAAAGGATTCAGTTTCGATATGCCTAAAAATAAACAAAGAATGGATGCAGGGTTGTTACCGAAATAATGGTTTTATCTAAAAAAGAAGTAAAAGCATTTGAATTAACAAAAGCGAAATTTGGTGATGTGTTTAGAAAAAAAGGTGGAATCAGAGCACCACAAAATAAAAAAGCTTTGTTATTTTTTGTTCAACAAGGAGGACTTCCACGTACTGCAAGAATTGTTAATGGTAAAGTAGTAGAAGATTTCAATAGAAATCCAGGTATAGCTTTCGTAACATCAGTGAAATTACCATCAAGAGGTGGTCCAAGAAATGTTGTGGGTAAGCCTGGATTCAAAACACCATCAGGAAAAATAAAACCAAGAATTTTTAAAACACCACCAAGAACAAAAGGAACAGGAATAGCAGAAAGAGCTGAACCAGCATTACAAACTGAATTTATGTTTTCAGCTAATGAAACATTTGGAGTTAGAAAACAACGAAACCCAAGACGAAACCCAGCCTTTGGTGATTTCGGTATGGGTAACTTCTTCCCATCAAGAAAACCAAATAGAGCTGTTGGATCTATATTACCAAAAAGAAAATTCAAAGGTAAAGTAAAAGTAGTGGCAGAGAAACCGTTAAAAAGCATATTCGACTTATCATTTTAGTGACTTGTGGACAGGAAGGTTGCTTAGTAAATACAAGGTGGCCGAATAGATCTGAATGTTGGAGTAAGGCACAAAGATGTCCAAAACATTATTGGGGAAATGAACGGTACCGTCATAAAAGATTAATTACTAAAAAATGTCCTTGTGGGTGTGGTAGAAATGAAATGTGAGATACATAAGATTGAAAAAGAACCATATTGTCAAAAATGTGTTGATGTTTTCAGGAGTGAATGGTAATGCCTTGCGAAACTTGTAAAGAAATTCAAGAGAAACAAGAATACATAAGAAATGAAATGAGAAGGCATTTGAAAAAAGATCATGGAATAGATCCAGGTGAATGAGATGAGTTGTTTTATTCAATGCCCTTTTTGTAGTACAATTAATTCAGGTTGGAAATCTAATTGTAAAATTTGTGGTGTGTATTTTGAAACTTGCAATTGTAGGCAGTAGTAAAATGAAATACCAACAATGTGTTGGTGAATTGCAAAAAATAATCAATGAGGAAAAACCAGATACGATCGTAAGTGGTGGAGCAGAAGGAGTAGATTCTCATGCTGTACTAGTAGCAGTTTTAAATGAAGTCAAAACCAAAGTTTTCAAACCAGAAACCAATGACTGGGAAGGCTACAAATATAGAAATTTACAGATCGTAAAAGAGTGCGATAAGCTTTACAACTTGGTATTAAGAACTGAAAATGAATTTTGTTATCATCATAACACCAAACAACATGAAAGAAGTGGTGGGTGTTGGACAGAAATCAAGGCAAGAGAACAAGGCAAAATAGTTAAAACGATTGAAGTCGTAGCATAAACAAGCAATCTGAAAGTCGGACTAGTAGGTTTGTGGCACATGGTCCTCGTGCAGATGGACTCAACGACTAGATGGGGATTCGTATCTGTATGATGAACCACTTCAACTTCTTTATTCTAAATGAATTATCAATGTGGAAAATGCAATAAATTATTCTATTTGGAGTGTGATTACTACGATCATTATGACAGATGCAGAAAGAAAAATACTTTTAAATTTACGATATGATCATTAATCAAAATGAAAGTCCTTAGCCTTTATTGTGGAGCTGGTGGCATTGATAACGGTTTAAGGAAAGCTGGAATAGAAACAACAATTGCAATAGATTACGTAGAAGATTGCTGTAAAACAATGAAATTAAACCATGATTGTGAGGTAATTTGTGGGAAAGTTTCTGATTACAAGGACTCATTATCTAATTTTGATGTTATAGTAGGTGGACCACCATGCCCAGAATTTTCAAATGCAAAGACAGACAAAAACTATGATCCTAAAGAAGTTAATATTTTCTGGGAAATAGTTGACAGAATCAAACCAAAATATCATCTAATGGAAAACGTTCCTGGTGTTATACAAGTTTGTAAGAGAAGAAATTTTATGTTAAATGCCGCAGATTACGGTACCCCACAAACAAGGTATAGAAGATTTTTTACTAATTTAGATCGGCCAACAAAAACACATTCAGAATTTCCATCACAGACTTTGGTGAGTGAAACTGATGTAAAGAAGTGGGTATCTGTAAGAGAAGCTTTGGGTATAACAGGGACATTAGAGGACAGAAAGACATCATTTGGTGAGGGAGTTAGAACCTATGACGCTGATAAACCGTCATTTACTTTGTTGGCAGACTCTAGAATTTGGATCTCACCTTCTGGATTCAAAAAGAAAAATGCCAAACTAATCTCTAGAACTATTGATGAACCATGTCAAACAATCGTAGTAGCTGGTAACTTACGATTAACAGACAAACCATTGTATTCACAAAAATATCATCAGTACAAGCAGGAAAAGTACAATAGCAGGAAGCTAACTAACGATGAGATCTCAATACTACAAGGCTTTCCAAAGGATTACGAGTTTGCAGGAAACAAACAATCAGTAACTAGACAGATCGGTAATGCAGTTCCATCACAAATTATTGCGGCATTATTCCGTCAATAGATCTTTTCTAAACCTTCGTTTAATGCTTTCTTAGTATGTTCGCCTACGTCTTTCCATTTTGTTTTAGATAATGGAATAGAAATAGAAGGAACGTTAGTAAATGGTGTGTATTCTTTAACTAACTCTAATCTTTTTTCATCAGTTAATAAATCCCAATTTTTCATTCTTATCATTTAGTCCTAGAAGTATAAATGGGTGCCTCAAATCAACCTGTATTAATACTCTCCAAACCGACCAGTAACACCGTACAGTTACAGTTTCCTGTAACAGGAGATGGATGATCAACCAAGCTTGGGTTTTCAGTTGGTAGAAATTAAAATTAACTGAATGTTCAGTTTTCAGATTTTAGAAAGATGCGATGCCAGGAGAGGCCAAAACACGCCTAAGCTTTGGTGCGCCCCTGGAAGGTTTCGCCAGGCGTGGACCAGTTTCAGGCGGCGATAAATCTATAAACTGAATGTTTCAGTCGAAATCCATGATAGAATGTCCTTGCAGTATTTGTGGAACAATGATGATCGAGTGTTGTAGCAAAGTCTGTGATCGATGTTTCTATGACTCCAACTAAGCTTTCGACTTGGGAATTTATTTTTATAATACATAGATCTAACAATAATAGATCTCTTAGGGAAGTGACAGTACCATGTTAATTTCCTTTGGTTCGTGGTGGGTGTTTATTCCAATCTGCTACACCTACCACTCAAAAATTTTGACTCGCTACTGTTATTATGAATAACAACTAACAATAATTACTCCGTTTGATTTGGTCGTCAATCGAGTAATCGATCTGGTAGGCTACTATTACAAACTCCTACCAGATCTTTTATCATTATGTTTATAACAACTTAAACGAGTTGTAATTAATGCTAACAAAACAAAAAATTAGCAGACTTTGGTTTTATTTTAGAGCTGGGTATGGTTTCTATTTTGTATTTTTAATCTCTGGAATGAACGCATTAATGATCGCATACTTTGTCGTAATACTTGGAACAGAGTGTCAATCTGGTGTTTCAGTAACAGAATCAGGTGATATTCTTTGTATGATAAGGTCGATATTCCCACACTTTGGTTACTTCGTAGTTGCCGCAATAGGAATAGGAATACCTGTTTTATCAATAGTAGGGTATCTTCATTATCAAAAAAATCAATATGGTGCACATGCACATGTTAATTGGAGATCAAACCCATATCAAAAATTAACATTAGATATTTTCCTGGAATTAATTGGTGAGATCAAATTACAAAACAAATATGACAAAGGTAAAACTGATAGATTAGAGGTATTGGAAAACAAACTAATTGACTTTTTAGAAGATAAACGACTTGAAGAACATACTGACTATAAGGATTTTTAGAAATGAGAGAGAACCCAAAAAAATGTCCAAAGTGTGATAGGTATCTTCTAAAAATAAAAACAGAAAGATACGACACAAAAACAGATCAAAACATTCCGATGATAGTAGGTAGAATGTGTATGAGGTGCAAAATGTTTTATAGAAATAAAGAATTTACGTCATATAAAATGGAAATAAGTGAAATCGGATCTTAACAATCCCGATCATCTGTCTTTTAAATAAGCAAGATTGATAGAAGTTTTAATGAGTTTAGAATCAATCAAAAAGTTTTATGAAACCTATAACAACGGTCACATTATTTATCAAGGAAATAAAGAAGTTATTAAAATCATTAACAGAGAAAAACCAAGAAATGTATTTGAGTTTGGTTGTGGAACTGGAAAAAATCTAAACATTGTTGAAGCAGAATATAGATGTGGAATCGATATTTCAATCCCTGCAATTCAAGAGGGTAAAAAATTCTATCCAGGTATTCATTTAATATTGGAAGATGAAACGTTCTTGCCAGCAATAGGGGATAAGTTCTTCGATGTTTCATTTACCGTATCAGTTTTAGATCACATTCTTTCTCCTGTGTGTGAAAATATTGTTCAGCAATTAAAGAGAATATCAAGAAAAGTGTATGTTGTAGAATCAAACGATATTTGGCAATCATTATGTTTTCCTCATAGTTACGAATCAATGGGATTTGAAAAACTAGAATATGAGTGGGTAAGCCCAAATACAAAAGCTGTTTATAATATGTACTACATTAATGCAGAAGATAAAAATGAATAAATGCAAAATAATCGGACATAAGTATTGCAAGTGTGGTTGGTGTAAAAGACACCCAATTTGTTTACGATGTTATTATGATAAAAATTGTTTGGAATTTCATAAAGATCTTACAACAGGAATGAGATGTCAAGATACAACCTATAATCTATTAGAACTTCGGAGTTTTATTTAATGGAATTGATGATGGAGTTTAGAAAAAAATGTACTAAGTGTGGAACTATGGTAATATGTCATAATATTCAAGCGAGATCAAGTACAAGATATTGTAAAAAATGTAGAAAAATAGTTAGCAAAAAAGCAGTTAGAGATGCCTATAAAAAAAATGCTGATGTTTATAGAAGAAAACGAAGGGAACGATACAAGGAATCCAAAGATGTTTGAAGATCCCCCAGACTGGTTTTGCCCAAATTGTAATTCAAAAAATGAAATTCCATTAAAGTGTAGAGATTGCGATCTTTGGATCTGTTCTGCATGTTGGATGGAACATGATGTAAAAATGATGAAAGAACAAGGATTGCTAAAATGTCCATGTGGTGAAGAACATGCGTTGTCATAACTGTAATGCAAATCACATGTTCATTGATCGCACAACTGGTAACATAAGATGTAATCAATGTGGATCTAATGAAGCATGGGGAAAGTAATAGTCAAATAATTACAAACATTATTTTTTATAAGCTTAACAATTAACAAACAATATGTTTTCACTTTTCAGAAAATGTAAAGGATGTGGATCAAGAATGATCGTAGGTATGTTTTGTACTGATTGTGCTTCATCATTAGCAATTTGGGTTTATACAAATGAGATCAAGAAAAGCGATCTAGAAAAGTTAATACAGTATTACAAGACAAAATAGCCAAATGGGACTATTAATTCCAGAAGTTTACATTTCAATAATGGTGGGTTTTATCAGTGGAGCCACTAGTGGTATAATGGGCATGATGTTCTACATGAGATATAGAGATAAAAAGAAGTCAGGAGATGTTAAAACAGAATGAATTTAGAACAATTCAATAAAAAATTAGACAAACCAACATATTTTCTCGGTTTAGCGGCATTAGTTATTTTCATGCCAATGATTGGTTACATGTTTGGTTGGGCTATAACAGTTGAGTTTGAAACAATACAGTTTGCTTTTGCAGATCAATTAAGCGAAGGACATAATTACATAGTATCAATATCTGATGGTATTGGAACAGCCGATCACATTAGTTAGAGTTTTACTTTTACTTGGAATTGTTGCTTCTGTTTTAATTTACATGGGAGTTTCTAGTGGTGTTATACCTGTTTTTGCGGCTGAACCATGCTACGGGATCTTCTGTGATGGAGATGACGATGATGAAGATCTAGAAAAACAACAGGAAAAATGGGATGCGATTCAAAGAACTAGAAACTATATATCAATTCAAATATCAAAATCTTGTCAGATTTCAGGATCATGTCCTACGTATAAAGAACTTGCAGACATGTATGATAACAGTGACAAGTATCTAAGTGGTGGATTTTATCTCAATAACGATACAGGATTCTGGGAAAGAGAAGAACCACCAATTTTCAATTCGTTTGAATATTATAGATTTATGAATCTCCCCTGGTTGGTCTTTGTAGATCCAGATGACTACACATGGGACAGAAGTAAACAGATTGTAATTCATTCTTCCTTAGTTTATCAAGATAGTAGAGATATTTTTGAGAATCAAATAATGACACAGTATGTAGGATTAAAGATGGATCAATGTAAAAGTGCTTCAATAGGTTGGGCAAATAATGGTAGTGAAATATTAATAGATGTATTAAATTATTTTTATAAAAAATGTAAAGGAACTTTAGATTATGATCCTAAAGTTGAGATCTTTATCAACTCAACAATATTTCCAGATTGTGATCGTCAATGTTTCCTTTACAAAGATCTATTGAAAAAAGAATTGAAAGTGGATCAAATCCTTGAATTAGAATCTTGGGAAAGAGAAAACTGTGATGATGAAAAAGAAAACAAATACACTGATCTTACTGATTATGAATACAATAAAGAGGAATGTGATAGAATTACAATTGCATTAGGTGAAGATGTAGATGACGATGATGACAAATGTTATGGAATTTATTGTGATCGAGAAGATGAAAAAGAAAAAGATGACAAAGATAAAACAGCTTCAGAATTAAGATTTGAACGACTTAGAGATTTAGAAGAAATCCAGGATTGTAAAGAGGATCAAATTTGGGATGAGGTAAGACATGATGGAGCTTACAGAAGAACACTATTTGATTGTGATGATGAAGAAGAACGAGAGGAATACTACGATGTAGTGCTTTGTGAATCAGATGGATATGATCACATTAAGGATGAAGATGATGAGGAATTAGACTGTTATGATGAAGATGAAAGAAAAATCAAATTAAAAGTAATTAACAAAGACATCAAAGAGAATACACCACCAATAGATCTCGAAGTCCAAGAGTGTATAGATTTCGTAAATTACGAATTAACAATACCAGATAGAAGGCAGAGAGCTTCGATCGTTACATGTGAAGATGACTTTGAAAGGGAAGAATACATGCAAGAGATGAGATTAAGATACCCAGATGGAGTTCCAGAGGAATTCAAAACTGTTGAAGAAGAAGAAGAAGAAGAACCAGAAGTTAGATGCTATGGGATTCACTGTGATTAACTCTTTTAAATAAGTTAGAATCGATAAAAATACATGGTACTGTCACTTGGATTTATTTTAGCTTTTATTGGCGCTGCGGTTGCCCTTTTAATTGGGATTTTAATATTTTCAGAGGTATCAGATTCTATAATTTGCCCAGCTCCTGGAAGTGCCCCAACTCCTGGAGTTCCAGCAGTAATTACAGGCTTTGATAATACAGGATCTTTAGGTGCTTCGGGTGATGCCTTCTATACGGAAGCTGGAATTGATTCAGA
>Ga0114925_10001413_pt1 | contig 11801 bp, 8 predicted proteins | sample SumtaG_2_FD_87287 | JGI IMG/M metagenome (GOLD analysis project Ga0114925, IMG submission 87287) | Deep subsurface microbial communities from Indian Ocean to uncover new lineages of life (NeLLi) - Sumatra_00607 metaG | ecosystem: Environmental > Aquatic > Marine > Oceanic > Sediment | place...
CGGGGTTGGACATCAGCAGTTGGCTGGTCTCACGCTCTACGGCGCAGGGTTATTCCGATCTCAACTGCTTCATCGGCCGGTTCTCGGTGAAGCAGGGCGTGGCACGCAGCCAGGCCTTGTTGCTCGATACCACCGATGTGCTGTTCGAAGGACGGGGGACCGTCGACCTTGGCAATGAAACTCTCAATATCGACGTCAAGCCGACGCCCAAGCAGCGCAAGCTCATCGAGCTGGTGACACCATTCACGGTCAAGGGGTCGCTCGGTAATCCTTCCGTGGTGGCGCATGGCGCCGTCGTGCGAACGGCGGCGGAATATTATCTTGCGCCAATCAACGCGCTCGGTGCACTCGTCGGGCTGATTGTGGATGATGGTGCGGACACCAAGAACCCGTGTATTCGCTCACGAAAGGGAACCCGACGGCGTCGCAAATAGCAAGCATGCGACGCCGCCGAAGATTGTCAGCGCCGATCCCACTCCAAGACGAAGTCGATCCGGCGATTGCGGGCGCGATCCTCATCGGTTCTGTTTGGCACGATGGGATGGTCCTCGCCGTAGCCGCGTGCGCGCAAGCGGCTTGCGGGTGTGTCTCGCTCACTCAGGTATTTCTGCACGGCGATCGCGCGCTTCTCGCTGAGCTCTCGATTTCGGTTGGATGATCCGGCATCGTCGGTATGACCCTCGATGTGCAATTGCGTGCCGGGGCAGCGATCGACATTTCGTGCAATGACGCGAAGCAGCGGAAGGCTCTCGTCTTTCAGGCGATCGCTGCTGACCTCGAACAGGATCGGTGTGCGGTATTGCAGCCAATCGAGAACCTGTTGGCAGGTCTCGGGCGAGAGGTTTTCGTCGCTGTCGGGATCGACATCCTGCACGGGTCTCGGGGGGACCCACTCAACATCATCTTCATTGATGTCACAGAAACCGATTGTGCGCCGCGCATTGATCTCCTCGTTCGCCAACGTGATGTGGAAGCGCCGAATACCGTGACAGGCCCGAATGGTGCTTTCATCGGAGTTGTGACGGACAAAGCGGATCTGGCGGTAACCCTGTTTGCGCATTGCCCGTCTCAGTTCGCGCGCCGAACCGGAGCTGTTACCGTCGCCAGCTTGATCATCATCGTCGCCATCTTCATCGACCGGGGGCGATTGGCAGCGACCGATACGCCGCCGTTTGACAATGCGCCCTTCGGCATTGATGCGGAGCTCGAACGATCGGTTACGCCGACAGGCCTCGGCGGTTCTTGATGGTGGTGTGCGGTCGGTGAAGCGAATTTGGCGATAGCCGCGTGATCTCAAGTCGCGTCTGATTTGGCGCAATGTTGCGACCTCGTCGTCTTGTTCGCGGACGCACTCGCCAAGATAGCGGCTGCCAAAATAACGGCCAGCATCGGTGAACATCACGAGGTACTTTTTGTCGCCCTTGCAAACTTCCAGAAACATCTCAGGGGGCGTGCGCTCAACAAAATCCAGTATCTCGAAGCCCAGATCGCGCAGGAAGCGGCGAACACGGCGTCGCTCGGCCTGAACGGTGATAAGCGGTGATCCGACTTGCGTCTTGAGCGATGCAATGGAGCCAGAAAGTTGGTGCGGTGCCGCTTGGGCTGGGGCTGAAAATAAGCTGGCCAAGCAAAGCACGACTGCTGCTGAGAGCACGAAACGCATAAGAAGTCCCTCCCGATGAACCACTAACAGCGGGATCGTAGCCCTCTCAATTGCTCCGCATAAGTCGGACATTTACCACATTAGTAACAAATTGACTTCTTGGTTAATGCACCGCCGGCTAGCGGTGCATGATGCCAGCTTATGAATTTCGCCGGGAATGCCAATTCTTCGATCAGCCCATCTGGGCTCACCGGTGTGGTCGCTCGGCGATGCTCATTCAGCGGCGACGGGCAGAGCCGGTGCGGCCGCCTTGACGTCTGCGTCGACGTGGCTCTCGAACCTTGCGAAGTTCTCATTGAACATTTCGACAAGTGCTTTGGCCTGCACGTCGTAAGCGCGGGGATCGCTCCAGGTCTGGCGTGGATTGAGGATCTGCTCGTCGACGCCTGCGAGCTTTCGCGGTACCTCGAAGCCGAATACCGGATCGACACGCATGGCGGCATCCTTGAGGGCGCCAGAAAGGGCGGCGTCCAGCAAACGGCGTGTGGCATCGATTGGCATGCGGTGGCCGGTGCCGTACTTGCCACCGGTCCAGCCGGTGTTGACCAGCCAGCAATCGACGTCGTGGGCGGCAATCAACGAGCGGAGCAAGTTGCCATAAACGCTCGGGTGACGCGGCATGAAGGGTGCGCCGAAGCAGGTCGAAAACGTTGCCACCGGCTTATTGCCAACGCCCTTTTCGGTCCCGGCGACCTTGGCGGTATAGCCGGACAAGAAGTGGTACATCGCCTGGCTCGGCGACAATTTGGCAATGGGCGGCAGGACACCGAAGGCGTCGGCACACAACATGACGATGTTCTTGGGATGGCCAGCGCGCGCGGTTTCACTCGCGCCAGAGACATAATGCATCGGATAGGCCGAGCGGGTATTCTGTGTCAGCGTCCCATCGTCGTAATCCGGTTCGCGGGTCCCTGGCTTCAGAACGACATTTTCAAGCACCGCGGCCCAACGGTTGGTTGCATCATAAATCGCCGGCTCGGCATCGGCGGAAAGATTGATTGTCTTGGCGTAGCATCCGCCCTCGAAATTGAAAATTCCGTTCTCTGACCAGCCATGTTCGTCATCGCCAATTAGAGTTCGAGCGGGATCATTAGAGAGTGTGGTTTTGCCGGTGCCGGAAAGCCCAAAGAAAATCGCCGAATCATCGTCGGGGCCAACGTTGGCGGAGCAATGCATGGGCATGACGCCCTTTTGCGGCAGGAGGTAGTTGAGGAAGGAAAAAACCGACTTTTTCGTCTCGCCCGCATACGACGTGCCGCCGATGAGGACGATGTTGCGTGAAAAATCACAGGCGATCACGGTCTGAGAACTTACGCCGTGGCGTGCAGGATCTGCGTGGAAACTGGGCAGATTGACGATTGTCAATTGCGGCTTGAAATGATTGAGGCTTTCGGGATCCGGTTTTCGCAGCAGGTATTGGATAAAAAGTGCGTGCCAGGCATATTCAAGATAAATTCGCACAGGTAGGCGATGCTTGGAGTCGGCGCCGGCAAAGAGATCTTGAACGAACAACTCGCTATTTTCGGCGTGGGCGAGAAAGTCAGCATGGAGCCGGTCGAATTGCTCGGGCGTGATGGAAGCTGAGTTATCCCACCAGATACTCTGCTCGGTGTTGGTATCGCGAACAATGAACTTGTCCGCCGCCGATCGGCCCGTGTGCTGGCCAGTTTCCATTGCGAGCGCGCCTGTGGCTGCGACCCGTCCTTCACTGCGTGCGACCGCGAACTCGTAAAGCTCTGCTTGTGAATTGTTCAGGTGGAGCTTGTCGGTTTGCTTCAGCGCAAATGTGTTGTCGTCCATTTGTTCGCCGCCGTCGATCGCCACGAAAGTCACACTGCCCACTCCTCTCCAGCTTCCTCATTCGTAATCGGGACGTCGGTATAGGAGCGATTCGTCATGTCGATATTCGGATTGTCAGCCGTCCCCTAATTAACCCTGCTATTGATGGCAGAATTAGACCGCCGGACGGTATGAATGCCCCGTTTGCCGCACAAAGCGTCTATTGGTCGCAGTCGCCAGTTCATGCAACTAATGTGCGCCAATATGCGCGATTAGATGTTGATAACGGCCAACAATGCAGCCTGAAGGCCACACATGTGAGCCGCATGGCAAATTGGTTTGCTAGAAGGTCGTGCATGCGCGGGGTGGGCTTAGTTTCACCAAGCATTGGCCTTATCTCGGTGTTCAGCTAACATTCACGCTTGCCCTGTCAGTATCGACGTTGCCACATTTCGTACACCTTGAGATCATAATGCGCAGTTCATTATGAAGAACTGCGAGGGCGGACCAACATGCGCAATCAAAATACCATAGCTCTCGTCGATGACGACCGTAACATTCTCTCCTCACTGCGCGTTGCGCTGGAGGCTGAGGGTTACAAGATCAGAACCTACAATGACGGCGGTGCAGCCCTTGAAGGGTTCTCCGAGGAGCCACCGGATCTGGCAATCCTCGACATCAAGATGCCGCGAATGGACGGCATGGAGTTGCTGCGACGGCTAAGGCAGCGTTCCGACATGCCGGTCATCTTCCTGACCTCGAAGGACGAAGAGATCGATGAGCTCTTTGGCCTCAAAATGGGAGCGGATGACTATATCGCGAAGCCGTTCTCGCAACGCCTGCTGATCGAGCGTGTCAGAGCGATCCTTAGGCGATACCAGCCGAAGGACGCCGGCGGCCAAGGCAAGAGCGAAGCCGCAATACTGGAGCGCGGCCAACTCAAGATGGATCCAGAGCGCCATACGTGCCACTGGTGTGGACAGGCTGTGACATTGACGGTCACGGAGTTTTTGATTCTTCAGGCGCTGGCGCTTAGGCCTGGCGTCGTCAAGAGCCGCGATGCTTTGATGGATGCGGCCTACGATGAGCAGGTTTACGTGGACGATCGAACAATCGACAGCCATATCAAGCGGTTACGCAAGAAGTTCAAGGTGGTCGATGATGATTTCGACGTGATTGAAACGCTTTACGGCGTTGGCTATCGCTTCAAGGAAGCGTAGGGGAAACCCATCCCGCATGGCGATTGACGCGGACCGATTCTCGAGCCTGAGACGACTGTCTGATCTGGCCTCGGCGCCTCAGGCAATAGGGCGATATACCGGTCGGCTGTTCGAACGCCTCCAATTTCACTACCGCTTCACCACGCTGACGGGACGCATCGTCGTCCTCAATCTCGTGGTGTTGCTGGTCCTGGTCGGAAGCATCTTTTATTTCAGCAAAACAGAGGCTTGGCTGATCGGAGCAAAAAGCGGGAGCCTGAAGACGCAAGGCGAGATCATCGCGGCCGCAATCGCCGCCAACGCGACGATGCACACGGACCGGATCGTTCTCGATTTGGATCTTCTGGATCCGCAGGGCGGGTCGGTGGTGCGGCGCAACCAGGACGATCTTGCCAAGCTCGAATTTTCCATACGACCGGAGCAGGTGGCGCCAATCCTGCGCCGCTTGGTCGAACCGACGGGTACGCGAGCACGAATCTATGCCAACGATGGCCGACTGGTGCTCGACAGCGATCTGCTGTTCGACGGGACCTATGCGAATCAATCCGAACAGGTGCCGCGCGGAGTTTACGAGCGGCCAAAAATCCGTGGGCTGTGGACGCGCTTGCAGGCCTGGTTCAATCGCACCGATTTGCCGGTTTACAAGGACATCGGTCGGGCGAACGGCAAGGCTTACACGGAGGTTCGCCTCGCCCTCAATGGCACCGCGACGCGGCTCCTGCTGATCAATGAGGTGGGGCAGCATATCGTTAGTGTGGCGATCCCGATCCGGGGGTTTTCGTCGGTCAACGGTGCGCTGTTGCTTTCCACGCGTGGTGGCGAAATTGATCAGCTGCTGAGCGCCGAGCGATGGAGCATTTTCAGAATCACGTTGCTGGCACTGCTGGCAATCGTGGTTTCTTCGGTTGTGCTGGCGAGCACGATCGGTGCGCCACTGCACAAGTTGAGCGAGGCGGCAGAACGTGTGCGGCACAGCCTGCGGCGTCGTGAGGAACTGCCAGATTTCACCCATCGGGCCGATGAGATCGGCGACCTCTCCGGTACTCTAAGGGAGATGACCGACGCACTCTATCGCCGGATCGAGGCGAGCGAACGGTTCGCGGCAGACGTGGCCCACGAATTGAAAAATCCGTTGACCTCGGTACGTAGCGCGGCCGAAACGCTCGCGCTGGTAAAAACCGAAGAAGCGCGACAAGCGCTCGCCGGGACGATCAAGGATGACGTCAGGCGTTTGACCCGGTTGATTGATGATATTTCCAACGCCTCGCGATTGGATGCCGAGTTGGCGCTCTCGGATGCCCAGCCGGTGGATATGTTCAAGCTGTTGGAGACCATCGTGGACATGTTCAACGACTCGCTCATCAAGGACGATCAGGAGATTATCCTGCACGTCGTTGGCCCATCCTCGAGTGCGCAGCAATTCGTTATCAACGGACACGACAGTCGGTTGGGCCAAGTGATGCGCAATCTGCTGGATAACGCGCTCTCTTTCTCGCCGGACGACGGCAAGATTTGGGTCACCGCAGAGCGGGTCGGCGACGACGTCGTGATCCACTTGGAGGATCAAGGGCCTGGTATTGGCACCGACAATATCGAGAAGATTTTCGCCAGGTTTTATACGGATCGGCCGGGTGCCGAAAGCTTTGGCAACAATTCGGGTTTGGGTCTGAGCATCAGTCGCGAAATCATGCACGCCCATGGCGGCACGTTGAGTGCGGAAAACCGAAGTCGTCCCCATCCCGATGAAGCCTTGGAGCGTGGGGGGGCAGCGTGCGAGGGACAGCAAGCACAGAGCGGCGGAGGCACGGTTTTCGGAGCCCGCTTCACCATACGCCTGCCCACGGGCAATAAATCCGTTCAGCGGGGTCTAAGGTCCGGTGGTCGCTGGCGGTAAATTGGTTCACGCAACCTGTGTCGCCGCGGCTGGCCGTGGCATCCTCATCAGCGGACCGTCCGGTTCGGGAAAGTCCGATCTCGCTCTCAGGTTTATCACCAGCGGCGATATAGAACGGCTCTGTGGTGCACCACCTCGGTTGGTTGGCGACGATCAAATTGTTCTCGAAAACGTTAGCGGTCGCGTGATCGCCCGTCCGCCCACCCAGCTTGCGGGAAAGCTCGAGGTTCGCGGGCTCGGAATTGTCGACTTTGCACACGTGGCGGAAGCCGATGTTGCACTGTTGGTCGAGCTCGTTTCAAGCAATGAGGTGCCGCGCATGCCTGACAATGACATATGTACCGATTTGCTGGGTGTTTCGTTGCCGTTGCTGCGGCTCAACGCGTTAGAACCCTCGGCACACATCAAGATGGCGTTGGCTCTCGTAGGGGCGTGTTAGCCTACACTTCCCGACGCCCCGCGAGCGAGCAACGGCCAAACCGCCAACCAACTATTGCGGAATTGGGCTTGCGCACGCTAGGCGTACGCCTCATCTTATGCGTTCTCGAGAACGAGCATTGCGAGCTTCGGTAGAAAATCGGACGATATTGCCAGCAGCCACCGCTTGCCAATGGGCGCTGGGCGTCAGAATGCATTGAGAGGATCGGGCTGGATGATCGGTCTTGTGATTGTCACACACGGTGGCCTTGCCGATGAATTTCATGCCGCGGTGGAACATGTTGTGGGCCCGCAAGAACAATTGGCCACCGTGTCGATCGGGCCGGATGACGACATGGAGCAGCGGCGCAACGACATTTTGGAGGCGGTACGGTCGGTGGATAGCGGACAGGGTGCCGTGTTGCTTACCGATATGTTCGGTGGCACGCCGTCCAATTTGGCGATCTCCGTGATGGAGGAAGTCAAGGTCGAGGTCATAGCCGGGATCAATCTACCGATGCTGATCAAGTTGGCCACGGTGAGAAGAGAAACAACGCTCGCAGAAGCGATAGATCAAGCGAAAGAGGCGGGTCGAAAATATATAAGCGTGGCGAGCCAAGTGCTCGCTGGCAACTAGCCTCGTTGTGCTCGGGCAATTTCGTGAAATCTAACAGACCGATCAAAGCACGGGTTACGATCTGTAATCTCAAGGGCCTGCATGCGCGGGCCTCGGCGCGCTTCGTAAAGTGTGCGCAAGATTTCGATGCCGTGGTGCTGGTCACCAGAGAAGGCCAGACAGTCGGCGGAACCTCGATCATGGGATTGATGATGTTGGCGGCTGGGCCAAACGCGGAGATCGAGATTGAAACCGAGGGGCCGCAAGCCGTTGCCGCGTTGGCGGCACTCAAGAACCTAGTGGAAAGTGGCTTTGGCGAAGACTGAACATCGGGTTGCTCGCACGATGCTGCTGGAAATGCTGTGTTCTGGGAGACTTGCAAATAATAGTTAGAAATCAAATGCTTACGGTGCTAGTTGTTGTTTTCTTTGTTCTCGAAATTCTTGCCACAGCGTATTCGATTGTGAGGTTGCAGCCTTCCCGCATGCTGCTTATAGAAGAGCCATCATTGAGGGCCCCAGCCGATCGGGCGTAGTGAGCTGCGGATCCGAAGTCGTTGTTCGATCTGCAGACAGTTCACAGCCCGTCGGCGCTATCCAACAAGGTAAAAACTTATGAGCCAATCCGCTGACTACAAGATTGCTGACATCGAGCTTGCAGATTGGGGCCGACGTGAGATTGCCATCGCCGAGACCGAAATGCCTGGCCTCATGGCGACTCGCGAGGAATATGGGTCGGAACAGCCGCTCAAAGGGGCGCGGATTGCCGGTTGCCTGCATATGACGATTCAGACGGCGGTTTTGATTGAGACTTTGACGGCGCTTGGCGCCGAGGTTCGGTGGTCATCTTGCAACATCTTCTCAACCCAAGACCATGCCGCGGCGGCCATCGCCGCATCGGGCGTGCCGGTATTCGCCCGCAAGGGTGAAAGCCTCGAGGAGTATTGGAACTACGTCGACGCGATCTTTCGTTGGGGTGACGGTGAGACCGCAAACCTCATTCTCGACGATGGCGGCGATGCCACGCTCTACATCATTCTCGGAGCGGAGGCGGAACGGGACGCTTCCGTGCTCGACAATCCGGGGAGCGAAGAAGAAGAGGTCGCATATGCCCGCATTCGACGCCGTATGGCAGATAGCCCGGGCTGGTTCGCGAAGGCTCGCGATGCCATCAACGGCGTGTCGGAGGAAACGACGACCGGGGTGCATCGACTGTACCGTATGGCGGACGAGGGGCGCTTGCCGTTCTCGGCCATCAATGTGAACGACTCGGTGACCAAGTCAAAGTTCGACAACCTTTATGGCTGCCGCGAGTCGCTGGTGGATGGTATTCGGCGGGCGACGGACGTGATGTTGGCGGGCAAGGTCGCGGTCATTGCCGGTTATGGAGACGTCGGCAAGGGATCAGCGGAATCGCTACGGGCCTCGGGCGCGCGCGTGATGGTGACGGAGATCGATCCCATTTGCGCTTTGCAGGCGGCGATGGAAGGTTATGAGGTCGTCACCATGGAGGCTGCGGCACCACAGGGCGACATTTTTGTCACGTCGACCGGCAACAAGGACGTGATCACCGTCGACCACATGCGCGAAATGAAAGACCGCGCGATTGTTTGCAACATCGGTCACTTCGATTCAGAGATTCAAGTGGCGGCGCTGCGCAACTACAAGTGGCACAACGTCAAGGAGCAGGTGGACGAGATCGAATTCCCCGATGGCAAGCGGATTATCCTTTTGGCCGAGGGACGGTTGGTCAACCTTGGCTGCGCCACGGGCCACCCGAGCTTCGTGATGTCGGCCTCGTTCACCAACCAAACGTTGGCGCAAATCGAACTGTGGCAGAGCGGAGACTCGTATGACAACAGCGTGCATGTGCTGCCCAAACGATTGGATGAGAAGGTTGCAACTCTGCATTTGGCCAAGCTTGGCGTGCATTTGACTAAGCTTTCAGCGGACCAGGCTAGCTACATCGGCGTGCCGGAAACGGGCCCCTTCAAGCCCGACCATTACCGATACTAGTAGGTAGGGTGCCCCTGCGATTACCTGCCGTAAGGCGAGGCGTCGGAAAATTGGCGGTGCCCATTGTGGGGAGCGTGCGGTGGGTGTGGCAATACCGAGCGATGCGGCCCATAATCGGACAAGTGATTCGAAGGGTGGTGGGGACGCGCGGCACACCAGAATAGTATTTCGTTGCGGGATCGCGTGATAGCGAAGACGTGAAGCACGCGATGCAACTGCGCGACAGCTACAAAAAGCAGTCGGGGCTGCTGTCAAACTTGACTGGCCTCTTGATTGCCAGCCTTGCCTGCATCGCAATTTTGACGGTCGCCGCCGCCGACAACGCCAAGCCGTCGCTCGGGGCGCTGGATGTCCGTGAGTTGGTCATCTTGGCCGTGCTTTGTGGTGCCTTTGCCTTTGTCACCATCGCTGTCGCCATACTCTTCAGGGCGGTGCGTGCGGCACGGCGGTTCGAGCAGCAGGCGGCGCAGGAGGTGGCCGACCTGCGACGTAATTTGCACGCCAGCGAGGCGATCATCGCAGCCGAGCCGATGATCCTTATTTCGTTCGATCACGGTACTGGGCCGCGGGTCTTGATCAACAACCTCGACGTGGCGCCAAACTCGCCTCTGACTGTCAGCAAGTTTCGATCTTGGCTTGAAATTGTTTCAGCGCAAAAGCTCGAGCTGGCGCTAGCAGAGCTTTTTCGCGAGGGCAGGGCATTCAACATCCCCGTTGCCACCCGTGACAACAAGCCGTTGGAGGCGGATGGTCGCTTGGCTGGTGGGCGCGCAATTCTCAAGCTCAGAGATGTGGAGGGCGAAAGGCGCAAGCTCGCCGCCGAGATCGAGCAACAACGCCACCTGCATGACGAGGTCAAGAAAACCTACGATCTATACGATGCACTGCCGATGATCATCTGGTTCATTGGTAGGGACGGCCGAATGGAGTGGGTTAACGAAGGCTATCGCCGGGCCGTGGAGGCCGAATCCAAGACGCAGGTGATTGATCGCCAGATCCAACTGCTCGAATCGAGGCAGCGTGGCTCCGTGATGTCGGCACTTGGCCAGGCCAAAACCTATCGCGACCGCCATCACCTCATCATCTCCGGTGAACGTCGGGCATTCGAGATCGTTGCCGTGCCGCTCGGTTCGCGGTCCGCGGTCTTTGCCTCGGATGCGACCGTGCTCGAGACTACGCAAGGCGAGTTGAGCCGGCAGATGGCGGCGCATGACCGCACACTCGACCGGGTTTCAACCGCGGTCGCAATCTATCGACCGGATCAGCGTTTGGCGTTCTTCAACGAAGCCTATCATCAGCTGTGGCGGCTCGATCCCGAATGGCTGGCCAGCCAGCCGCGAGATGGCGAGATCCTCGACAGCCTGCGCGAGCGTGGCTTGTTGCCGGTCGAGACGGACTATCGGTCGTGGAAGGCCAAGCTGCTCGACGCCTACCGAAACAAGGAAGCGATCGAGGATTGGTGGCATCTGCCAGACGGACGGGCGATCCACTTTGTCGCCGAGCAGCGACCTGACGGCGGCATGACGTATTTGTTTGACGACGTCACCGAGCGACTGGCGCTCGAGAGCCGTTACAATGAGCTCATCGGGGTGCAGAGTGAAACGCTGGATCATCTCCAGGAAGCCGTTGCCGTGTTTGCGACCGATGGGCGATTGCGGCTCTATAATCCGGCGTTTGCGCGGATTTGGAAGCTCGGCCCGCCTGATCTCGATGCCAATCCCCATGTCGACGACGTCATCGGGCGATGTCGCGTGCTCTACGACGACGCCAGGGCCTGGGCCCGAATCAAGCGATCGGTGACCGCCATCGCCGACAGCCGGCAACACATCGATGGTGAGATGAACCGGCCAGATGGCAGTGTGATCACCTATGCCGGCCTACCTCTGCCGGATGGCGCAACGCTGCTCACGTTTGTCGATATCACCGACGGCAAGCGGGTCGAGCTGGCGCTTCGAGAGCGCAACGAGGCCTTGGAGGCGGCGGATCGCCTGAAGAGCGATTTTATCTCGCACGTCTCATACGAGCTGCGTACCCCGCTCACCAACATCATCGGGTTCAGCGAGCTGTTGGCGAGCCCGCGTACGGGCTCTCTCAACGGCAAGCAGCGCGAATATCTCGGCGACATCCACGCCTCGTCCAACGCATTGCAAACCATCATCAACGACATCTTGGATCTTGCCACGATCGATGCCGGCAC
>Ga0114925_10001414_pt1 | contig 11792 bp, 12 predicted proteins | sample SumtaG_2_FD_87287 | JGI IMG/M metagenome (GOLD analysis project Ga0114925, IMG submission 87287) | Deep subsurface microbial communities from Indian Ocean to uncover new lineages of life (NeLLi) - Sumatra_00607 metaG | ecosystem: Environmental > Aquatic > Marine > Oceanic > Sediment | place...
TAAGGATTGATGATTGATGATTGACGATTGATGATTGATGATTGAGGGATTGATGATTGATGATTGTCGATTGTTGATTGATGATTGATGATTGATGATTGATGATTGATGATTGACGATTGATGATTGATGATTGATGATTGATGATTGAGGGATTGAAGGATTGAAGATATTTTGATTACACCACGAAGTGCACGAAGGAGACTGAGATTTACTTTTTATTCTTCTGTTTCTTCGTGATCTTGGTGGTAAAGATAAAACAGCTCTTTTTTTCTCTCGACTCGTACAGGTTAGGAAGGACAACCCATGAAGAAAGCATTAATCACCGGAATTACCGGTCAGGATGGTGCCTACCTGGCAGAATTTCTATTAAAAAAGGGATATGAGGTGCACGGTATAAAACGGAGGTCCTCGTCCTTCAATACCGGCCGTGTGGATCATCTGTACCAGGATCCCCATGAGGAGGATGTTCGTTTTTTAATGCATTATGGTGACCTTACGGACTCGACAAATCTGATCCGGATTATACAGGAAGTCCAGCCCGAAGAGATTTATAATCTTGCGGCTCAGAGTCATGTCAAGGTTTCCTTTGAAACCCCGGAGTATACCGCCGATTCAGATGCACTCGGGACCCTGCGTCTTCTTGAAGCCATTCGAATTCTGGGGCTCGAGAAAAAGACGCGATTTTACCAGGCGTCAACTTCTGAACTCTTTGGCAAAGCTCAAGAGAGCCCACAAAAGGAGACGACGCCGTTTTATCCCCGATCTCCGTACGCCGTTGCCAAACTCTACTCTTACTGGATTACAATCAATTATCGCGAGGCTTATGGCATTTATGCCTGCAACGGCATCCTTTTCAACCACGAATCACCTATTCGCGGTGAAACCTTCGTTACTCGAAAAATCACCCGCGGTCTGGCACGCATCAGCCTGGGACTGCAGGACTGCCTTTATCTTGGTAATCTTAATGCCAGGCGAGACTGGGGGCATGCCAGAGATTATGTCATTATGCAGTGGCTGATGCTGCAGCAGGAAGAACCCGAAGACTACGTTATAGCTACAGGCCGGCAGCATTCGGTCAGAGAGTTTGTTGAGCTTTCCGGAAAAGAACTGGGTTTCAATATCCGATGGGAAGGCGGGGGCGCTGAGGAGAAAGGGATCGTGTCGAGTGTAAATCAAGAGAAGCTTGCCGGGACGGATTATAATCAATCTGTTGTTCGTCACGTCGTCGAACCCGGCCACGTTATCGTCCGTGTTGATCCGGGCTACTTCAGACCGACCGAGGTGGATGAGCTATTGGGAGATTCTCGAAAAGCCAGGGAGAAACTGGGTTGGGCGCCGAAGATTACTTTTAAAGAACTTGTTGCCGAAATGGTTCAATCCGATCTGAAAGAGGCTGTTCGGGATGAGTTCTGGAAACGGGAAGGATTCAGTGTAAACAACCATTACGAATAGCTGTCAAGACGGATTCTATGGCAGAGAAGAAGATCACATGAAGAAGAACACCAGAATTTATGTGGCCGGGCACCGCGGGATGGTGGGCTCTGCCATTTTCAGCCGCCTTCAGGCCGAAGGCTATCCCAATCTTGTTACCCGGACCCACGAAGAACTCGATCTGACTGATCAGCCGGCGGTTCAGGATTTTTTCCAAAAGGAGCGCGTCGAATATGTGGTTCTGGCTGCAGCAAAAGTCGGCGGCATCCATGCCAACAATGCCTATCCGGCTGAATTTATCTACCAGAATATAATGATCGAGGCCAATGTGATTCACGAGGCCTACCGGGCCGGGGTGAAACGGCTCCTTTTTTTAGGCAGTTCGTGCATCTACCCCAAAGAGGCCAAGCAGCCGATGAAAGAAGAATACCTTCTCACCGGTGCACTTGAGCCGAGCAATGAGCCATACGCCATCGCAAAAATTGCGGGTATCAAACTTTGCGAGGCCTATAACCGCCAGTATGGAACCCTGTACCGTGCTGTTATGCCGAACAACCTTTATGGCCCCAACGACAATTACGATTTGGAGAATTCCCATGTTCTTCCTGCCCTGATTCGCAAATTTCATCTGGCTCAACTCGCCGCCCGGGGCGATTGGGGAGACATTAAAAAGGATGAATCCCGTTTCGGCGTTATCCCGAATGATTTTATGGCATGCCTGGTCTCCATCTCCAAGGCCCATGGCCATGATACGGGGTCTGATTTCCCGGATTTTTCTGCGGTAAATGATTTAGAGATGCTGCCTGATCCTGCCGTAAAGCTCTGGGGAACCGGCAATCCCTATCGAGAATTCGTTCATGTGAACGACATGGCCGATGCCTGCCTCTTTGTTATGTGTCAGAAAGAAGAGATGTTTGATTCCTTGTGTTCAGATTCAGGGTTGCCATTGGTCAATATCGGGTACGGTGAAGACCTAACCATACGGGAGTTAGCGACCCTGATTGCCGACATCATCGGCTGCAAAATCCGGATCCTCTGGGACAATTCAAAACCTGATGGAACCATGCGCAAGTTGCTCGATACTTCAAAGCTGGTTCATCTCGGCTGGAAACCGTCTATTTCTCTCAAGGAAGGAATTAAACACACCTATGAATGGTATCTGAGTCAAATTTGATAAGCTCGTAAAAAGTCATTTTGCGAACGACATTGAGCAATTTTGGAAAAAGGTTCAGAATGAGCCTGGCGTTAAAAATTTCAAACTGTTTGAGGGCATTGGCCCGAGTTTTTGAAATTTAGTCAGGCGATTGATGAATCCCAAAATTGCTCACGGAGAGAGCAAAAACAGACTTTTTACGAAACCGTCAAATTTGAATGTATTTAATCATGCGTATATAAAAAATGCCGGTATATGAATACACAGCCCTGGATATAAAGGGGAAAAAGGCATCGGGTATCATTGATGCGGAAAGTTCTTTTGCAGCACGTCAAAAGCTTCGCGATTCCAGGATGTTCCCCGTCTCCATAAAAGAGACCGATGACACCTCGGTCAGAGACAAGGCCAAGACATTTTCTCTTTATACTCCTTTTGTCCGTGTGAGAACGTCGGAAGTTTCGATGATGACAAGACAATTAGCCACCCTGATCGGTGCGGGTTTTCCGCTTGTAACTGCCATTGACGCACTGATACCTCAGACAAAATCCCACGCATTTAAAAAGGTTTTATCACAGATCAAGGATTCCATCGTTGAGGGAAACAGTTTTGCCGGCTCCCTTTCCTCCTATCCGGGGATTTTTTCTTCAATCTACACGAATATGATTCGAGCCGGAGAAACCTCGGGAACCCTTGAAGTGGTTTTGGATCGACTGGCGGATATTACAGAGAGGCGGCAGGTTTTTATGAACAATATCAGGGCGGCTTTGGCGTACCCTGTTTTTATTCTCCTATTCGCCTGCATCGTCCTGTTTCTTCTTCTAGCATATATTGTGCCCAGCGTCACAGTGGTATTTGCTGATATGAACCAGGTGTTGCCGGCGCCGACCCGCTTTTTGATCGCCGTCGGTGACCTGTTTAACGCTTACTGGTGGCTGATTGTTTTTTTTCCGGTCGGAATGATCCTGGCTTTCCAGGGTATCAAAAGAACAGCAAAGGGACGCTATCTGATGGACAAAGCCCTTCTCAGCCTGCCGGGGATCGGTATTCTTGTCATAAAAGTTGCTGTGGCCCGGGTTTCCCGAACCCTGGGCTCGCTCCTTGAAAACGGGGTCTCCATGATGCCTGCGCTCGACGTCGTAAAAAACATTTCCGGAAATATTCTGATTGGCCAGGTCATTGAGCAAGCTTCAAAAGAAGTCGGTGAAGGTCAGGGTTTGGGCCATGCGCTGGGGGAGAGTAAGATATTTCCAAACCTCTTTATCCAGATGATTCAGGTGGGGGAACAGAGCGGCGAACTGGAATCCATGTTGGGTAAAGTGGCGGATGTTTTTGAAAATGAAGTGGAATCCGCCGTGGTGAGTCTGGTATCTATTCTGGGGCCGGTTATGATATTAATTATGGGTGTTGTGGTCGGTTTTATCGTCCTGTCAATATGCCTCCCCATATTTGAGATGAATCGGCTGGTATTGTGATCCGAAATTGTGCTTGGGCCTAAAAGCCGGTCCGTTGACCCTGAATCCTTTACTTTATCTTGATTTAACTCCCAAATATCGTTATTTAAAGCTGGAGGAATAATGAAACAAAGGCTTCCGAACGGAATAATCAACAACCGGGGATTTACCCTTATTGAAATAATGGTTGTCATCATCATACTGGGCATACTTGCCGGCCTTCTCGTACCGAGAATAATGGGACGGCCCGAGGAAGCCAAACAGCTCAAGGCAAAGGTGCAGATAGAAGGCCTGGGAACAGCTCTTAAGCTATACAGGCTGGATAACGGCGCCTATCCCGATACACAACAGGGACTCCAGGCGCTGGTTGGAATTCCTGAGACAGGGATAATACCAAAGGATTGGCGAAAGGGCGGATATCTTGAAAAAAACAGAGTCCCTGCAGATCCTTGGGGGAACGATTTTGTGTATCTTTCGCCGGGAGTTCACGACGATTATGATATCATTTCATACGGAGCAGACGGTGTATCCGGCGGCGAGGACAAGAACAGGGATATCAACAGCTGGGAAATTGAGTGATGGAATACGAGATGCGGAATTCGGGGTGACAGCAGAGAGAAGTCATTTAAATCCGGATGAAATATCCGGGAGAGTTAATTCCATCCGTGGTTTCAGCCTTGTCGAGCTTGTTGTGGTTCTTTTCCTTATCGGCATTATGCTCTCTTTTACCCTGCCCAGATTTCACGACACAATTCTGACGAATCATACCCAAAGCGTTTCTCGAAGAATAATTTCCACGGTTCAGTCTCTGAAAGAAAGATCGGTCCGCGATCAGAACCTTTACATCCTGCATGTGAACCTGGATACCAGAAGGCTTTGGGTGACACATGAATCCATGTCAGTTGAAGAGCTCGAGAATGCGGAGCAGAAAGGATATGAGTTGCCGGACGATGTAATCTTACTGGATGTTGAAACCCCCGGGAAAGGGAAGGTCGCATCCGGTCAGGCGGATATTTATTTTTACAAAAAAGGGTATTCCGACAGGGCGTTGATCCATATTGAGGATGATGATCATCAATGGTCCTTTCTCATTGAAACCTTTTTAACCCGGGTCAGACTGTATGAGAAATACGTGGAATTTGAAGGTTGAAAAAAAAGTTGCGCTAAAACCGGAACCCGGATTTACGCTTCTGGAGATCATGGTGGCTGTCTCCATAGTTGCCATTGTTCTGATCAGTGTGTATAAAATGCATGCCCAGACCATCTGGATGAGCAACACCATAAAGTTTCATACCACCGCGCCCCTCCTGGCACAACAGAAACTGGCCGAATTTGAAACCATCTCTTCCCTTCAGCAAATATCCGATTCAGGGGATTTCGGGGATGAATTCCCGGGTTACGCCTGGCGCCTTTCCGTGGATGATATTGACTCCGAATTGCTCGGCAGTGTCGCCGAGGACCTGAAAAGAGTGGATGTCTTCGTAACGTTTAAACAGAATGAAAACAGTTACCATGTCAGGGCGTACCGGTTTGACCGCTAAAATGGGTCGAAAAATTCATCCCTATCCTGCGGATTCCAACCCGAAATACGATGCAGGCTTTACGCTGCTTGAGATCCTGATTGCGATATTTATTTTCGCTGTTATCGTGACGACCCTGTTCGGTTCCTATAACCTGGTATTTTCCAATGTCAAAAACATCCATGAAGGCATGGATGTTTTTGAAATGGCCAAAAACTGCCTTAACCGAATGATTCTTGACCTCGAATCCGTCCATGTTTCCCGGTCATCCGGGTACAAGCCTCCGGAATTTGACGAGGCGCCGGATCCGTACCGAATCGTTGGAGACAGTTCTTATTCCGGAGACAGACGGTTTTCAAAACTCAGATTTACTTCACTTGCCCACCTTCCCCTCGAAAAGCATGATCGAGGCGGAATTGCGGAAATCGTCTATTATGTCCAGGCCGACGACGCGCGAGGATACGTGTTGAAGCGAGCCGACACCTTGTACCCTTATGAACCTTTTGAAGAAAAAGGGATTGACCCTGTTCTATGTGAGGGGGTTAAATCGCTGTCTTTTACCTATTATGATCATGAGGGAAGAGAGCACGAGCTATGGGACTCCGATTCCGACGAGTTCGGATACGCCACCCCCAGGGCGATACGAATACGGCTTGAGGTCGGCGATGAATCGTCTGCGAAGTTGTTTGAAACCATGGTGACCATACCGGTTTCGAGAGAAAAGAAGGAGGGTGGTCTGTAAGGAGCTTTAGTGGCAGCCAAATTTATGAAAAATGAACGGGGAATCGCTCTTCTGGTCACACTGGCGATCATTACCATACTGATAACAGTTGCGCTGGAACTGAACAGAAAGGTCCGTTCCGCGGTGATCGTCACAGCAGCGACCCGGGATCGTCATACGCTTTTACACATGGCGTCATCCGGCATCCATGCCGCAATGGCCCTGCTCGTCAAAGATAAGACGGCGTCGAAGACAGACTCCATCCAGGAAGTGTGGGCCGATTCTGAGAAGATGGTTGAACTGGTCGGGAGCATTCTTTTTGAGGACGGAAGCGTAACAGTGAATATCAGCGATGAACTCGGTAAAATTTCGGTGAACGCCATTGTCGAAAAACCGTATCACCATGAACCGAATAATCGACAACTGTTTTTATGGGAACGCTTTTTAATACATCATATATCTCAGGACACGTCATTAGAGGAAATTGAGCCGAGATCCATCATAAATTCTCTGAAAGACTGGCTGGACGCCGGGGATGATGATGCCATTACTGGATTAAGCGGGGCGGAATCTGACTATTATCAGGACCTTGACCCTCCATACTCCTGCAGGAACGGTCCCATTCCCCACTTGGATGAATTGGTGAAGGTTAAAGGGATAACATTGGAACTGCTTTACGGAGTCGGAGAGAAACCGGGGATCTCAGATTTCCTAACGGTCCACGGCATGGCGGACTCAGGAGAGAAACGATTTGCTTACGAAGGAAAAATCAACATCAACACGGCAGAGGTTCCGGTTCTTGCGGCGCTCTTGCCATTGGAATATGGGGACCTTGCCCAGCGAATATATGATTTTCGCCAGGAAAAATCAGGGTCAATATACCTCCATGACCTGACCCAGCCCGCATGGTACAGGGACATTCCGGGTTTCAGCGACATTGAAATCGATCCGGAGCTTATTACAACGTCCAGTGACCTTTTCAGAATCGAGTCTGTTGCGATCCTTCATGAAATAAAAATGACGGTAACAGCGGTGGTGCAGAGGGAAAAGGAGAAAAAGACGGGCAGATGGAGATGCAGGGTCTTGCGTTGGGTGGCAGAATGAATTATATAAGTAACAGAATGAACTATAAAATTTTGAATTTTCTTCGTTTCGAATGTCCGGCGTGGGTGATTAGAATTCCCTATAAGCAGTTTCAAAACCTCCTGTTCGCTGGTTTGAAAATTTTGATAAGTTCTAAGCTCGCTTCGCGAAAACTTTAAATTAGGGCTAACGCCCTCAAACAGTTGCAAATTTTAACGCTCCGCCTCGCTAAGAACTTTTTAGCAAAATTGTCAAAAGGCTTCACTATGAGGTTTTGAAACCCGTTCTAAACATTTTACTATATCCTTCCTCCCTCGGCATATCACGGGGGAGCCGAAGACGCGTCTTTGGAAATATAATGAGCAGAAAGATACTCGGTCTCGACATTCAAAATGATGCTGTTTCAGCAGTTCTGGTGAGGAGTAGCGCCAAAGGGAACCGGGTCGAGGCCTATCAGCGTGTTTCGATATCCGATCAAGGCGATATTGAAGATTCCCTCATTCGTTCCCTTGAGATGATCGCCGAAAGGATCGATTTTGCCGGTTCGGTCTGCATTGCCTCTGTTCCCGCAGATCAGATATCTTTTCGAAATATCCGGGTTCCGTTTAAGGATCAGAAAAAAATCAGGCAGATACTCCCTTTTGAACTTGAACCGACACTACCGTTTTCCGTGGATGATATCATTATCGACTTTCATCCGGTAAACATATCTGATCATTCGGATATTATTGCGGCAGCGATTGATAAGTCGAGGCTTCAATCCTACCTGGAAAGCCTTGCTTCGTTAAAGATTGATCCGGAAATCGTTACCATCGGCGGTTATGCCGCTGCGCTCTGCCTGGCCCAGATTGGAAATACACCTGAAAACGCGCTGTTCGTCGATATAAACACGCATAACAGTTCCGTGTTTTCGGTTGTCTCGGGGCAGATATACCTCATACGTTCATTCCCTTTGAAATCATCAGGTTCTTCAAGGATCGAATCGCTTTGTATTAATATAGAGCGAACGATTTCGGCATTTGACTCATTTTTCGATCTGCCTTTTGATCCAAAAGGGGTATTTATTACCGGGTACGACCTGGATGAAGCCGGTATCGAGGAGGAGATGGAAAGGGTGTTGAAGATTCCCGTTAGGCGTGCTGATCTTGCCCGGGCTACAGACGGAACCCCGGCCGATCAGCCGGGTCAATCATGGGAACCGGGCCGAATGAATAATGCGCTGGCGCTGTCTTTGATCGAAATAGAAGGTATTCAAAGCCTGAATTTTCGAAGAGGCCCTTTTGCGGCAAAAAGGAGATGGGCTGAATATAAAAAGGGGATGATCAGAACCGGTATCCTTTCAGCCCTGATTCTTGTATTGGTCGTGTTTAACATGCTGATCAATTCTTATGTAATGGAAACAAAGGTCGCCCGTCTGGACACCCGGATAACCGATATCTTCAAAACGACATTTCCGGATGTCAAACGGATTGTCGATCCGGTGCAGCAGATGCGAATGAAAATAAATGCAAAACGAAAAGCCAACTTGCTTCCGGGAGAACTCGGAGAAAACAGACTTGTAATTGATATGCTGAGAGCCATCAGCAAACAGATACCGAAGAAAACGGATGTGAATCTTTCACGGCTGGTTATCGGGGAGGAAAACATACTGATTTCCGGAGACACAGACACTTTTAATGCCGTTGACGACATTAAAAGCCGGCTCGAAGCAATGGATTTTTTTAAAACAATCACCATCACCTCGACCAACAAGGACAAATCCGGGAATCGTATTCGCTTCAAGATGAAATTGGCGCTGTGAAAACAGTAAAAGTTAAAGGTGCTTGTTAATGGCAATCCATTTGAGCAGACGTGAAAAATACGCGGTGGTTATTGGCGCTGGTTTTATATGCCTTTTCGTGTTTGTCCAGTTTATTCTTTTTCCGTATTTCGATAAACGTGAGCGGCTGACCCGGGCCCTTCAGGTGAAAACAAAGATGCTTGAGGATATGCGGGGCCTAAAATCCGAATACGACGCTATCCAAAAATCGGCGGATGTATCAAAGGACCGCCTGTCCAGGCGGGAAGAGGGATTTACGCTGTTTTCATTTTTGGATAAACTCGCCGGCCAAACCGGTGTTAAGGAGCACATCACCTATATGAAACCTTCAATATCAGGCCGGAAGGAGAGTCCCTATAAGACCTCAAGCGTTGAAATGAAGCTTCAAGCCGTATCGATGGAGCAGCTGACCGCGTACCTTTATATGGTGGAAACATCCAAAAACAGGGTCAGGATCAAACGGATTTCAATTTCGAAAACAGGCAAGCAGGAGGGATTCATTGATGCTGTGTTGCAGGTTGAGACGCTTGTCATTTAATATAGGTCTCACCACTTTGTTTATGCTCAATTGAGGCTATGGATTGCGAAGCGGACACTTCGATTTTGAAATCGACAACTTAAGTATCCGCGAAAAACCGATTCGCCGCTTTTTTAAAAACCGCCGATTAGTAGGATATATCTGATGCAACGAAGCCTTACCATATTGAATCTATTGTTAATCGCCGGTGCTGTTTATCTGGGCGTCAGCGCTTTTTCTAAGATTACGGCAAAGGATCAGGATCGACCTGACCTCTCCGGAAGCGTCCCTGAAAAGGCTTCATCCCTCCAAACTGAAACTCGGCAACCGATGTCTTATTATAGTATTATCAGCGGGCGGAGCCTTTTCAACACCCAGTCGGCAGCAGAGATAAAAGACGAATCCATCGATATCGGCGCGCTGAAAAAAACAGATTTGAGGTTAAAGCTGTGGGGCACCGTCACAGGTGACGAAGCCAGGGCCTATGCTGTTATTGAAGAAACCGGAAAAAGGGAGCAGAATCTATACAGGGTTGGAGATACGGTTCAACAGGCGACCGTGAAAATAATTTTAAGGGAGAAGGTCGTCATCAATGTCGAGGGGAAAGATGAAATTTTAGAGATCGAGGAAGTCACCGCGGATAGCGCGAAGAAAAAACGCCCGAAAGGGTTTGCGCCAAGATTAAAAAAGAAAAACGGCGATGATAGAGAGAAGGGGAAGCGCCGGAAACAACCCTTTTCGGCTCGTCGTCAACGCATAAGCTTGAAAAGCTCCCATATCAAAGAGGCGCTTGAAAACAGGGATGAATTCATGCAACAGGCTAAAATGCGGCCGCATTTTGAAGACGGAAAACCCGACGGGGTTACCTTGAGCAATATCAAACCGAATTCCATTTTCAGAAAAATGGGATTGAGAAACGGTGATGTGATATCCAGCATCGATGGTGAACATATACAATCGGAGGGGGATGCCATGCAGATTTTCGAGAGCTTGCAATCCTCTCCAACGGTAAAACTTCAAGTCAGACGAAAGGGCAGGCTTAGAACCATAGACTATAATATACAATAAAACAGGAAAGTGGCTGGTATCAAAATGAAATTATATCGCACGGGTTTTAAAGGGGTCATATTCTTATTCATCTGTATTCTTCTTTTGCCGCTTGCCCGGGTATCGAAAGCGGAAACAGGCAAAAGTCCCGGGAATGCCGGCATTTCATTAAAAGAACGCCGGAGCGCCGAACGTTTTGTTTCCATCGATTTCAACGATGTCGATATCAATGTCTTTATTAAATTCATCAGTGAACTCACCGGAAAGAACTTTGTTGTCGATCAGAAGGTGAAGGGAAAGGTGACCATCATCTCCCCTGCCAAAATTTCCATTGCCGAAGCCTATCAGGTCTTTGAATCGGTTCTGGAGGTTCATGGGTATGCTACCGTGGAAGCCGGCAAAATAATTAAAATCGTACCGTCGCCCGACGCCCGAACCAAGAATATCGAAACCCGGTTAAAGGAAGAGGCCGGTTCTCCCGAAGACAAAGTCATCACCCAGCTTATCCCCTTGAAATACGCGGATTCCAATGAGATCAAACGGCTCTTTTCCCCGTTGATTTCAAAAAGCAGTGTGATTTTGGCCTATCCGCCGACAAACATGCTGATTGTCACCGATGTCTATTCAAACATCCTGCGGCTGCTTCGGATTTTAAAAACAATCGATATCACGGGCATCGGTCAGGAAATATCGGTTATTCCCATTGAATACGGAGACGCGGCTCAATTTGTTCGGCTCCTCAATTCTATCTTCAAGGCAAAGAAGCCGAGAAAAGGAGAGCCCGCAAAACAGATCGTGCTGGTCCCTGATGAACGGACCAATGCCGTCGTACTTCTGGCCAGTGAAGAAGACACCTTCAGGGTCAAAGAGCTCATCCATCTGCTGGACAAGCATATTCCCAAGGGCAAGGGGAAGATTCATGTCTATTATCTGGAGTATGCCGTGGCTGAAGAGATGGTCAGCTTTCTTCAGCAACTGCCGACCAAAACCGCCAGAGCTGTTAAGGGGAAAAAAACAGCGCCGGTGGTGTCGGAAAAGGTCAAGATA
>Ga0114925_10001415_pt1 | contig 11789 bp, 13 predicted proteins | sample SumtaG_2_FD_87287 | JGI IMG/M metagenome (GOLD analysis project Ga0114925, IMG submission 87287) | Deep subsurface microbial communities from Indian Ocean to uncover new lineages of life (NeLLi) - Sumatra_00607 metaG | ecosystem: Environmental > Aquatic > Marine > Oceanic > Sediment | place...
AATGGTTACAATTAAAGTGGATTACGACAAATGCAAAGGGCATGGCGACTGCGTTGACTCTTGTCCGGGGGAGGTCTACGAACTGAAAGACGGTAAAGCTGTTCCGGTTAATATTAATGACTGTGTCGAATGTTGCACCTGTGTTGAAGTTTGCCCGGAAAGCGCCATTGACCATAGCTCCTGTGAATAAAAAACGGGATAAACTTTCATCCCCTGCACTCGCTGCCGGCAATCGCCGTATATGCGCTGCTGGTTGCGATACCCAAAACCAGAATTGTGGGATTCGGGTTGGCAATTCATATCATGTTGGACGGCTTAGATTGTCTATGGATGAAAATTACTTGTTGAACTCATGTCAGGATTTTTCCGCCACATACATGGCGGTTTCCATGCTTGAATACGATCTGAGAAAAGACGCCTCCTTGGCATCATCAAAGACGGTCGATGCGTTGCGTAATGTGATCATCAAAAGAGTTCACTCTTCCCAGAGGCAGTCCTATTTTTTATACAGAAAAGCGGCAAAGACCCTTTTGTTTATCGCGTCCGCCTGTGAAGATCAGAGCCTGGCGGCAGAATCTATAGAGAGTCTCAAACAGATCGTCGCTGATTTGATCGGACCTTCGCATCGGGCGGCGGCTGAGGCATTGGGCGCGCTTCCTCTGAAAATACAAGGGCCGTCTTTTAATGAGAAAAGCATAAAAAAGGTGTTATCGATCAGCTGGAATGATTTGTGCCGTAAAACAGGTTTAGATGAATGCTGCGACATGAAATGTATCGGTCGGAGTCTCGTGTTCTCTTTGGCGAGTGATCTTTTGTTTGTCATAAAATTGTCAAGATCGGATTCCGAGAATGCGGCGTTGAATCAAGAGGCATTGTGGATGGAGTATTTGGAAACGGTCAAGCACGAATTCCCGATAAAATTCGATATCCCGGCACCGTTCAGATTCGGGGAAGCGTATCTGTTCAGACTTACGGACTTTCCGGATAAGCTGAAAAAGAAAATGAATATCAATATGGATTCCGCCATAGGTTTTACGGTCCATTCCGATTATTTTGTTTATCCGAACCCTCTGCCTGATGAAGAGAGCGTCGATTGGAAAAATTTTACGGAGGTGATGCGGCGGAACGCCTGGCTTCTGGGAAAGCTCGCCTCGATGGGTATCGTGCACACGGCCCCGGTACCTCTTTTTCACAATCGTGTACAAAGACACCGTCGGCATGATGGGGGATACTATGAATGGCCGAGAGGAGGAAGGCTGGACAGATGGCTCATGTCATGCCGCTATCCGAATCTGGGGAAATCGGGTATCAGAGATTTTGAGCACCTTGAGGCCGTTTCAGGATATTCTCGCAGGTATTACAGGCTTATCGGAAACCATTTTATTAGCATTGTTCTCATATGCGCAAGTTATTTCCGCAATCATCATCCCGAACGGGTGGGATTTGATCAAAAGGGCTATCCCGTGGATGCACGGAACCTTTTCCGCCCCGAATTAATGCGGGAGCTGATAGAAACGTCGTTTAACGCCTATTATGAAGGATTCACGGGAAGAAAAACAGGTGACCGTTTACCGGTTGATTTTGATCATTTTGTTAACCGTTCGATTGATGAATTCGGAGTCGATCAATACATGGAGGAAATTTTCAGGACGACCGATCAACAGGAAATGAGCGATGATGAATTCAACGAATTTTTATCAAAGCACTGGATTACCGGGGACAACACAGATGATCTGCCGACAAAAGGTCTGGAGGATATAACTATGATGACAGGCCCGCATCTGGGAGGTTTCAATCAAAGGATTTCCTTGCCCGAACTCATTCACTTCACGGGAACCGCCGCTTCCTATTGTATATGTGACCGGTATGTCCTCATCGATCGCAAGTAAAGAATCCTGACATCGGAATGGTGGGTCGGACCACGCTAACTGTCTGATAATTTGTAAAAAGAGCTCTAAAAATGGCTGTTGTTTGGTCTTAAACATGCCATTTGGGGTGCAAAATTGTAAGTCTATGGAGCGTAAAATCTTAGCATTATCAAAAGGCACCACATGCTGAGCTATCTTACAAGAAGAGAGATCTTAAAAAAGATTACCAATTATCTGATGGCATTTTTTCTTATGCCTTTTTTCACTATCAGGAAGGCCATAGCCGGAAAGGTAGATGGCACGACTGGAAAGGAGCGCCAGATGAACTTACCCAAACCCATATTAAAAGGAGAGGTCTCTGTCGAGCAGGCCATTAAACATCGTAGAACCATTCGGTCATATCTATCCAAACCTTTAACCCTGGAACAGTTCTCACAGATTGTCTGGGCTGCACAGGGTATCACCGAGGACAGGGGCTACAAACGGTCGGCCCCGTCTGCTGGGGCTTTATACCCTGTGGATATCTATGCGGTAGTGGGTGATAATGGCGTGAAAGGACTAAAGGCGGGTATCTATCATTATGATCTTCATAAACATGCTGCATTGTTGATTACAGAAGGGGATTTCAGAGAAGATGTGGCCAGGACAGCCCTCTCACAGATGTGGATGGCCAGAGCCCCCCTAAACCTGGTGATCACTTCAGAATATAGCCGGATTACGAGCAAGTATGGTACCAGGGGAGAAAGGTATGCTATGATCGAGGCCGGTCATGTAGGGCAAAATATCTTTCTCCAGGCGGAGGCCCTTGGTCTGAGAGCCGGGATCGTGGGTGCTTTTCATGACAATGATGTGATTCGGGTTATGAAAATCAGCAGATCCCATGAACCCCTTCTCATCTTGCCTGTGGGATATGGGGCGTAAAGCCCTGCGCCCAGTGAATGGTGTCAAAGCTTGAATAGAAACATCAGATTAAAATCATGAATGGTAAAAATCGAGAAAAAATAATACCGGGGATGCAGGTTCTGATCGTGATGAAAAAGGACCAGCGGTCCGGAAAATTAACTAAAGGCGCGGTTAAGGATATCCTGACCAAATCACGGACTCATCCTCACGGGATTAAGGTCCGCCTGGAAAGTGGCGAAGTCGGGCGTGTTAAAGAAATAGTACGGTAGTTATTAAAATGGTTGAGCATGCGGTTGGAATATATATCGGGTTGTTGTTGCTTGCGTGTGTGGTGGCGATTGCCAGTAAGATGGTAACGCATTTGCCGTATACGATATTTTTGACTCTGGTAGGACTGTTGATAGGTGTATTGGGCATTGGTCCGGAGATTAAGGAGACGGGATTTAGCCATGATCTAATATTTTTTGTGTTTTTGCCACCGTTGCTTTTCCACGGAGCGTTTCACATGAATCTAAACTCTCTTTTGGAGCAGTTTTGGCCGATTGTGTGCTTTGCGGTCCCGGGCGTGATTGTATCGACCCTATTGGTGGGAGGAGTTGTTGGATGGTTGGGTGGTATCAGTTCAATGATGGTGGCGATACTTTTTGGTGCCTTGATCTCACCAACAGACCCTGTGAGTGTTCTGGCGTTGTTCAAGGAGGTGGGGGCACCCGAAGATCTGAAGACAATAGTGGAAGGAGAGTCGCTCTTTAATGATGCAACCGGGGTGGTGTTGTTCACGATCCTGCTGAAAGTCTTGCTGGGTGACCAGGAATTTGGATTCGGCCAAGCGGCATATGAATTTGTAAAGGTTTCCGCCGGGGGGCTGCTTCTGGGGGCGATACTCGGCTGGATCGTGTTTAAGCTCATGCGTCATATAGAGGATCATCTACTGGAAAATGCTCTTTGCCTTGTTTTGACTTACGGATCATTCTGGTTGGCGGAAGTAATGCACCTGTCGGGCGTAATTGCAACTGTGATGGCCGGATTGATGATAGGTAATTATGGCCGGCGTCTCTCGATGAGCGATAAGACTACTGAGACGGTTGAAACATTTTTTGAATCCATAGGCTTCCTGATCAATTCGCTGCTGTTTATCTTGATCGGCCTGGAGTTGCGCGAAGTTCCGGTAAATATCGTGTGGATGACGGTGTTTGTTGCTATTGCGGCGATGCTGGTAGGCCGTGCGGCGGTTTCTTACAGTTTCTACTGGCTGCTAAATCAGGTAGGCACTAGGCGACCGAAGAGATGGAATCATGTTCTATTCTGGGGCGGTTTGAAGGGCTCGATACCGATTGCTTTGCTGCTTCAACTGCCCAATGAAGGTGTGCTGGTTACGTGGCGTCCGGTGTTGTTGGCGGCGGGATTTGGTTGTGTATTCTTTTCGCTGGTTGTTCAAGGGATCACCATAGGACCGCTTATGCGCAAACTCGGAATTGGAGACATAGCAGAAACAGCTGCACATTAAAGCATTGGAAATGTTTTATCCGATACCAGCGCGTCCTGCTACGCCGGAAGGATTCTGGTACGATCAGGATATTTTCCCTCGATATTGGAATAAAATGCCCTGATACCCTTCATATCCTGTTCCATGTCACCGGTGAGTGTCACCACCGGCCCGATCCCACCTGTTTTTCTTTTGAAATCGAGAAATCCAAGCACCACAGGGACTTTGGCTCTGGAGGCAATGTGGTAAAAGCCGGATTTCCATTTCTCGACCCTTTTTCGTGTCCCTGAAGGCGATATCGTCAGGATAAGCCTATCCGTCTCATGAAATTTGTCGATCATCTGTCCGACCACATTGCTGGAACGGCTGCGGTCTATCGGTATTCCTCCCAGCCATTTAAAAAATCCTTCGAAGGGTTTTCTGAAAAGGGTGTCCTTGCCCATCCAGTAAAGCTTTCCCCTCATTTTAAAGATGATGAACATCATGATGGGAAAATCCCAGTTGGATGTATGGGGGGCGGCGATCATCACGAACTTGGGGATATTGGGGAGTGTCCCCTCTGTACGCCATCGGGAAATTTTGAGCAAAAAGATGGATATCCATCGAATAACGGTTCTCACTACCGGCGTGTCAAAGATTGTATAATTCAACATTTGTGTAGGTTAACTATGTTTAGAGATAATCATCAACGAATTGTCGTGGCCTGACAACTTTTACTCCCTGATAGCCGGACATTTTCGACAAATGTTTATCGCCACTTATTATCTGAAAAAGACTTCTGAAGCAAACACATTCGTATCGAGAACGATCTTCACTTTTTATCTCGGACCCTGGTGAGAGCCGCTGCAATGTCAGAGCGTTTCATGCCCGCCTTTCTGGCCAGCCTGTGAGCTTCTGCAATTAAATCGTCGAACTCGTCAAGAGATGGGGGTGATATCGATTTCAAGATGACAACATCTTTATTTCCCGTTACAACGAATTGATCGCCGGCTTTAAGCCCCAGTTTATTGCGGATAGCTTCGGGAATAACCACTTGACCTTTGGATGACATTTTTGTTGTAGATATATTAGCCATAAAAGGCCTCCTTTAACTGGCTGAAAATTTTCTTACTGGTAAGATTGTAAGCCTTTGTTCAGGTTTTGGCAAGGGAAAATTGGGGACTTGGGGGACATAAATAAGCAAATAACTTTTCAAACCTCTTTAGCCCGCATTTCTCATGAAGAATTTATTTTGGTGTTGAAAACAAAAAAGAAACTGTCTAAAATCGTCAGAAAAAAAACTTGGCGCCTTGAATCCTCTTTTCCAACTAAAGGTGTTCAAAATCAGGACAAACAATCAGCCACTGCCGCGGCCTTGAATTTGACATTTATGCGTGATTTTAGAGTAAAAGATAAAAGGTATCGAGAAGTGTTCGGCAAAAAGTGGAATGAAATGGAAAAGAAATGACCAGAGCGACAACTGAGACGCCGCTTAAAAAACGGATAAAACGGCATGTGGTCGGTCGAAAAAGGCAGTTTTTTGCCGCAACCGCACCGGGCCTTGAAACGATCTGCCGGGAGGAACTGAAAGCCCTCTTGCCGTCCGGGACACCCATGGCGATCGTCGAAGGCGGGGTTAAATTCAAGGGGCGGCTTCACGACTGCTATCTTGCCGACCTGAACCTTCGCACCGCCAACCGGCTTCTCATGCGCATCGAGTCGTTTCATGCCGCTAATTTTCGGCAACTCGAAAAGAACCTGACCGCTGTCCCCTGGGAGATTTTTTTGCTGCCGGGCACCCCAACCCACATCCGCGTGACCTCTCGACATTCAAGGCTTTATCATAAGGGCGCCATTTCCGGGCGTGTTCAGGCAAGTATTGCCTTCCGCTTTGCGCAAAACGAATTCTCAGGGGAATCCATCCCGGAACCGACCGTCACCCAGCAGATCTTTATCCGGTTGTCCGATAACCGTGTTACCCTGTCCATTGACAGCAGCGGTGATTTGCTTCACAAGCGGGGCATCAAACCCTGCGCAGCCAAGGCACCCATTCGAGAGACCTTCGCCGCCGCTGCCCTGATACTTTCCGGGTATACCGGGACAGAACCCCTTGTAGACCCCATGTGCGGTTCCGGCACATTTGCCATTGAGGCCGCCCTGATAGCCCAGAGGATTCCACCGGGCAGGTTCAGGGATTTTGCCTTCATGCAATGGCCCTCGTTTCAACCCAAACGATGGCAGCATATGAAACAGGCGGCAGAAAAGAAGATCGTTCGAACAAACATCCCTTTCATCTTTGCCTCGGACCGGGACGACCGGTCGGCTTGCGAACTTGAAGAGAGCGTGACTCAACACGGCCTGTCCGGCATCGTCGCCGTTTCTACCCGGGATTTTTTCGATCTTTCGCCAACTGAACTGACAAACCGTCCCGGGCTGGTGACACTTAACCCGCCGTTTGGGCGACGGCTGGGATCGCGACGAGAAAGTGAAGCGCTTTTCCTGTCCGTCTGCGAGAGACTGAAAAAAGAATACAAAGGATGGAAATTTGTCCTGATTTCGCCCAATCCTCGCCTTGCCGGAATGGTTCCTTTCAGATCGACCACCCATCTGCTGCCGCATGGCGGGCTTAAGGTTGCCCTGATGACCGGGAGGATTCCTGACAAAAAATAAAATCGTGTTACGATTTTATGTGGACTTGGGGGATGTAGATAAGTTTATAAGTTGCTTGGGATGCGTATTTTAATTGATCACATTAAACCACCAGCTCTGCTGGTGCGAACCTAATTGTTCTTTGGCCCTGCTCTTGCCAGCAGGGGATTTTTTCTATATAGACTGGAGTGCTGACATGATGATTACAAATTTTTACTTTTCCCAAATGCATGATGCAGGCAGGGAATCATGAATTTACGCCACGCATATTACGGCCTATATATTGTGGCCTATCCTATCGTTTATCCCAATTGAGCGGGGTGTTTTTTTGCATAATCGCACAACGTCTTAAAAAAACTCAGGAGATAAAAAAATGACAGACATTTCAAAAATCACACTGTACAGCGGCGGCCACAAGGGGGCTGAAGCGGAATTCGGCAAACTTGCCGAGGCCTGGCACATGAAAGAGGTGAATATATCATTTGAAGGGCACAATGCCGAGCGCACCCGGGGTGTCCGGATACTGAACCGGGAAGAGCTGCAAAAGGGCGATGTCAGCATGGAAATTGTGTCATTGCGGATGAAACGCACTTACTCCCGGACGGATAAGATCCGAAAAGTCATCCAGTCCATTTTTCACATGGTCAATAGCGGCCACCATGTCATTGCGGTCGGCTGGATACAGGCGGACAACACCGTCAAGGGGGGAACCGGCTGGGGGGTCGAGTTGGCAAAACTATTTAACCGGCCGCTGAGCGTCTATGATCAGGAACGAAAGGGGTGGTTTTCCTGGAAGGACAGCCAATGGGTTGAGAACACACCGGTGATTACCTCAGATACGTTTGCCGGCACCGGAACCCGCTACCTCTCCGATGACGGCCGGCAGGCCCTCCGCGATCTTTTCATCCGCTCCTTTGGTCCTGCGGAGTAAAAATAGTGAATGAATAGTGAATGGGGTCGCACCAAGATAACATATTTTAATATGATTGCACTTAATTCCGTCATCAAAAAATTCGGCACATTTACGGCGGTCGACAACATAACGTATCGCATCGAGAAGGGCGAATATTTCGCTTTGCTCGGTCCGAACGGCGCCGGCAAAACAACGATCGTACGCATGCTCCTCGACTTTATCAAACCGACTTCGGGCAGCATTACGATCGACGGAATACCCGTTTCCAACCCCGAAGCACGCAAACGGGTCGGATATCTGGCCGAACATCACATGATTCCCTCGCATCTTTCCGGGCTTGAATATCTGCGGCGGCACGCTGCTTTGATTGGATTGGCCGGAAAAGATGCGCGAATGGAAGTGGACCGGCTTTTGGAGGTGGTTTCCATGAAAGGCAGAGAAGAAGAAAAATCGGCCGCTTATTCCAAGGGCATGAAACAGCGAATCGGCCTCGCAGCAGCTCTACTCGGACAGCCCAAATTGCTGATACTCGATGAACCGGTGACAGGCCTCGATCCGATCGGTATCCGGGATGTGAGAAAAATTCTCGAGAGCCTGCGCGACAACGGGGTTACCGTGTTCTTGAATTCCCATCTCCTTTCGGAAGTGGAAAAGACATGCCGGACGCTGGCAATCATGAACAGCGGAAAAATCCTCGTCAAGGATTCGATTCGTTCAATAATAGAGAACGGCGAGACGTTGGAGGATGTTTTTATAAAATACATACAATGAATAGTTTTTTAAAAATTACCGGATACACCATTCGTGACCAGATGCGGCACAAAAGCTTTTATGTTCTGCTGGGGCTTTCCATTCTGTTCGTGCTGATGATTCGCGGATGTTACAGCGGCCAATATGTCATCAACGGGAAACCGTTGGACAACATTACGGTTGCGTGGCATGTTTCAAAAATAGTTTTCCAGGTCATCGCGTCCGGCATGTTCCTGATCGTTATCCTGCTATCGATGAAAATTTTCAGCAGAGACCAGGAAGACGGAAGCCTGGTATTGTTTCTTTCCAGGCCGGTTTTCAGGCGGCAGTACATTCTCGGCAGAATCGCCGGCACATGGTTTTTGTGCCTGGTTTTCATGTTTATTCTTCACGCAACGATTTTTCTGACGGTGTGGATGAAAACCGGCGCCACTATTCCCGGGTATTTAACCGCATCGCTGGTATGTTCGATCAATCTTCTCTTTATTGCGGTTTCAGTGTGCTTTTTGTCTCTTTACCTGCCGGATTTCATCAACGCGGTTTTTACTGTGGGGATTTTATTCGTCGGCTATATTTCCGACGGTGGTCATCAGATTTTAAACAGCGAAATTTTAAAGACAGCGGTTCCTTCGGCTGCAGCCTCGGCCCCTGCTCCGTGGAGAATTTTTTACCCGAAAGTTTATATGGTTCAGGCCTACGCCGATTCGATCATCGGTCAAAGCCGTTTTAACAGCATGGGGCCCTTTCACCCGATTCTGAATGTCTCCTTTTTCATCATTCTGATAACCGCGTTAATGCTGGTCGTTTTCAACAAAAAAGAAATTTAGACGGAATATTGCACCGATAATTGTTGAGGTCAGAAAATCCCATATCTTGTATTCCGGCCATTGGGTCGAAAATGCATGATTTCTGCCTTTCATGGTGCAAATTTGAAGCCTTAAAATGTGTTGATTAGGATCCGCAATCTGCTATTGACTCGACAGATTCTCCAGTGTAACTTCAGATAAGTATCGTTGCTTAAAGACCGGGAAAGGTCGGAATAAAATTATACAATTAGCCAAGATGTAATGGAATATGCAGAAAATTATTCTAATACTCTTATTGGTCTTAGCACCCTTTCAAGTTCAAGCCTATGAACGCTATAACAGGGTGGTAAAATATGATAAATATTTTTCAAAATATTCAAAGAGATATTTTGGTGTGAACTTTGATTGGCTTTACTTTAAGGCTCAAGCAGTAGCGGAATCAAGGTTGAAAGCAAAAGCTAAATCAAGAGTGGGTGCAGTGGGCGTGATGCAAATCATGCCCAAGACATTTAAAGAAATTTCAAGAAAAAATCCAAGCATCAAGGGTGATAGAGAACAGCCACGTTGGAGCATTGCCGCAGGTATATATTATGACAGAATGATATGGAAAGCATGGAAAGCAGACCGCTCATTTCAAGATCGAATCAATTATATGTTTGGCTCTTATAATGCCGGGAGAGGGAATATTCTTAAAGCACAAAGGATAGCAAAGAAAAAAGGGCTGAATATGAACCTATGGCAGTCTATAGAAAAAACTCTGCCCAAAGTTACAGGCAAACGAAGTGAAGAGACTATTGGTTATATCAGGAAAATCAGCAAAATTAAGGGAGTATTGAAATAATGGAGCTTTCCATTACATTATTGAATTTTGGTTATGCCATAGTTGGTGCAATTCTAACATTACTATTTATGGTATTAGGTTATAAAATCTTTGACAAAATGACTCCATTCGACACTTCCAAACAATTGGCAGAAAAGAACGTAGCCGTTGGAATTGTGGTTGGGTCTATATTTATCGGTCTGGGTATTGCTGTAGGCTTAGTTATAGGTATGGGGCTTAATTAGTCCCCATCCATTAATGGTCTTTTTGCCCAACCCGCCAAAGGCGGGCAAGTCTCTGCGTTATGCTCAAAAAATAAGCCTCGAAATATTACACATATACACCCCAAGGGCATTTCCTGCGGGGCACCTGCGACTATAGCTTTTTCTCTTTGACATTGGGACACCTCCTCATGCCCATATACATTGGGCTTTTTGAGGTGTCCACTAAATTAGGGTAAATTCAAGGAGTGTTATGAATAAGAAATTAATTATTACCGGTATTGGAATTGTTGGTATTCTATTGCTGTGGATAGGGATTTCAATTTATCCGAACTGGTTGTGGTTTGAAAATTTGGGCTTTTCGCCTGTTTTCTGGACCATGCTGTTGAGCAAATTCGGGTTTGGATTGATGGTCTGGCTGCTTTTGGTCCTGATCATCGGTATGAACATTTACGCCGCCAATCGTTTAATCCCGCGCATCGGGACAGGGGGGGATTTTAAAGTTGCCGACGATTATGTTTCCCAATTTGGCCTTTCCACTGCAACGCTAAAAGCCCTGGTGACCGCTTTTATTCTGTTTCTCACCTTTTATATTGCTTCAAAAGGCTCCACTCAATGGGATTTGCTCCTGCGCTATCTGTATCAGCAGCCTTTTGGCAGCACCGACCCTATTTTTAACCGGGACATCGGTTTTTACTTGTTCTCGCTGCCTTTTTACATCTTCATCCAAAACGGATTGCTGATTCTTTTTGTCGTGGCTGCACTGTCCACGATGGGCTGGTATCTGAAAAACGGTGCCCTGAAAATAGAGGGTACCTTCAGGCAGGCCGAGGGTGCCCCACCCTCCGTGCCTAAAATCACCCTTGCGGAAAACGTTAAAAAGCATCTTATTTTTCTGGGTGGAATCGCTATGCTGCTACTGGCCTGGGCCTATCGTCTGAAAATATTCGGGCTTTTATATTCCGCCCAGGGACCGGCTTTCGGCGCCAGCTATACCGATGTTCACATCAAGGTTCTGGCCTATAAGGTAATCGTCCTTGCCTCGATAGGATTTGCCGTAGTCCTTTTTATAAACGCCTTTAAACTTAGGGAAAAATTGATCTGGATCAGTGCGGGAATCTGGATAGGAGTCGTGTTGGTGCTGGGAACGGGGCTCCCTGTCCTGGTCCAAAAAGTTATAGTCAAACCCAATGAACTGGCCAAAGAATCGCCCTACATCGCCTACAATATCGATTACACCCGCAAGGCCTACAACCTGAATAAAATCAAAGTAGTCAATTTTGAAGTGAACGACAAGCTCAGTGCCCAGGATCTCAAGCAGCATGACGTAACGATCCAGAATATCCGGATCTGGGACGAGCGCCCGCTGCTTCAAACCTACCGGCAGATTCAAG
>Ga0114925_10001416_pt1 | contig 11789 bp, 10 predicted proteins | sample SumtaG_2_FD_87287 | JGI IMG/M metagenome (GOLD analysis project Ga0114925, IMG submission 87287) | Deep subsurface microbial communities from Indian Ocean to uncover new lineages of life (NeLLi) - Sumatra_00607 metaG | ecosystem: Environmental > Aquatic > Marine > Oceanic > Sediment | place...
AACCCATCTCTTTCTTCAAAAATCAGCCGGTGTAGACCTCTGGATACTGGGGGTCTAATCCGTTAACCGAGATTGCAACAAAAAGTCAAGGATCCTGTTATTTATGTTAACATATTGTTATTCCAACCGAATTCTAAAATACCATATGTAATCTTGAAGCAGAAACCCTTTATTTCTTTCCAGTTATATCCTTCGGAAAAGAATGAAAAGCCAACTTCCGGTTAGGCTCCCTACCTACACCATAACAGGGTACTCTATTTCATCGCTTATATGCTTGGATTTGTTTTTTTGAATGATTCTTGCACCTGATAACCGTTTTTCCTTGACTTCTAAGAACATATTATTTTAACTTAAGTCTGACAGTTTAAGTTATATATCAATTATATTCTTTTAATATAAAATAATTTATATTCGATTAAGGTTTTTTCAATCCTTAACACTTCAATTCAGGAGACAAGTTCATGGAATGCCATCTCAAAATGTGCCTATCTGGCTCCTGATAGAGCATTCCTGCTCTTTACAATCACAATTAAAATACGGAGGAATTTATTTTGGCACAGATAATGACAACCAAGGAATTGGCAAAGTATCTAAGATTGCATGAGATTACTATCCTCAAGAACGCGACAAAAGGTATAATCCCTGGAATTCGGATCGGTAGTCGCTGGCGATTTGCCAAGGAAACCATTGATAAATGGGTCGCCGAAGGCCAACATGGACCTCAGGTTGACAAAAAATCAAAGACAAGAGCTATTTCTAATCCCGGGAAAAAGCAACTGCCTAAGAGGAAAAAGTAGACGCAGACGCCATATGTTGCAGGATCTGATGTAACGTATAAGGAAACTATGACGTTGTGGCCTCAACGTATGGTGAAGATACCCTGGAATACGACATTGACATCACGGCTGGCTCTGGCACAGAGTTAGACATAACCTTTTGATCATCTACGGTGTACTTCAACCCCACCTGCCTGGAATAGACGTGCCGCAGAATTTGCAACGACCGTTTTCCAGGTTGTATTGCGGTATAAAGTACCCTTTCCTCTCTATCAAAATCTTATGGCAGTTGTGGCAATATGTGTGAGTGCCTTCATGGCCTGGCACATTACCGACGTATACATATCGAATTCCTTCCTGAAGAGCCACCTTTCTAAACTCCTCCAGTGTTCCGATGGGTGTGGCCGGGAGGCGCGTCAGCTTATAATGCGGGAAAAATCGCAGAAAATGCAGGGGATAATTCGGGCCCAGCTCCTTTAAAATCCATCCACACATGCGTTTAGTCATCTCAATATCGTCAACATACGTAGGGACCACAAGGGTGGTCATCTCAAACCACACGCCCTCTGTGTGCAGGGTCTTGAAGGTATTTAGTACAGGCTGGAGTCTTCCACCGTTAAGGGATCGATAAATACGGTCATCAAAGGATTTCAAATTGACATTGGCACCATCCAGGTATTTGCAGAGCCTGATAAGTGGTTTCCGGTTAATGTAGCCGTTTGAGACCAGCACATTCTTTAGCCCCACCTCCCTGGCCAGTTTTGCCGTGTCATACATGTACTCATAATATGTAATGGGTTCAGAGTAGGTGTAGGCGATAGAGGGTGTTTTTCTTTTTTTTGCTTCACTCACAACACTTTCAGGAAAAAGCTCATAGTGGCGCACTTCTTCGGGCTTCATCTGGGAGATCTCCCAGTTCTGGCAGTTGAGGCACCTGAAATTGCAGCCGGTAGTGGCGATGGAGAGGATCAAAGAACGGGGATAGAAATGGTTGAGCGGTTTCTTTTCAATGGGATCAACGTGAATTGAGCAGGGATTACCATAGGTTAGGGAGTATAGCTTTCCGCCTATATTCACCTTTGATCTGCATATACTCCGATCCCCCGGTTCAAGTATACAACGGTTCGGACAGATTTGACACTGCACTGTGGTCCCGTCTGTTGCGTAGTGAAACCCCTCAACAGACCATTTCCATGGCTTTTTGGGGGCATCATTTTTGAAGATATGCCCCTTTACGCTTTTGGGCCTCTTATCTTCTTTTCCCAGAAATCCGTATCCCGCACTTGCGCAAATAAGGGCTGACGCACCCAAACCCACGGATTTCAAGAATTCTTTGCGAGTAATCATCTTATCCATATTGTGCTCGTTTATCTTTTTTCACAGGATAACAGGCCGGCCCTCCTCGTCCCGAGACCGGGACGGGATCGGGAGGCGCAAATCACCTGGGACACAACGTTACCGCTGAAATACTTTGCAAACAGAAGCTCTGAAACTCAGTCCTTGTCAGCCAGGTCTGGGCCAGGGATTCATATCGTGTCTATCCATGCCTGCCCCGCGGAACGCGGGGTTATCCTGTCTGAGAGGCAACTTTCGATTTTCCAGTAAAGAGGATAATCATGCTGCTTGAAACCTTCACAAGAATCAAAAAAATAACTGCGGCCCGGATGCCCCACAGGGGAATCAGGATCGTACCCGTGGCAAGGGTGCCCACAGCGGCACCGCACAGATCGGCGGCAAAGCAACCAGCAGCAGGACTGCTCTTTTCGCCGATCATGGCTGTTGTTACAGGAAACTGAAAACCACAGAGCAGAGAAAAGAAAAAGCAATATGCCAAAAAGTATATAGAATGTGGCTCACTTTTAATAAATGCAACCCATATAAGAAAGAGAAGTAACAGAGACAAAATGAGCATCTCTGATAAAAGGAGTTTGTTACGGGCCTTTCCCTTTTCCCTCAGAGAATTACCGATTATGGCCCCAGGGAGCAATCCTAACAATGATGCCGTGATGATTGCGCCGATTTTCAGATAAATGTACCCATAAATAACCTGAAACGCAAATACAATGAGCATTTCAACACCCATAGTGGCCAATCCGGTAGAAAACAGGATGTATTCTTCTTTTTTCATGAATATGAGGTAGATCGCGGTAAACACGAACAGAACCAGAAGGAAATACCTGGGGGAAGTGCCATGCTTCATAAACCATTCATGAAAGACAATATTCATGAGCCTCGGCCTAAGGTCCGTGTTGATGTATTCGTCCCTGTCAATGCTCTCTTCAAGCTGCCTTATTCTTTCATCTGTCACATTACCATAGTAAAAACCTTCAACATAACTGGTCTTGATAGATTTCAGCCTTAACCTGGAGGGGATATCTTTCCATAATTCCCCATCCCGGCAGAGAAAATAGGCATCCTCACCCGGGAGAACTATCACGTTTTGAAAATGCAGTCGCGCCGTGTTGTAAAGGATGGAGAGCTTCTTTTTCCGGATGTCGCTGATGTAGTTTGGCGCATATTCAACGCTCATGGAAAGGATGCCTTCCTTTTTCATGATTTTCTTTGCCAGAGAAAAGAATTCGCTTGTAAAAAATCGGTTTATCTGGAAGGTGTCCGGATCAGGGAGATCAATAATAATGGCGTCATACTTTTTTTGGGTAGTTTTTATATACCGTCTGCCATCGGTATTCATTATCGCAAGGAAAGGCACCTTTTTGATCGCACCTTCTTTCAGCCCTGCATCTGTTAGAAAGGGATCCAGCTCCACATAGTCAACATGTGCCGGATCGTACTTGGATACCTCGTCTAAGGTTTCACCGAATCCACCCGACACCAAAAGTATATCTTCAACCCGGTCCAACTGGGACAAAGGGTAATGAACCTTTTCCTCGCTCCTGATAACATTTGAGTGGGAATAGAGCGGAACCCCGGATTCCCAGAAAGTATGCTGGTCCCCTTCTCTGGAAATGACAATCCTTCCGTAAGGGGATTCGAAGTATTGCAAAATATCTCCATACTGGCTGGCCAGGGTCCGCTTTTCAAAGAAGGTATTTGTAGAATAGAAGTAAAAAACAGAAGAAAGGACGAGACCCGATACAAAAAGCACATACATACGAGACGAAAACAGTAGAAGTAGAGCCACGCATATCAAGAGGGCGGATGTGACCGCGATGATGGGAAAAGGCTTTAGCCAATAGACAAGGACAAAACTGAACAGTACACCCCCTGTAATGTCTCCTACGCTGTCAGTTAGATAAAGATCGCCGCTTCGGAACGGATAATTACGGTCATTCAGGACCTTCTGGGCATAAGGGAGGATAAAGCCTGTAAGCAGACAATAGGGCGCCACGGTAATCATGATATAGAAGAAAATTGGGTAAAAACCCGGCGACATGCCATGGATAAAAACGGTCTCCCTGAATACCCGGATCCCGATTATCTGTAAAAGGGGCCAGAGAGCGATTATCAAAGTTAGGAGGGTAAAGGTCCTTAAAGATGAGCGCTTGACGGTTTTTGCTGTGAGGCTGCCTATGCCTGCCAGCAGCAACCAGCAGAAAATCACCAGAGAAATGGTAATTTCATTGCCATGAAACTGAGACAAAAACTCTCTGATGGTGAGCAGTTGCGTGGTAACAGAGGATATGCCTGTGCCGATAATCGACCAGATAATGAACCGCTTAATGTTCACACGTATATGCCTCAGCAAAAAAATCGTTCACTAAATAAACGTCTCGGAATTCCTACAACTTATTGAGAATATAGAGGTTTTTGCGAGGTCTGGGCTTTTGCCTCGCACATGGAATAATGGAATGGTGGAATAATGGAATGATGTAAATTCGTATTTGGCTTGATGCTTTAAGTGGCACTTTCTCATTTGTTACATGTCTTGTTAAGGTGATTTTCCCAACAAACCATTCCCTCAATTCCCCAGAACCCAGTATTCCAACATTCCATTATTCCAACATTCCAATTGTGAGCGAAGCGAACTAACTTGATTCGCGGAGCGATTTTATTCCTCAAAGGCCTGGACCTGATAGGTGTAGACTTCAAGATCTCCTTTCTTCCATGCGTCCCCGTCCAGGCCTGCCTTGAGACATAGGTGTGCCAGAAATTCCTCTTTCCCTGGCAACTGTTCCCATACCTGCGGAAGGAATGTGGACTGGTGATATCCCTTTTTGATGATGACTCCATCAATGTCAGGACGCAACTTCTTCAAAAAATCATTAGCATCTGCATAGGAAAGAGACTTCGGATCAGTTAAGATACTTATCTCTATTTTGACATTTTTCCACTCATCAGTGCTGAGGGGTCTGAATCGGGGGTCCTTAAATGCAGCATTGATAGCATTAACCTTGATCCCTTCGAACAATGATTCTTGGGGAGTTATGTGGCCTATGCAGCCCCTGAGGCCACCCTGGATGGTAAGGGTAACGAAAGTGCCACGCCGTTCGTGGAATATGCCCGGCAAATCGGCATATGATTCTTTTTGCTTTTTTCGTTCAAAAAGCCGTTGCTCTATGGTCCTCCGTGCCACCTCAAGGAGGTATTTACCGTCCTCGTCGGTCAATTTGTCTTTATCTGTCATGTCCCCCTCCTTTTTCCCTCCTTCACCAGATAAGATTATAGAGGAATCTGCCTGGGCCTCTGGCTGTGTGATTCGACTACCACTTTGCGCTTTGTCGATTTTTATATGAAACGTTAGCGTCAATAACAATAATATACCAAAAAAGATAACAAGGCAAAAAATACGGCAAATGTTTGTCAACTTTATCATTACCTGCACCTGATTGAATACCCTGACTTACAATAGTATTATGATAGTATAAAATGAAACCGTGTCAATACGAAATGGGGTCATCCAGCAACCATATTGACACCCGCCTAATGCTTCCATATACTTATTCGCTCTACACATCACACAAGGGATATGCTATGGAAAATTCAGGAAAAAAGAAGGAGCGGGTGAAACATATCTTTGAGATACTGGACCCACTCTATACTCGGGAGAAAACAGCCCTCAAATACAGGACTCCTTTTCAGCTCCTTATTTCAACCATCCTTTCGGCCCAGTGTACCGACAAGCAGGTCAACAGTGTCACCAAGACCCTGTTTAAAAAGTATAAAAATCCCCAGGACTATATAAATGCACCCATTGCTGAGCTGGAAGAAGATATCCGGCCAACAGGCTTTTTCAGGAACAAGGCAAAATCTATCAAAGGATGCACTCAAGGGTTGGTGGATCATTATGGTGGCGAGGTGCCATCCACAATGGACGAACTGATTAAACTGCCAGGCGTGGGGCGAAAGACGGCAAATTGCGTCCTGGGTGCCGCATTTGATGTCCCCGGGGTAGTAGTAGATACCCACGTAAAAAGACTTTCCCTCAGATTGGGGCTCACGGAAAACCAGAACCCTGATAAGATCGAAAAGGATATCGAAAAGCTGCTTCCAAAAGACAGGTGGCGTCGTTTCTCAGACATCCTCATCTATCACGGAAGAGACGTCTGCACGGCAAGAAAGCCCGACCACGACCGGTGCCCGGTTTTCAACCTGTGCCCGTCAAATTCAATTTGATGCATCGCTCATAAAGAAGCGGCCACCAAAAGAGCGTGCCGTTCGAGGAGCGGTCCTTGAGATGGAATAATATGGTTTTTCCGCTTACTTCAACTGACAACGATCAACTGACATTGCTGAATTCGGCCAAAAGAAAGGTGTGATCCGAGGGTTTTTCCAGTGTCCTGGGTTTAGTATCGATCCAGGCTCTGTGCGATTTTTCTGCCAGGGGTGCAGTGGCTAAGATATAGTCAATGCGCCAGCCCATATTTCGCTTAAAGCCATTTGGAATCCTATAATCCCAGAAAGTATAATGGCCCCCATCCGGCTGATGCTTCCGAAAAATATCCACAAAACCCCACTTAAAAAACTCCCTCATGATGGCCTGTTCATCCGGGTGAAAGCAAACACCTCCCCGGAATTTGTCCGGGTCATACACGTCTAAATCCTCAAGCACCACGTTGAAGTCGCCCGTAAGCAAGAGTGGTTTACCAGGATCATAAGTTTCTTTGATATACAACAGGAGGTCCCTGAACCATCGGAGTTTGTATTCGAATTTCTCGGTCCCCACGGCAAATCCCTGAGGTACATAGACGTTAATGACAGGGATATCTCCGATCCTGGAACTCATAAAACGGGCATCTTCTTTATTCCCGTTGTAAAGATTCAATTGAGGTTTTTCTGTGGGCAGTTTACTGATGATAGCCACGCCGTTATAAGACTTCTGTCCCCTGTATAAGGCATGGTAGCCAGCTTCATTAAAGGGACCAGCAGGAAAGTCTCTGTCCTGGACCTTGGTCTCCTGCAGGCAAAGGACATCGGGCTGTTCCCGGTCAATCCAGTCCACAATAATGGGGAGCCTGGCTCTGATGGAATTGGTGTTAAAAGTGCTGAACTTCATTATTTGATTTTACTCCCCGGAACAGTCTCGGCGTCTGGAGCTAAAAGATGCACCCCGGACCCGTCTTCTGCGGCGAGCACCATGCCATGGGACTCGACTCCCATCAGCTTGACCGGTTCAAGATTCGCCACGATTGTTACCTGCTTCCCCGTAAGCTCTTCTTCGGAATAATAGCCCACCAGGCCGGCCACAACGGTCCTCTCTTCATCCAGGTCCACCGTTAACTTAAGGAGTTTCTTGGATCCGGGTATACCTTCAGCCTTTCTGATGGTTCCAACCCTGATATCCATTTTTTGAAACTCCGCAAAAGAAATGAGTGGTAATTTTTTCTCGGTCATAGATTTTTCCTTATGCTTTGATGGCCTTTCCTGTTTTTTGGTTTCAACGCGGGGAAACAGCGCTGGGGCCTTAGTCAAGACCTTCACGGGCCTTTCTCTACCCCATGCTCGGAGGTCCTTCAGCTTCAAATCTTTGCCTTTCCTGGCAAGACTCAACTGATCCTGCATCTTTTCGGCAGACTCTGGCATAAAGGGCCATATGAGAGCAGAAATGATCCTGAGTGTTTCAAAGATATAATAAATAACTGTAGAGAGCCGTTCTTTATCCGTCTTGGCCAGGACCCAGGGAGCCATGGTGTCAATGTATTTATTTACCTTACCAATCACTTCCCAGATGGCCATCAATGCCTTATGGAAGCCCAGCTCCTCCATTAATTCTTCGTATCTGCAAACAAGGTCAAGGGCTTGCGTTTTTAGCTTTTCATCTTCCTTTTCAGAGGAATATGGCTCAGGCAGCTCTCCCTTGAAATATTTGTGAACCATGGTCAGACTTCTGCTAACCAGATTACCCAGGTCATTTGCCAGATCAGCATTGATCCTCGCAATCAGGGCATCCTCACTGAACTCGGAATCGAGCCCGAAGACCATGTCACGCAGCAAGAAATATCTGAAAGCATCCAGGCCGTACACACCCTCAAGTTCGAGGGGCCTGACAACATTCCCGATGCTCTTGGACATCTTACCCTGGCTCACATTCCAATATCCATGGACATTGAGATGCTGATACGGCTCGATGCCTGCGGACTTAAGCATACAAGGCCAATAAATGCCGTGGGGCTTCAGGATATCTTTGGCAGTAATGTGCTGAACACAGGGCCAAAATTCCTTAAACAGCTCACCATCTGGATACCCCAGGGCTGAAACATAGTTGATCAAAGCGTCAAACCATACATAGGTAACGAAATTTTCGTCAAAAGGGAGGGTGATTCCCCAGTTAAGCCGTGACTTTGGTCGAGAAATACAAAGGTCTTCCAGGGGCTCCCTTAGAAAAGAAAGGACCTCGTTCTTGTATCGCTCCGGCCTGATAAAATCCGGGTGGTTGTGAATATGGTCGATCAGCCATTTCTGATATTTGCTCATACGAAAAAAATAGTTGGCTTCTCTGATCACTTCGGGCTCCGTGAGGTGATCCGGGCACTTCCCGTCAACCAACTCCCGTTCCGTGTAAAAGCGTTCACAACCAACACAATAGAGCCCCTCATAATCACTGAAATAGATATCACCATTTTCCTTCACCCGACTAAGAATCAGTTTAACAGTTTCTTTGTGTTGGGGATCCGTGGTGCGAACAAAATAATTATTGCTGATATTCAACCTGGGCCAGAGGTCCCTGAACAGTTGGCTAATCCGGTCCACATAATCCTTTGGGGTCTGGTCGGCTTTTTGGGCGGCGGCAGCAATCTTGTCTCCGTGCTCATCTGTACCGGTAAGGAAAAATGTCTTAGAGCCGAAAAGCATATGAAATCGGTTAAATACATCCGCCACAATCGTTGTATAGGCATGTCCAATGTGAGGCTCAGCGTTCACGTAATATATTGGTGTTGTTACATAGAATTTTCTGGGCACTGGTCTTAATGGTCACTCCTTTTTGATTTTTTTTTGAAGAGACCCTGCCGCATAAGATCACGGGCCGATATCTCTACCTCGTCCCCGGATTCCAATGCAATGGTAAGGGTTTCTTTTAGAACATTCTGACGGACGATCTTTCCCTCTCCGTCCTTTGTTCGGACTTTTTTGCCGATTTTAGGGAGATCCCTTTTAATCCTCTCATAGTATTCATGCTCATAGGTCAGGCAACACATCAACCTGCCGCACATACCAGATATCTTACTGGGGTTTAGAGAAAGGTTCTGCTCTTTGGCCATCTTTATGGTTACCGGGGCAAAATCCTTCAAAAAAGTCGAACAACATATGGGCCGGCCACAAACCCCAAGCGCCCCAATCATCTTGGCCTGGTGGCGTATACCGATCTGCCTCATTTCTATCCTGGTCCGAAATTCCCCCACAAGGTCCTTTACCAATTGCCGGAAATCCACCCTCCCGTCCGCCGTGAAATAGACAACAATCCTGCTTCCGTCAAATCGTTTTTCAACAGAAATCAGACGCATTGGCAGAGATCTATCCTTTATCTTTTTTAAACAGAAACAGAAAACATCGTTCTCCTGGGTAGAAATCCTCTCGTATTTTTCGATTTCCTCTTTGGTTGCCAGACGAAATATTTTTTTAAGAGGCCGCTTAGAGGTATTCTCCGTTCTGTTTTGTGGCTCGGTGCAGACACAGCCAATAGCCGGACCCTCTGCAGTTATTACCATCACCTTGTCCCCTTTTTTAAGAACAAAGTGTCCGGAATCAAAATCATAAACCTTGTTATTACTCTTGAATTGGATTCCTACGATCTTGTTCATTTCAACCTTCCAATCCCTTACCTGCCGTGTTCCACAAGCCGCCTGAGACTCAGGACAGCATGCTCCATTACCAATTTTGTATTTCGCATACTGCGCAGATCCCTTTGAGATTGATCTACCGCCAAAATGCTATTAATCAAATTTTGTACTTTTAATTTTCCAGCAATATTTTTCAAATTATGGGAAAAATCCACATTGATCATCAGATGTTTGCCCCCACCCACCCTTACAAGCAGCAAGTCCCGATACCAGGTCTCCCATACCTCCAGCATGTCCATCAGGCCTACTTCCCATGTCTCAGATGTTTGAAAACCTGTTTTTTTATCCTCCCGTGCACATTCGAGTGCCATTTCGAGCGCCTTTTCCCTGGAAAGGCCTGGGAGCCTTATGAGCATTTGAAGCCATTCCTGCCGCTTATCGAAAAAATCACCCTCGCACATTTTCAGTGCACGCCCCAAACTTCCTCCCGAGATCCTCGCCAGGATAGCAGCCATTTCCGCGTCCACGCTTTTTTGCTTAACGAGCCAATATATCATATCATCCACAGGCAGGGGTTGGAAGGGAACTCTCTGACATCGCGAAACAATGGTCGGTAACAGATCCAGGGGCTCTGTAGCCTTAAGTACCAGGATATTTCCGGGAGGAGGTTCTTCCAGGGTTTTTAACAAAGAGTTAGCTGCTTCAGCGGTCATTGTTTCTGCCTGATAAAGAACAATCACCCGGTACCTGCCCGAGACTGGCGCAAAGCCGAGTTTTCGGTTCAGATCTCGTATCTGGTTAATCTTAATATTTTGACCTTGTGGCCTAATGGACAGGAAATCCGGGAAGTTCCCGCTCTTCATCTGGCGACATGAAACACAGTGACCACATGCATCCCCGTTAACAGGTTCCTGGCAGTTGAGGGCCATTGTGAGGGCCATGGCCGTGGTTGTCTTTCCGATCCCTGGAATCCCGGTGAAAAGATAGGCATGAGGTATCTTTTCTCTGGCCATTACCTGGGCTAAAAAACTCTTGGCTCTTTCCTGGCCCAATATTTTTGAAAATGACATACGGTACATCCTCTGGGCGTGGATTCTTTACTTATTGAGATATAAATGGCTCAACGTGTCTGAATATCAACTCTTCCAATTCGTCCTCTTTCAATGTGCCATCGACAACTACAAATCGTTCGCGATCCTCCATGGCCATAGTGAGATATCCTTCCCTTACGGCCTCATGAAAATCCTTTTTCTCCCTTTCAAACCGATCCTGCCCTTCCTGGAATTGGATCCTATTCCGCTCTAAAGCCCTTTCAAGGCCGATCTCTACCGCACAGTCAATAAGGAAGGTGATGTCAGGCCGGATTCCAGGAGAAGCCTTTTCATTCAGTGTAACTATCAGCTTCATGTCGAGCCCACGCGCATAGCCCTGGTAGACCGTTGTTGCATCGAAAAAACGGTCACACAAAACCCACTTTTTCTGCTTCAGCGCCGGCTTTATTACTTCTTCCACATGCTGCGCCCTATCAGCGGCGTATAGTAAAAGTTCAGTCAAAGGTGAAAGGTGCTGATTTCGGGAGTCTAAGAGGATACGTCTGATTTTCTGACCCACGCTTGTCCCACCGGGTTCCAGGGTAAAAACCAATGGAACCGCCAACTCCCTTAAACGATTAACGAGGCGTTTGGCCTGAGTGGACTTGCCGCACCCCTCTATGCCCTCAAAGGTTATAAACAAAACTCGCTCCGTGACTGTAAGGTGTCAAGTGATTTAAAACAAAATTTAGTATAGATAAAAAGAGATGGCAGATCAAGAAACAAAAACGAACAATTCACATTAG
>Ga0114925_10001418_pt1 | contig 11784 bp, 8 predicted proteins | sample SumtaG_2_FD_87287 | JGI IMG/M metagenome (GOLD analysis project Ga0114925, IMG submission 87287) | Deep subsurface microbial communities from Indian Ocean to uncover new lineages of life (NeLLi) - Sumatra_00607 metaG | ecosystem: Environmental > Aquatic > Marine > Oceanic > Sediment | place...
CGGGCGACCTTCTTCCAAACGCAACTCAGGAACAGATTTTAGCAACCGCATTCAATCGGTTGCATCAACAAGAAAATGAGGGTGGATCGGTTGCTGAGGAATACCGGGTCCGCTATGTGAATGACAGAGTGACTACCTTCGGAACAGCATTTCTAGGACTCACGCTTGAATGCTGTCGATGCCACGATCATAAGTTTGATCCATTATCTCAAAAAGACTTCTATTCTCTCTTCGCTTTTTTTGATGATATTGATGAGGCTGGTCTTTACTCTTTCTTTACACAAGCGACACCAACACCAAAACTGCAACTCACCAATAGTACCATTCGAGAGCAAGTCGATCGTCTAACTCAAGAAATTGAGAAGAAACAGCAAATTCTCGATCAGTGCAAGAAAGAGGTACGCAACGAAATATATCTTTCTCTTTCCAGTGACTCTCCACTATCGCCAGACTATGATTTAATTCCTGACGCGATACGCGGTGAAATTGCACACTACTCTTTCGACAGGCGATTAGAAAACGGTCACTTCCCGTCTTTGATTCATAAACAAGAAAGTACTGAAGCGAATAGCTCTGAACTCCAACAGACTGAACAAAAAAAAGACGTACCAGCTGATCATCAAGAGAGATACTCTGCACAATCCCCGTTAGACAACTCGATCGTTGACGGGCATAGTGGACAAGCGATTCACCTGACTGGCGACCACCCAGTTACAACTCCGGTCGGCAACTTTAGTCGGAGTGATCCATTTTCAATATCGTGCTGGATCAAGATCCCCTCATCTTTTAACCGGGCTGTAATTTTCCATCGTTCAAAAGCATGGACTGACGCGGGAAGCCGTGGCTACGAGCTCGTTATTGACCAAGATCATCTCCGCTGGTCATTAATTCATTTCTGGCCTGGTGATGCTGCAAGTATTCGGATGACTGAACAAGTACCAATGAATCGCTGGATACATATTGTTGTCAGCAGCGACGGGACAGGGTTGGCAGACGGACTGACTATTGCTCTTGATGGCCACCAAGCAAAAACTGAAGTTCTTCAGGACAATCTTACGCGTACTATTTTGGGAGGTGGCGGGAACACAATAAAAATTGGGGAACGAATGCGGGACCATGGATTCAAGAATGGTTTGGTTGACGAATTCCGAGTCTTCGAACGAGTACTCTCACCTTTGGAAATCCAGGAATGCTACGAACCGGGCACGTTAGCGACTACTATCCAATCAAAGACTAATTTTGATGCTATCAGTGACCATCTAGCAGATATTGATAAAGAAGTTCTTACACATCGCAAGCAGTTGAAAAATCTGTATGACTCTCGAAACAAACTCGTTGAAAAGAATAAGGAAATTATGGTGATGCGGGAAAGTCGTCAGCCCAAACAAGCCTATGTTCTGACTCGAGGTGAATACGACAAACGAGCTGAACCCGTTGAGCCAACTACTCCAAAAATTCTTCCTTCATTCCCTTCTACATCTCCACGTAATCGTCTTGGTTTGGCCCAATGGCTTCTTGATCCTGACCATCCTCTACTCGCTCGTGTTACGGTGAACCGATTTTGGCAGTCACTTTTTGGTGAGGGACTCGTACGCAGTGCAGAAGACTTTGGTAGCCAGGCGATGCAGCCTGAATACCCGGAACTCCTTGACCTTCTTGCATGGAAATTTTCTCATCCAAAGGAAGAAGGTGGACTGTCATGGGATGTCAAAGCACTCTTGCGATTCATCATGACTTCAAACACGTACCAACAGAAAAGCCTTGCCGCGGGCAAGGTCATGAAAGACGATCCTGAGAATAGTTGGCTTGCTCGGGGTCCCCGATATCGCCTGCCGGCCGAGATGATTCGCGATAATGTACTTTTGGCTAGCGGACTTTTGGATGAAACACCGGGTGGGCCTCCGGTGAGACCATACGATATCGCAGAATCATTCAAGCCGGAAAAAATTGGCTCCGGTGCAGCGCTATACCGTCGGAGTATTTACACGTATTGGAGAAGAAGCGGTCCTGCTCCTGTACTAGAAGCTTTTGACCTTCCGAATAGAGTTGTCTGTACTGCAAAGCGAGACACGACAAATACGCCGCTTCATGCCCTTGTTCTCCTCAATGGCACACAATTCGTTGAAGCCTCCCGCGTGCTTGCCGAAAATGTTCTACGTCCGAATTCAAATAATTTATCAGCCGCAATCAACCACGCCTTTTTTATTCTGACAAGCCGTCATCCCGATGAAGATGAACAAAAAATCTTGATCCAAATGGTAAATGACCAACACTCTTGGTATGAATCACATCCCGAAAATGCACAGGAACTTCTTGGTGTTGGACAGAAATCAAAAAGCACCGATCTTAATGAGATTGATGTAGCTTCTCTCGCTACTGTTATCAATGGTTTATTTGCACATGATGAAAGTGTGGTGAAAAGATGAGTAACCCACTAAGTGATCCTTTCTATTCGATGAATCGAAGAACCTGGCTAAACACATTTGGCATGGGTTTAGGCGGTATTGCATGTAATGAATTGCTCTCCAACGACGTGCAAGCAGCGAATGGAACCGGCTCCTTACAAAATTTGCATCATGAACCCAAAGCAAAACGTGTCATTTACCTTTTTCAGGCCGGTGGACCTTCTCAGCTTGATTTGTTTGATGACAAGCCAAAGCTTGTTAAACATACCGGCCAACAGCTCCCTGAAAGTGTACGGGATGGACAGCGATTAACCGGCATGAGTGGAAACCAAAGTTCAATTCCACTCGTTGGTTCACCCTTCAAATTTTCACAACATGGTGAAAGCGGAGCAACAATTAGCGAACTGTTGCCGCACACATCAGCAGTTTCTGATCAGCTGTGTTTTGTCAAAGCAATGTACACAGAGAGTATCAATCATGGCCCTGGTGTTTGTTTCATGCAAAGTGGATCTCAGATACCTGGCCGGCCTAGTATCGGCGCCTGGCTTGACTACGGCCTTGGTAGCATCACAGACGAACTTCCTTCTTTTGTTGTTTTAATTACCAAAAAAAAGGGCGGCCAGCCCCTACAGAGCCATCTTTGGGGTTCAGGTTTTCTACCATCACGACACCAAGCGGTACGCTTTCGTTCTGGAAGTGACCCTGTGCTTTACATAAATAATCCACCTGGAATCTCCTCCGACAATCGCCGACTCATGCTTGACGGCCTCCGCCGTTTACATGAGCATCAATTCAGTGGAACACCCGATAATGAAATTACAGAACGAATTGCCCACTACGAAATGGCTTACAAAATGCAAGCTAGTGTTCCAGATGTTACTGATTTGAGTAACGAACCAAAGCATGTCCTTGACCGCTACGGGCCCGATGCAACAAATGCTGGAAGTTTTGCAGCAAATTGTCTTCTTGCCAGAAGACTCGCTGAACGGGGTGTACGGTTCATTCAACTGTATCATCAGGGATGGGATCATCACGGCGGACTACGTAAAGGTTTAAAAAAACAGTGTCAAGAAACCGACCAGCCAGCTGCTGCACTTGTTCAAGATCTGGCTGACCGCGGTATGCTCGATGATACGCTTGTCATCTGGGGTGGTGAATTTGGCCGGACAAACTACTGTCAAGGACTGTACAGGCCTGGTGCTGACTTCGGCCGCGACCACCATCCCAGATGCTTTACATCATGGATGGCTGGTGGTGGCATTCGCCCCGGCATCAGTTGGGGAAAAACATGTGAATATGGATACAACATACAAGAAGAAGGTGTTCATATACATGACTTTCATGCAACACTGCTCCATCTACTCGGCATTGATCACGAGCGACTTACTTATAAATTCCAAGGTCGTCGCTATCGCCTTACCGATGTTCATGGTCATGTTGTCAAAGAAATTCTTGCTTAGTCCAGAAACTTCTGAATTCAGCTGCCAAAATCCTGGCAACGCGTTTCCTGATCGTTTGAATCAAAGACTGAAAAAAATGTAAAACACTGAAAATATGTACGAGCATGATACTTAGAGTACTTGTCATTGATTCTGTCTCTGTTGAAACGATTCATGCCTTACCATCATTTGAGAGTGTTCCAAAGTCGTCAGGCAGTATCAATAAAACCTGAATTACGCCTGCCCATTGTATTCGTTGTCAGAAGGTGTTCGGATAATCTTTCTACGACGTAAGGTTTTTATGATTCGCTTCTTAATAAACAATATCCGTTGGCTTTCTGTCGGCTTTCTCCTTACCTTTGCATCCACTGGTGGACAAACATGGTTTATCTCCCTGTGCTCCTCATCGATTAAAGAACAATTTGCTCTCTCCGACGGGGAGTGGGGAGGGCTCTATACACTGGCGACCCTTGCTTCTGCTGTAATTATGTTTTGGCAGGGATCGATTGTTGATCGTGTGTCATCACGTTTCATCACATTGACAACAGCCTGTTTATTTGGAATCGCTTCTATTGGGATGGCGGTTGGACAATCTGTATGGATATTAGGTTGCTCATTGTTTCTCCTTCGATTCTGTGGCCAGGGCATGTTTGGGCACATCGCCATGACTTCGCTGGGAAGATGGTTCGTAAATCATCGGGGTCGTGCGGTCGCGCTTGCTAATCTTGGATATCCAGCAAGTGAAATTTTACTTGCCGCACCCGCAGTCATCGTAATTGAAGCCCTCAGCTGGCAGGCCCTATGGATTTGTGTCGCTATCTTTCTATTTCTTATTTTTTTGCCAACTATGGCGGCCTTATTACAAACAGATCGTGTACCGACACAACTGACCCAACAACATATGCTATCCGGCCTTCAGGGCCGGCACTGGACGCGTCATGACGCCATGCGTCACTGGCTCCTCCCTGCATTGTTGCCAACACTTCTTACGCCCGGCCTGATGGGGACCGTATTGTTTTTCAATCAGACACATCTAGCTGAAGTGAAAGGATGGAAACTTGTTGCCATGGCACCCGCTTTCTCGTGCTTTGCATTATCAGGTGTTCTGGCATCGTTCTGGGCTGGCTGGGCCGTTGATCGATTTGGAGGTCACCGGCTCATTCCTTTCCTGTTACTACCAATTGGGTTTGGCATGGCACTAGTCAGCCAAGCGACAAGTATTACCGCCTGGTATCTTGCCCTCGGTTCAATGGGCATCACAATGGGTATGTCCAGTGCACTTTGGGGTGCCGTTCTGCCTGCACTCTATGGGACTCAACACCTCGGCTCAATACGCTCGCTTACAACTACAGTTATGGTCTTTTCTACAGCAATCGGTCCTGGATTGACCGGGCTTCTCATTGACTGGGGTGTCGATTTTACGACTCAATGTATCGGTTTTTCTTCATGGTGCTTTCTCGTTGCGGCGGGTTCGTTCTTTGTGAATCAGAGACTCACGAAAGAACTCGATATTTCTTCCTAACAGCACCCTCGCGCATCTTGTTACCTTCCATAAATGTATTGGGGTAACCACAGGACAAGATATTGCCCAAAGAAAAAGACAAGGGCTAATCCAAAAAGTTGAATAACTACAAATGGAATAACGCCTTTATAGATATCAATTAGTTTTATTTCTTGCGACGCAACACTCTTGAGATAGAAAATTGCAAATCCTACTGGTGGTGTGAGAAAGGATGTCTGAAGACAAACCGCCATAAGAACACAGAACCAAATAGTATTCGCATGCGTGCGTGCAGCCAAAAAACTTTCCTGGCGCTCAAATAATGATGGATCAACAAATTGAAATTCAAATGTACCAATTGTTGCCAAAATGAGCGGTAATACAATGATTGTGATTTCGATCCAATCAAGAAAGAAGCCTAAGAAAAAGATAATGCCCAAGACTGTTGCGGTCACACCAAAGGGGCCAAAAGGAAGGCTTTCCAGACCATATTGAATAAGCTTATCCCCTCCTAGCTCACGAAGAGTAAATGCAAAGCAGGTAGCACCAATCAGAATACCAACGATCGATCCTGTTAATGCAAAAGCATCAATACACGATTTCCATCCCTCCCGAAGAATAGCGGCATAGTCAACTTTTCCGTATCTTGGTTTATTTATTTGTAACCAATGTGCGATCGCCAGAATGCTGGCTCCAACTGCTCCTAAACCACTCGCTTCGGTCACTGTCGCCACACCCGCAAAGATTGAGCCAAGCACTATTATGATAAGTGCTAGTACGGGCAGGATCGCGAGTAGAGCATCACGAAATGGCTTCATTGAAATCGATTGCTGAATACCAACCGGAACATATTCTGGTTGTATCTGGCCTATACAAAACAAGTAGATGACATACAGACCGGCAAGCAAGGCACTTGGAAGAATTGCCCCCATAAATAGGTCCCCAACCGGCACGGATGCCTGGTCGGCCATAATCACAAGCATGATGCTAGGGGGCATCAGAATGCCTAGTGTGCCCGCGGAACATACAGTTCCAGTTGCAACTGACCGTGCATACCCTTGCTGGAGCATCACTGGTAGACCAATGAGGCCAAGCAATACGACAGATGCCCCAATAATTCCAGTGCTTGCAGCAAGTAGAATTCCGATAAACACAACACAGATCGCCAAACCACCACGAATCTGACCAAAAACTTGTTGCATAGCAAGCATCATCCGCTCAGCTATCCCACTTCGATCAAGAAGAAGACCCATAAAGATAAACATGGGCAACGCAACCAGTTCCGGTTTCCTGAGTAGCCCTCCATATATGCGATTCACGAATCCCGCCGCACTACCCAGATAGAGCTTTGTACCGGCATGATCAAGAGTGAGCGTATACCCGAAATAGTCAGCTGCGTAGCCCACAAAGATGAATGAAACAGCGACACCACCCAATACGAATGCAATTGGATAACCTGTGAATAACAATCCTACAAAACTCATAAACATCAATATGACTAAGGCATAGCGTGGGTCAATATTCCCAACACACCAGGCGAGCCCCATGACCGCGATGACTATCGCTCCACTCACTCCAATCTTTATCTTCACAAAGTGATTTAATTTCTTTTTTTTCGTTGTCGCAACGCAAGCACGCGGTTCTCTGAAAGCAAGCTCAATAAGCCGAATGAGGGCTACGATCAACATGAATGAAAAAGAAAGTGGTAAAGCCAGCTTTACGACAAACGTAAACGGGAGACCTTGTTCGTTTACTGAGTGTTCACCAATAGAAAACGATTGGCCTACAGCCAGAAATCCATACCACATAAGAAGAGCAGAAAATGGGATAACAAAAAAAGCTAAGCCAACTGCTTCAATAACTAATTGGTTTTTTATGGTTAAATAATGATGAAATAAATCTAATCGAACATGATTGTTTCGAATAAAGGAAAAAACTACGCCAAAAGTCGCGAGGTAGGCATAGAGCTGCCAATGCAACTCTTCAAGCCAAACTAAATTGATGCCAAATGCATAACGTAGGATAACGTGAATCAAAATAGCAAAGGTCAGCAGTGGAAATAAAAAAGCTGCTGAACTGACTGCACGGCGCAGTCCATATAGAATAAAATTTGGGGGCTCATTCGTATGCTCCCCATTTCGAACACGCCCATCGAGCACTTCTTCCATTTTTACACCTATACTTGCTCGATGGCTTGCTGCCCTTTCATCAACTTAATTAGTTGATACTTTTTTGCGGGGCAAGAAAGCGCGATTACCCCATTCCCGGTACTGGTTTCGAAAAGACTGGAGACTATCCCAGACCTCTTTAAAAAATGTGTCCTTGGATGCCTCTCGTGATGCAACGACATGCCATGTCTTCTCATAAAGATCGAGCAGTTCTTGTGACCACACTCGATTCTCAACACCTCTTTCATCAACATTTCGACGGATCGCATCTGCCTGAATAGCTTCTGATTTTGCAAAACTATCAAGCATTGCAGCTTGACAGGCTGTCTTTATGATCGATTGATCAACTTTTGATAATGAGTCCCAAACATTTCTATTAATAAGCAATTCAAGAAGCGTTGCTTGTTGATGCCATCCGGGATAATAGTTGTACTTCGCAACATGAGAGAACCCAAGCTTTTCATCAATAGCTGGCATAGAAAATTCTGTTGCATCCAGAACATTTTTTTCAAGCGCCTGATAGATTTCTCCTCCTGGCATGACAGTGACAGCAACACCGAGCTCTTGCATGACTTGTCCACCAAGCCCATAAAATCGCATCTTTAATCCATGAAGATCTTCAGCTCTTTCAACCGGCTCCCTAAACCAACCACTCGTTTCTGCTGCTAACAACGCACACGGCAGGGAAACGACTTGAAAACCAGCCTCCGAATACATCCTTTGTTCAAGTTCGTGTCCGCCGCCATGATACATCCACGCAATATATTCACCGGCCTCCGGCCCAAACGGAATGGCACTGAATAATGGTGCGGCTGGCATTTTTCCAGCCCAGAAACCGGCCGGACCGAACCCCCCACCTACTGTGCCGCTTGAGACTGCATCAAGAACTTCAAGTGCTGGCACGATCGCACCTGGCTCTTGAACATCCATTTCGATACGTCCGGCGGTCATTTCATGCACACGCTCTGCAACACCAAGAATAGCATCGCCGAGACCTGGCAGATTTGTCGGCTGGCATGTCGCAACTTTTAATTCAACTTTTACGCCATGACCTGCATTCGCCGTTTGACGAGAAGGACTCCCTACCGGTTTGCATCCAAAAAGGAACAGCCCGGTAACACTACATAGTAGTGCCATACAACGTTTGCCTATCGATATAAATTCCCGAACCCCATCACTCATTCTTGGTTCCTGCTTCACGCCATAGCCTGAATGCTTGATCATTCTGTTTTGCCTCAATCATCGACAAAGCCAAGAGAAATGAAAAACCTACCATACGTGACAAATGTACTACGTACTTTTCTCGCAACACGATACCCTGCCAATGGAGTGCCTCTGACAGAATTGCGTGTTAAAGATCACGTTATTGACTGAAGAGAAATGTCGATTTGTCAGAGGGTATAAAATGCTTTGATTTTCAGGGCCCATCCGACGTACCATCGGCGTCATCCGATGGCCAACCGGGTTCAATGATGGTTATCGACGGCTGGCCAGGTGGAACAAAGAAAATGTCGATCAACTCAGCATCTTCGGTCCCTAAATTTGCCGCCGACATGGGAGTATCTGGTGGCATGTAGTACCAGTCTCCAGGTCCATGCGTCATGGGCTCCATTCCTTGAACATAGTCTGTAATCGTCCCCGAGAGGACGAGCGTATATCCACCATATTCGTGAATGTGAATACCGACTCGTGTTCCAGCTTCTCGAATACCTCTATGAATAACTACTTCTCGACCAAAGGAGTCAATATAGCCAGGTGGCACTAAATCTATAACATTCTGTAGCGCCTTCATTTCACCGGGGAGAGTCTGACCATTGATCTCTGTTACCGGGTAGAAATGTGTGGGTTCAACCTTTGGACCAGACGGCAGGGATGAAAGCCATGCAAGATCAAAATCACTACCAGCGGCCGTTTGACTATTTTCTAATTGAACAACCAGATTATTAAGCTGTCCGAATCCCAGTTCTTGATTGGGGACGTAGTTTGGCCACTCCGTATTATTTGTACCCGAGTAGTTGGGTGCCTCTTTAACGACTGAATTCCCATTGTCCCATCCAATAACAGTGAATGCCTCGCGCATATCGCTGTTGCTTCCGGGAATCCATCTTAGTTGTTCACCCTCTTGAAAAATCCTTCTTGATAAAAGATTCAGTAATTCACGAGGGTTAGACGATGTTGGAACCGCAGAAATATTTTTCCATGTCTGTGACGAAGTATCATACTTCTCGACAACACCATTGGCGACATGTCCAACGACAAAGGAAGGAATGTCATTATTGAAAAAGTCTACTTTTTCAAAAACTATTGGTGATGGACCAACAACATCGTTATTAATGAGCACAACTTCTGGTGCGACAATATCACCTCGTGAAATTGTCACATCGCCGGCAAGTGGTCGTTTTGATTCAAGAATTTCAAAACTTGCCCGTGTTTCTTTTACACCCGCCATGTTGATATCACCCTTGCTAGAAAAAGTTCCCACAAAACTCATCAATGAAAAATGCTTCTCAACATCTCTTCATCCACATACGTTCCTACCCTAGGAATTATGCACAGGCAAGAATTTTGTTCACAAAATACAAATTATTCATCTAGCAGGACTTGTGCGATTGAAATAACTACCAAGATGATGTTTAAGTACCCACTCAAGAAGTGGTTGTGGCTTACTTTCCCGTGACCTGTTTTAACGCACTAAGTGCTTGCTTGCGTGCCTCGGCATGATCAACAATTGGCTCTGGGTACATATCATCACGCACAACCCATCGATCAATATATTTTTCTTCCGGATCAAATTTTTGCTGTTGGCTCGTTGGATTGAAGATACGGAAATATGGAGCCGCATCAGCCCCACAGCCAGCAGCCCATTGCCAACCAAGTGTGTTTGCTGCAAGGTCAGCATCGACAAGCGTATCCCAAAACCAACGAGCTCCTTCAAGCCATGAAATACGTAAATCTTTGACGAGGAAACTGGCAACAATCATCCTCACTCGATTATGCATCCATCCAGTTGCCCATAGTTGTTGCATCCCTGCATCAACAATTGGAAAGCCCGTACGTCCTTTCTGCCACGCTCGAAGGCCAACTGGATCATCCACCCAAGGAAATCGCTTGTAATCCTTCCGCAAAGGCTCGTCTGGAGTATGTGGAAAGTGATACAAAAGATGATTGGCAAACTCTCGCCAACCAAGTTCTCGGAGATACACTTCGGGACTACCCGTAATACTTTTTGCCGGCTTCCCACCTACTGCATCCCGAACGGCATGCCAGACTCGTCGAGGTGAAATTTCTCCAAAATGGAGATGTGGTGACAGACTGCTTGTACCCTCATGATCAGGGCGATTTCGTCCATCATCATATGAATCAAGTCCTTTTGAGAGAAATGTATTGAGTAATTTTTTTGCACCGGCCTCACCTGGGTTCCATGACTTCGCCATTACACCTGACCAGTCTGGTTGAGGAAGTAACTTCAATGACTTCAGAGAAAGTGATTTCACTGTTGTGCTTGCTGGTTTGACTTTTCGTGGTGCGGCAGTTGGCTCAGCTGGTTCATCACGTGCGAGCAGCGCTCGCCAGAAAGGAGTAAAGACCTGATACGGATTTCCTTGCTTGGTTGCAATTCGCGAAGGCTCGTAGAGCAGACTGCCACCAAAACTTTCAGCCCGCAAACCGTCTTGGGCCAGTGTCTTCTTGATGACAGTATCACGTTTCACAACGGCTGGCTCGTATCGTCGATTCCAGACAACATCCGTTGCATGAATATCTTTCACAAGGTGCTGCAGTGTCTTGAGAGTGGGGCCACGACGAATCACAAGCGGGCAGCCGAGTTTCTGCAGTTTCTCAGAAAGACTCTCCAGTGATTGATGCAACCACCAACGAGAAGCTGCACCTGGCTCCCAAGGGGCTTCTTCCTCAGGAGCCCAAATAAAAACTGGAAGAACGCTACCACGTTGGGTCGCTTCGAGGAATGCTGGATTATCATCCAACCGAAGATCATGGCGAAACCAGACAATTGTCACTGCAGACATGCACACTCCTAATTTTTCTGTGTGCTAGCAAGGCACGCTGACCAAAACTGATGCTACTGAGTCACTATCTTTTTTTCTTTCCACAATCGAGCACCTGCACGTATGAAAAATTCAAATTGGTTCAGGTACTCATGCATTCTTCCAGTTATTTACGAGACTAAACCCAACACTGTATCGTATTCATGACGCCTGAATGTGACAGTCATGTTTTAAAAAGGTAGCTCAACAAACTGGCGTTTTCATGAC
>Ga0114925_10001420_pt1 | contig 11780 bp, 12 predicted proteins | sample SumtaG_2_FD_87287 | JGI IMG/M metagenome (GOLD analysis project Ga0114925, IMG submission 87287) | Deep subsurface microbial communities from Indian Ocean to uncover new lineages of life (NeLLi) - Sumatra_00607 metaG | ecosystem: Environmental > Aquatic > Marine > Oceanic > Sediment | place...
AAGTTGCATGATTTCACCCTATTAACATTTTATATAATAACAGTAATTCTTTTAATTTATTTTATTAATTTAGAATTTATATATCAGGGGGTTATTTCATTATTTTTGCCGTAGAGGTTGAAAATGTGAATTTTAGTTATAATTCTGGATTTAAAATTCAAAATCTCTCACTTAAAATCGAAGAGAATTCCATATATGCATTAACAGGAAACAATGGTTCGGGGAAAACTACTTTATTAAGATTGTTGGTTGGTTTGTTGAAACCTGAATCTGGGTTTATTAAGATTTTTGATAAGCCCCTTTCAAGAAATAAAAAAGAATTATGGAAGATTAGACAAAAAATTGGATTTTTATTTCAAAATCCAGACGATCAGCTATTTGCTCCTACAATCGAAGAAGATATAAGTTTCGGGGCAAGAAATTTAAAGTTAGAAGAAAAAGAGGTAAAAAGGAGAGTAAATTGGGCTTTACAAGCAGTAGATCTTTTACAATTTAAAGAGTATTCTCCATTTAATTTATCTTGGGGGCAAAAGAAACGAGCTGCTTTAGCAGGTTTATTAGTATTAAAGCCTAAATTGTTGGTATTGGATGAACCATTTGCTAATCTTGATTTCAATGCAATATATAATCACCTTAAAATTATAGAGAATTTAAAGAGAGAAGAAAATATGACTATTTTGTTTACTACACACAACCTCTTTTTTGTTGAGAACTGGGCAAAAATGATGCTCGTATTAGATAATGGAAAGAGTATTTTTGAAGGAGAACCTAAAGAAGGACTAAATGATACCCAAGTTTTAGAATTGTTAGGATCTTATAATAAAATTCGTGAGTTAATTAAGAACGATTAAGAAAACAAGTTAAGAAAAATTTTTAATTAAGTCTTTATACTATTATAATGGGACAGCAATGATGGAATAAAAGCATTTTCGAGGACTCATATGAAAAAAGATGATTATGAAGTGCATGGTAATGCTAACAGCCAGAGTTTAATAATCAATACTAATCCTGTAAAAATGGGCTCTTAACCAAGCAAAGGTAAGGACCATGCTATGAGGTTATCGCCAGTATACCCAGGCAGGGTACATGATTATTGTCCCAAGAAGGCATATAAATTAACGCCTAACACGAGAGAACATTATCAATTTTATGGTATATCCGTTAAATGAGAAAAATGTGTTAGTGTTTTAGGCAACAATAATATGCTGATTTTAAACAACGTGTTGATTAAATAGCTCTCTAATTTCTTTACTAATCTCCTTGGGCTCAGCCTGTAAGTATCTATGTAATATTTTAGCAATTTGAGGAGCCCATTTCTTCATGATGGCACGTATAAAACCTATTTGAACATTCTTGTCAGTAATAATACACAACACTCCTTGACCAACTTTAGCTGAAAAAATCATGCCACTATAATATTCAGTAATTTGGATATTGATACCTCCATACCCAAGAATTTGGCCTTGTTCCTCTCCAGCAATAAAAACAGCACCCCCGATTGCACCAATCTTTTCAACAGAGATATCATTTTCATTAGAAAACTTAAATTTAGATTGACTTAGAATAGTTATTCCTGTATCATCAATTATTATAGCATATTTCAGACCAGAAGTACTATTTATAATTGTGGTTAAAATTTTTTTTAATCTAAGTTCATCTTCAGAATAGCTCACTAATTTGTCAACCTAAACAATCATTAATTCATTATTTTTTATCAAAAGCTTTCTTCATATTGTAAATTAATTATTTAAACTAAACTTGATATTTGCACTTATAGCAATTCTAGTAGATAATGAAATTTTTTATTTAAAAATTTAAGTAAGTAATTTGTTTTCTTACGGTCCGTAATATAAATTGCTTACCTTTCTTTACCACAAATAAAACGATTAAAAAAGTGTTTGCGTTTTAATTAAATCTTTCAATGGCCTTAACCGACTCTTATAATCTTTTGTCTTCTCTAATAAGATTAAGATTTTATAATTTTTTGATTTATCTAAATCTTTTTTAATTTTAATAAGCTTAGAATCATTAATAAAGTCTCTATGTTTGGTAACTGCGGATAATGCTAATGTATTTTCGAGGATCCAAAGTCTTTTTGAAATAGATGAAGCGACCGGAAATCCATGTTTGTCGGTTATAATTCCTGCTATAAAATTAGGAAACTTTTTTTCTATCCTATATAAGAAATAGTTTACCTCATCCTGTTTTATTAGATCATCCAATCTTTTACACCTTTCCTATCAATTTGATCGAATTGATAGGTTAAAAATAAGAAAATTAAATCATTAAATGCTATATTATGAAGATATTATGATTTAACTCAGAATAATTATTTCAAATTTATGAAAATTATATTATGTTTCGTAATTGGATATTAATCATGATAACTGTAGCGTTGTTCCTTCCATGGATCTGCTTTATTACTATACCCTCCTCTTTCCCAATACCCCAATCTATCTTCCTTGAGAAACATTATTTTTATAACCCATTTTGCACTTTTATAGAAATATAAATCTGGAATAATTGGGCGTACAGGTCCTCCATGTTGATTATTTATAGGAAGTCCTTCATAAGTTAATGCTAAAATAGCATTATCTGCTTTTGCCTGTTCAATAGGAACAGTTGTTGTAAAACCTTCATCTGCACAGTAAAATTCAACAAAATGAGCAACTTTTTTTGGTTTTAAAATTTTAAAAAGCGTTGAAAAAGAAATTCCACTCCATTTTGTATCAAATTTGCTCCAAGATGTGACGCAATGAATATCTGCAACAATTTCTTTATCTTTTAGTTTTTCAAGATCTTGAAGTGTAAAAGTCATAGGATTTTCAATTTCTCCCTCTAAAGTTAATTTATATGTTTCTCTATCAAGATGAGCTACACTTCCTTTTTGGAGAACGGGGAATCGTTTAGTAATATGTTGACCAGGTGGCAGTCTTGGTTTTCCATTGGATCTTAATTCTTCTTTCATAATTTAAATTGCTGTATCTTTAAATTTTCTCTATAAAATAAACTATAATTTCTTAACTTATAAAAAGTTAACATTAATTAGCTCTAAATTATAATTTATTATTTCTCTTTAAGGATATACCTAAATTTATATTTTCTATAAGTTCAGAAAACCTATTACGAACAGTTACTTCTGTTACCCCCGTTATTAGAGCAATCTTTCTTTGAGTTCTTCTTTCTTTCGTTAAGATGCTCGCTGCATAAATAGCTGCAGCACAAACTCCTGTTGGACCTCTACCAGAAGTTAAACCACGTTCTTCTGCCATTCGAATAATTGCTTTTGCCATTTTTTGGCATCTTGTGCTTAATTTGAGTTCAGAGATAAATCTTGTAAGAAAATCTATTGGTTTGGTTGGATTTAAATTTAACTCTAATTCATTAGAGATAAATCTGAAGGATCTACCAATTTCTTTCTTATTTACGCGTGCTACATCAGCAATTTCATTAAGTGTTCGAGGAACTTTATACATTCTACAAGCAGCATATAAACTTGCAGCTGCTACGCCCTCTATACTTCTACCTCGGATAAGATGAGCTTCAACAGCATCGCGATAAATTTTTGCTGAACATTCTCTTAGATTCTTTTGAAGATCAAGATTTGAAGCCATTCGATCAAGTTCACTTAAAGCAAAAGTGAGATTTCTTTCAGTTGCGTCAGATACTCTAATCCTAGACTGCCATTTCCGAAGCCGATATATCTGACCTCGTAATTTAGCAGGAATTTCTTTTCCAAAAATGTCTCGATTTTTCCAGTCAATCATTGTACTGAGACCTTTATCATGGATCATATAAGTCATAGGTGCTCCTGTCCTAGTTCTTTTCTTTTTCTGATCTGCATCAAAAGCTCTCCATTCTGGGCCCTGATCAATATGTTTCTCGGAGTGAACTAAACCACATTCTTCACAAACTAATAATCCTCTATTTTCATCAAAAAAAATACTTTTTCCGCATTCTATACAGTTATTATTTTCTATACTTAAGTTCTCCTCTACTTCCGCGTTAAGTTCTTTCCAACTTGAAATAGATTACACCTTATTTTAAAACATTTTTTAAAAAGATCTTTAAAAATCTAGGTCAATTTAGCATAAAAGTTATCATTAGGGTCAAATTGCTGACCGGGTAAGGTTTTTATTGAAAGAAAAGGGGCCAAATATGGGCCAAATATATCTTTAATATATCCAATCTTCTCATACTTTTCATTAAAAAGTGATTGCTTTAACAATTTTTCTAATTTTCTATTCCATTGTTTTGCTCTAAAAATATAATGCTTTTTTGATTTGCCAACATAAAATAGATTTAATTTAACCCAGTTTTTCAAGCGTAATGCCTAGCTTAGTAATTCAAATATAAAATAAATCATTGGTGGTTATTATTTAAATATAATGGTTTTTTTGATAATAAATTACAAAAATGGCAATTCCCCTTATGACAAAAAAAAACTAATCATGAAATAGAGACGTTCAATAATAAGATTTTTGTATTTTATACTTTTTTTTACAGTTACAATCAAATATCTCTTTATCTAATTCTCTTAAATCTTGAGTAAGAACAAACTTTCTTAAAATTTCTTTGGCAGAACTCTCACATTCCCTCTTTAGACAATTATGAATCCCCCTTTTAGTTCCTGCTCCTGAAGGATCAGATAAAATTCTCACTGTTTTTAAATCCTCTTGTGATAATGATCTTTTTAAACATTTAAATAGTGAGTAATACCATGGTGGTCTATATCTTTTTTGAAACCATAAAAATTCTGTAAATGTGCCTTTTTGAATATTTAAAGGATTTATTGATATAGAATTTACTTTTAATTCTATTAATTCTTTTATTGAATTTTCACAGTCATCTATTGCTCCTTGTTCATTTACGAATGGAGGTTTAAATAATAAATATGCTTTTACCCCAATATTATGTTCTTTACATATTTGAATAGCATTTTTAAAATCACTAAATAAAAGCCCCTTATTGATATAATTATTTCTTATGTAATCATCTATGGTTTCAAGTCCTATTCCAATCTCAAGGTATTTATTTTTTAAATATCGCTTTATTTCAATGAGTTTATCTGGAGTTATATACTCTACTCTTGATTCCAAAACAACCTCTTTAATTTTTCCTATGCTTGCGATTTTTTCATAAATATATCTTCGAACATTTTCACTTATTTCACCCTCATCAAGAAAACTACCAGAATTAAATAATTTTAAAACGTAATTATCAGTATCTTTATTGATTTCATTTAATTTATTACTTAGAGCATAATCAAACTGATTTTTTATTTGCGTAGGAGCAACATTTTCTATATTAGCGTCTTTAATATAACCGCACATTGAGCATCCACCATGAGCTCCTAATGCCCAATCACATCCTCTAGTTCTCAAAATAATAGTGAATTCTTTCCCAATTTCACCTAAAAGTCTTTCCTTTTTTATCCAAAAAGTAATTGGCTTGTTTAATTGCTCTTGATCGTATTTTTTCTTTCTTTTTAAGGTTTGTTGCCTATAAAAAAATATCTTTTCGGTCAATGAGTCATTATAGGTAATTTTAGAATTGTGCTTTTTCATAAATTTTTACTATCCTTCCTGCTTTTGAATTTTTGATAAAATTTGACCCTACTAAAAGCTCTCCTGTTCCAATTATATTCTTTTTCTTTTTATCTAGGATGATTACATGATTATTTGGGATTAGATCAGAACTCCAATTTAAAATTCCTGCTCGAAATAAAGTGTTTCCCATAATTTCCTCTCCATCAAATACAATAAAATTAGAATTAATAGAACTTGGATCTTGAGTAATTCGAATGATTCCTTTAAGGGTTAAGCTAATTTGTCCAGTTTTGAATTTAAAAACACCTATTTCTTCATTCTTATTAGAGTCTATTAAGCTAATTTTAGTAGAAGCTTTATTTTTCTTTAGAACTATCCCACTAGAAATAATTTTTACTCCTGAACCTGGACCAAACTGATAATCTAATATTTTTATGAACTTTCTTATCCACGTTTTTGATATAAAATCTTTTATTGGAAAATTTTTGTTTTCAGATAATTTATCTTTTTGTTCTTTAATTATATTCTCCAAAGATTGAAGAGATTCTTTAGAGGTTGCTCTTCCATAGATCTTAGAAAAAATAAAACTGTTTTTTAACTTAGAAGCTGCTCTTTTGGCAATTTCAAGATAACCATCTTCAAGATGACAGATTATTGGAATATCTTTATTATAGTTCTCTAATACTTTTATAAGCATTTCTACGGCAATATTAAGTTCCTCAGTATCCCATTCTCCAGTAACTGAAATATCATATGAATTAGCAGGATAAATATTTTCTAATTGTCTTGGAATGATCCCTAAAGGTGAAGTTAATATAAATTCTTGGAAATATGGAAATTCAGGAAATTTTCTAATTGCCTTATGAAATAATTTATGTGACTTTGATTCTGAATATGGTTTTTTAGCAGAACATGGAAGTAATATAATTAGTCTAGTCCATGGCTCTGGCTTAAAATGTTCAATGGTTCTTACTCTAAATTCTTGGAAATCCGGTCTATAATATGATGAGGGTCCAAAACATTTAACACTTTTATTTTCTTGGACTATTGGCGTCTCATATCTTATGAGATCAAAATAAGATTTATCTAAAACTTTTAGAATTGAAATTACATTAGTATCATCTAGAGAAGATTTTTCGACAAATGCTCTAAAATCTTCATAAGATATATACTGTTTGATTTTTTTCATATAATTAAACGCTGATATTAAATTATGTAAACAAAGTAGATCAATTTTTTCGGATGAATATTTATCTTCTAATAAATTCTTTAATTTTCCTTGACACGCAACGCAAGAACAAGGTAAAAATTTTATTTTATAGATTGGTAACAAGTATTCTATCGAATCATAGAAATTTTCTCCTGATAAATACATTAAATAAGAACTATCTATTAGATCGACTCCAAGGTATATTAAAATTGGATAAAATTTAGGAATTACCCTACCAGAAGCCATTATAATAATATTATTATCTAAATGTGTTTTAATTTCGACAAGAAGTCCAATTATGTTCCTGAAGTTGCTAAAATTATCGAAAATATCCGCTAAATTTAATATTTTAATATTTTCATTATTTCTTATCAGTGGAAAATATAGATTAACTAATTTAGGGTAATCAAATATTTTTATAGTTATACCAAAATTAAGATTCGGATTATTTTTTAGAATTTTTTCAGCAGAATTAATATAATTTTCAATTTCCTTATGAACAAAATCCTTATTAATAATTGTAGTTGGAATGTTAAATGGAATTATTGATAATATATTATCCTCAAAAAAAATATCTGAATTTTCAACTAACAATTGTTGAAATCTTTCTAATTTCCCTGTGTGAGTAAAAATAAATCCTTTTTTTTTGAATTTATCTCTGATAAAACTAATTTTTAAAAATATTTCTTTAGTAATTATGAAAAAATCATGGTTTTCAAATTGTTCTATAAAATTTAATTGATGCATTAAAACATTTCTTATAGGAATAAGGATATTTGGTGTTTTGCTAAATATTTTAGGCTTTTTAGATATTAAAACCCGTCCTATTCTTGAATAACCAACCTTTGTACTTATTACTTCAAAAAAATGAGTCATCTTTTTTAATAAAAGATATTATAGGATTTATTTTTCGTATTAATTAATGAAATATCCGAAAGTAATTAAGAATTTAGTTACATGTAATTAGAAATAGATTTCCTAAATTCAACAACTTTCTTTGGATTTATAAAACAGTTTTTTTAATAAAACTTAAAATTTGTATATGGTTTTAACTCATCTAAGACAAAAATGGTAAAAGTATCTTCTATTTCTTCTGTGTCATAAAGATACTTTATAAAAGATGCATAATCTTCAATATTTCTTACTCGAACAATGGCAAATAATCCATATTGTTCACCAATCCTAAATAGATGAGTGATTTCTTGCATCTTTTCTAATTTTAAAGCAATTTGGTTATATTTTGAAGTATCTCTTGGTTTGATTCTAATAAAAAATTTTCCCTTAAATCCTAATTTGCTTGGATTAAAATTTATTGCATAATTTAAGATAATTCCTGCTTGTTCAAGATTTTTAATCCTATTGTAAATTGTTGACTGAGAAATCTCAATTTGATATTTTCTTTTTAATATCCGAGAAATTTCAAAAGTAGATAGCAATTTTAATCCTTGATCTTCTTCTAAAATTTTTAAAATTAAATAATCAATATTATCCAAAGTATAATTAACATCTAGTCTAACTTTTGTTAATTCAATTCCATAGGTTTTGTAAACTCTAATTGCTTCAACTAATTGATATTTTTTAAAATAAGAATTTGACATTATTTTATCTATTATATTTAAAACTTGACTAAATTCATTTGAATCTTTAAAAATAAATAAAGTAAGGAGTGAAAACTCACCAAAAATTCCATCTAAAATTTTTAACTGGGGTATTTTTTGTAATTCTTCTACAAGATGAGGTTCTTTTGGATTAGTTTTTATTTCAAGAATAATATATTTCAAATTTGGTGAAATATTTGGATTAATATTTATAATAAAGTTCTTGATTATATGTTCTCGAGCTAACTGTTCAAATCTATTTTGGAAAGTAACTCTTGTAATCTTTAATTCTCTTGAAATTTTTGTAATATTCGGTTTTGTTTTGGAATACAATTTTTGTATTATTCTAGTATGCATTTTTTAAGTAAATAATAATTTGCTTAAATTTTTTATAATTATTATACAATTTTCCAAGATCATATTTAAATAAAATCATAAAATTACTAATATTAATCATAATAATTTAAAATATGTGATTTATAAAATGGTAAATTACAAAGTCGCCGATGAGTCTTTAAGTGAAAAGGGAAAAGAAGCATTATATATTGCGGAGAGGAAAATGCCTGTAACTGCTAAAGTAATTCGAGATAGATTTACGAAGGAAAAGCCTTTAGAAGATGTTGTTATCGCAGGATGTCTCCATATAACAAAAGAAACGGGAAACTTAGCTCGAACATTAAAATCGGGAGGTGCAGAAGTTTATCTATGCGGTAGTAATCCATTATCCACTCAAGATGATGTTGCTGCGGCTCTAATTAAAGAAGATATAAATGTATTCGCGTGGCATGGCAATACAGATGAAGAATTTTATTGGTGTATAAATCAATGCTTAGAAGCTAAACCAAATATCTTAATTGATGATGGAGCAGATATGATCGTTACATTGCATAACGAATTTCCAGAACTAATAGAAAACGGAACTATTATTGGATGTCAGGAGGAAACAACAACAGGCGTAAAGAGATTTAGGGCCATGGATAAACACGGAGCATTAAAAGTTCCATTATTTCCTGTAAATGATGCAAGATGTAAAAACCAGTTCGATAATGAGCTAGGTACAGGACAAGGGATTATTTCAGCAATTTACGGGATGCATGTCCTGTTTGCGGGAAAGAAAGTAGTCATTGCCGGTTATGGCCATTGCAGCTCAGGAATGGCACTTAGAGCAAGAGGTTTAGGAGCCGATGTTATTATAACTGAAGTTGATCCAATAAAAGCACTTCAAGCAAGGTTCGCAGGATATCAGGTTATGCCAATTGTTAGAGCAATTCCAGATGCAGACATTATCCTAACAGCAACTGGTTGTAAGCATGTTATACCTCCAAAACCTGAAATATTTGACATGCTTAAGGATGGAGTTATTCTTGGAAATTTAGGACACTTTGATATTGAAATCCCCACAAAAGAATTATACGAATACGCAATAGAAATTAAACCTATTCGTAGATATGTTGAGGAATTAACACTTCCAAATGGTAATAAAACATATTTATTGGCAAAGGGACGTTTGGCAAATCTTGTATTATCTGAAGGGCATCCTAGCGAAGTTATGGATTTGAGTTTTGGATTACAATCTTTAATGTCAGAATATATTGTTAAAAATAAGGGTTTATGGAAGGCTGGAATTATTAATATTCCCCCTGAAATTGATGATAAAGTTGGCTTCCTAAAATTGGAATCGATGGGTATTAAGATAGATAAATTAACAGAGGAACAATATAACTATATTCATGGCTATCTTGAAGGAACCTAAATTTTTAGTATTTTAAAAGCTTAATCTTTTTCATAATATTATATTTTTGGATTTAAAATATTCTCTGCGTGAATATCTACTCCATAAATCTCATAAGCTAATTTTTTCAAACCATTTATTCCAATAGGTTCTTCTTTAAGTCTTTTAGATTGCCAGATCTTTAATTTTTTAAATTCACTTTTAATTTCTTTGATATATTTTAGTTGATTTGAGTGTAGAGTATTGCAAAAATCACATTTTTTTGCTTCAGGAGTAATCATATTAATGTGAACTCCTTCTAATTTAATATATTTTTCCGTTAAATCTCTCGCTCTTTTTATTTCCTCAAAACTCGGCTTTTCAGCAATAGTAACAAGTCTAAGTGAACCAATATCGTGAATCAGATCTGAAATTCGTTCCCCGCGCTTTTCGAGCTCTACAATCATATTAAAGATTTCTTTTCCTAATGCTCTTCGCTGTTCATGATCATCAAATGGTTTTATGATATTCCTCCACATTTTTGAAACATTTCTAATAGCTCCTTTAATTGAATTATAGAAGTTTAAAGAATATTTTAAAACTACTTTTACTTGATCTTCCGGAATCTCAAATAAAGTAATCATATTTGCAGTAGGAGGGAAATCTGCGATAACTATATCAAATTGAACATCATCAGCATTAATATCTTCAGCGTCTAAAATTTTTTGAAAAAACATGGCATTTTTTAGAGCCAATGGAATAGAATTTGCTGTAAAAGTTTTATCTATAAATTTTTCAATTTGGGGGATCATCCCAACAATAGGCATCTGTTTCATTAGGTTTTTCATTTTTTGTATCAGTTCTTTTGTGTATTCCTTAGCATATATATTAGCATCGGGTTCAATTCCCCAGAGGTTTCTAGATAATGGAGTAAGTTTATTATTAATCTCTAATTGAAATAGGTCACTAAGATTGTGTGCCATATCAAAAGAAATCAGAAGTATCTTTTTATTAGGGAGCAAATCTGATAATAAAACTGCTGTAGCAGCGCTAATAGAGCTTTTTCCAACTCCTCCTTTGCCACCTAAAACGAGAATTTTCTCCATTTATGGCATTTTAGATTTTAAATTTTTAAGATTATATAATAAAAATAAAAATGCCATAAAAAGCTAATCAGATTCAAATTAATATTAAAGAAGAATATAGATAATAACATCATTTAAGATTTATTAGGAATCTGTTGTTTTGGATCAGGATAGAAAATCAATTTGCCTGTAACTTTAGATTCAGATCCTTTTTCTTTTTTAAAATAAAAATAAAATCTGCCTATGTCTGTATTTAATTTATATTTCACATAATTTTTTTTAGATTCTGAAAAAAGCTTTTCTATTAAAATTCTGTTCCAATAACTCATTGATATAGATTATAACTCTTATCTAAAAAATAAATATCTCATGAGGATATTATTTTTTACTTTTTGAGAAATTCTTTAGATTCACAAAAAATAAATTGATTGAATAATTTTATTAAAATATAATCATCGCAATTATGATGATTTTAAATTATATATTAAAATTATTTAAAAAATTCAAAAAATCAAACTCATACAATTTATCATTTTACTTTCATAAATTTTGAATGTGAGCTTAGATTTCATTATGAAAAATAAAAATAAAGGAAGTGATCAAGATTACCAGTCAAAATGATTTTAC
>Ga0114925_10001421_pt1 | contig 11780 bp, 8 predicted proteins | sample SumtaG_2_FD_87287 | JGI IMG/M metagenome (GOLD analysis project Ga0114925, IMG submission 87287) | Deep subsurface microbial communities from Indian Ocean to uncover new lineages of life (NeLLi) - Sumatra_00607 metaG | ecosystem: Environmental > Aquatic > Marine > Oceanic > Sediment | place...
AGCGCGAGTACTAAACGAGGATTTTATTGGCTTGTTGGAGAAACTCCATGATGTTGATCAAGCGCGCGGGAAAGTGTTTGAAGCACAAGCCTACAAAAATGCCGCCGAGAGTATTATGGCGTATCCTGACGACATCACTTCAGCTGAACAGATTAAGGATCTGCCAGGGATCGGCAAGAAGATCTATATAAAATTTAACCAGTACCTTGAGACTGGAACGGTTCCTCTTCTGGAACGCGAAAAAGGTCTCCCACGGTATGACTTTTACAAAATTTATGGCGTTGGACCAAAAAAGGCTCAAGAATTAGTGGAAAAAGACAATATTACGAGCATCCAACAATTGCGAGAACATCAGGATCTATTGAATGATAAACAAAAGATTGGACTGCGTTACTATGAAGACATTCTCAAGCGCATTCCTCGCTCGGAGATTGAAGAGTTTGAACGAGCCTTTCAAGCTGCATTTGCGAAAGTGGCAACGAAGGACGACTCTTTTGAAATTGTTGGATCTTACCGAAGAGGGAATGCCACGTCCGGAGACATTGATGTGATTATCTCCAGTAAATCAGGAGATCGTTCCGTATTCAAAAAATTCATTAAGCAATTGCAGGAAGATGGTATTTTATTGGAGATTCTCTCCAAGGGAACTACTAAGAGTCTTACCGTTGGAAAATTGCCGGATCATGAAACTGCGCGTAGATTGGATTTCATGTATGCTCCGCCCGATGAACGTGCATTCGCCATCCTATATTTCACCGGGTCCAAAGCGTTCAATGTGGTCCAGCGCCGCCGCGCTAACGAGATGGGCATGACGATGAACGAGCACGGACTCTTTCATCTGACAGGAAAAGGGAAGAAAAAGAAAAAGGGAGCTCGCGTTGAAGGAGACTTCCCAACCGAAAAGGCAATATTTGATTATTTGGGACTGGTTTATAAGAGCCCCACGGAGAGAAAAAATGGCAAGGCAGTTATTCTCAAAAGCAATGCTGAGCCAATTGCCGAGACCAAACAAGAGTCAAAAGTACCTGCGTCAAACAAAAAACTATCAAAAGTAAAGGTTTCAAGAAAAGTCAAAGCTAAAAAAAGAACCACTATTAAAGTGGCGGCGACCCATAAGCCGAAGGGGAAAGCTAAAGTAGCAGATTTGACCTCCAAATGGAAAATGCTTGAAAATGAGGGGATTTCAGCAGTGAAGAGTTTAACGGAGGAGGAGATGTGCGCAATGATTAGGTTTGCTAGCGACAGGTACTACAATACAGGAGAGAGTGTAGTCAGCGACAATGTCTTTGATATTCTCAAAGAGTATGGTCAGCGTACGTACCCCAAAAATCCCTGTTTTAGTGAGATTGGTGCGCCTACAAATAAGGAAAAGGTAGCGCTTCCCTATTTCATGGGATCTATGGAAAAGATAAAACCTGATACTGGTGCGCTCGCCAAATTTGTTAAAAAATATCCCGGGGACAAAGAAATCTCTGCAAAACTTGATGGTATCTCCGCTCTTTATACCACCGAAGGCGATGTGCCGCGGATGTATACCCGGGGTGCTGCTACCAATGGTCTTGATATCAGTTATATTATCCCATATATGCAGCTGCCGAGCGAAAAAAACGTGGTCATTCGGGGAGAATTGGTGATTGCTAGGGATACATTCCAGAAAAAATATTCAGCTCAATATAAGAATCCAAGAAATATGGTAAGTGGCGTGATAGCTTCTTCCAAAAAGCGCGAGGTAGAGAAATGGAACGACATAGATTTCGTGGCTTATGAGGTCATTAAACCGAGTCTCAAACCGAGTGAGCAAATGGATTGGTTGAAATCCCACGGTACAATTACCGTTCTCCATGAAACTGCCGAAGAGATTTCAAACGAAATGCTATCAACACTTCTAGTAGAGTGGCGCGACACTTATAAATACGAGATTGACGGAATTATCGTAGTTGATAATAAAATATATCCTCGGCGGAATCAGAATCCTGACTTCGCGTTTGCTTTCAAAATGGTGTTGGGTGACCAGATTGCCGAAGTAAAAGTGGTAGATGTCATCTGGACCGCATCGAAGGACAAATATCTCAAACCTGTGGTTCAAGTTGAACCTGTGCGAATTAGAGGTGCAGATATTGAATTCGTGACTGCATTCAATGCAAAATTTGTGGATGATAATAAAATAGGCGTTGGAGCTGTTATCCAATTAGTGCGGAGTGGAGATGTTATCCCACACATTCAAGCCGTTATTCAACCCGCAGAGGCTGCAAAAATGCCGACTGTTCCATGGCACTGGAATGATACGAAAGTAGATGCGGTGAGCGATCTAGAAGGAGATCCGGATGTCTTGCAGAAAAATATTGAGTTCTTCTTTAAAAAGCTAGATATTGCTGGAGTAGGACCTGGAAACGTGAAACGCTTAATTGCGGCAGGTCATAATACTGTTCCAAAAATTCTCGCCATGACGAAGGAGGATTTGCTTACGGTGCCTGGATTCAAAGAAAAAACAGCAAATAAAATCTTCACAAACATTCATACGGGGGTTGATGCAGCATCTTTAGTAATGATTGCATCGGCTTCCAACGTATTTGGGCGTGGAGTTGGTTCGTCCATTCTACGTAATATTATCCATGAATATCCTAATATATTTGAGGCGCCGGAGGATGCGGAGACAAAAGTACAACAGGTCTCAAAAGTTGATAATGTCGGTCATAAGCGTGCAGCCGTCTTTGTTGCGCGTATTCCAGCATTTATAGAATTTATGGCAGAAGCCAAGTTGACGCGTAAGTTTACCGAGCAAGGAGCAACCACGGTTGATGAAACTCACCCATTGTATGGAAAGCGAATTGTTATGACTGGTCCGAAAGATAAAACATTGAAAAAACGCTTGATAGCTCTTGGAGCAAAAATTGGAACTTCAGTAAATAGTAAAACATTTGCCGTTCTTATTGCGCATGAGAGTGAGGGCGATGAGTCTAAAAAAGCCAAAGCCAAGGAACTTGGAATTCCTATAGAAACATTTGATGCCTTCCGAGCGAAATACTTTTAAAAAATCATCTAATATTATATATATACCAAAATGCCAAGATATTTTTCATCCACATGGAAAAAATTTGTGAAGAGACATAAAAAGAGAGCACGGCTTACCCGCAAGAGGAAGGGCGGTAAGAAGAAACGCGGGAAGAAGAAACGCCCAAGAAAATCTAGGCGGCGAACCGTGCTTAAAAGTCCGGGAGCGGGCGATAAAATGAAACCACCAAGCTCGTTATCTATTTTTCCCGATAAAAGCCCCCAGTTGCAGAAACCAGGTGAACCAACCAAATTAACTAGGTTTACTACTAAGAATCTAGCAGTACAAGATAACAAAGGGCGGGCATTTAATGCCATAGTAAATGGACGACTTGCCTATAGACGTGCACCGCGAGGACAAAATGTACAGGACTTTTCCGATACAATCTATGGTCCACCCGTTAAAGAGTTGACCGCAAACAATTATAAAGAGTTACACAAAGGTGATTACGTCTACTATGATAGAGGATCGGTATTATTTCGCGGACCATTTGTTTATAAAGGCTTGAGACGAGGTCCGGAACTTTTATTCGAAATTAATGATTCAGTTTATGATAAAAAATATTCCTTTACCCTATCTACCAAACGATTGAAGGAAGAAAGATTGTTTATGGTAATTAAGAAGAATAAAACGCGGAAAAGGCGAAGTAAACGCTAGAAGTATGACCCTAAAAAGTAAAATCGTATTTAGTAACGGCTCTTAGATTAAACTTCAAATAGTTATATATTTTGAAGTTTATTTTACCTATGGAAACATCGTATGGGAGTGGTCCGCCCATGACCTTACTGATATTCTTATACCAAGCATCATTTTTATTGAAGTTATTAATCAATCTTTCATTTTTTTTATTATAAATTGTAAACTGGCGTTGTAGTTTTTGATGAACTAATCCTACAAGATTTTTAAAGTCATCTCTATCCATAACACTCCATTTCTCTCCATCATAAACAAATAATGTATTTAATTTCTGATCAAATGCCTTTAGAGGATGATTAATATCACTTTGCAATGGAAGTTGCCGACAAAGAATATGAAACATACCTCCTATAAAATTATGTTCAAAGATCATTTCTAGATCTTCTTGATCTAGCGTAATATTTTCAATCCAATTTGTATAATTCAACACTGGTTTCGGACTATCATTTAACCAATCTATGACGCTAAGTTTTTTACGTTGCGTTGAGACCCAACCTCGTAGTTTTTTAACTTCTTTTTCAAGGTGAGCATTTTTTCTAATCAAAACCCTCATAGCTAACCACATGTCAGTAGGGGACGGAATATCTAAGAGATGATCTTTTTTCTCCTCTGCAGAGGCGAGATGAATCATTTCACATAATGCACGGTGTTCCTGAAAAGGTTTTAATCTCTTGTATTGCTTACCACATGAGCAAGTTAGCATTCGGTTTAATTGTCACATTAACAAATTATTAATTTTCAATTTTTTATAAGTTTAATATATATAAATGAGTTGTAATTCCGACTATTATTATTCAAATAATTGTCAAGAGTGTTATGCATGCTTCAATAATTGTTCCAGTTGTCCTGCGGGAAGATGTCAGAAGCGCACGATGTACTTGGATAATTTAAAGCGTATTAATAGACAAGTAAGGACCTCTTCGTCTTTAGGTTTGTTAAGAAAGAAAGTGTTGAATGTCAGCCGTCAGGTGGGACAAAGTGCGCATCCGAAATATCTATCTCAGGCAGGTGGTCCGGGGGATTTAATATCGGCTGTACAAAAAACGAATTCCTGTTCTTTTACGAGTAACTGTAAGGAAACGACTTATAGAGTACCCATTGCTCTGAGAAGAACTGCTTATAAAGGAGACAGTGGCGTGGATCGTAAACATGGATCCTATGCAAGATATTTAGCTAGACGCACTGGCGGTGTATTAAGAAAGGAAAGCCTACCAATTGTCAGGAATCGTCTGGCATATATTCATCAGCCCAGAAATAGAACCGGTACAGCCGCGGGATGTACTACAGGCGTCGGCTGTAAATCTAAAAATAATTTTACCGGTCCTACTAAATTTCTAGGCAGAGCTAGAACGGCATTTAAGTGTAATGACTCTAACTCGCAAAGCCAATTTACTGTGAACAGTAAAGAATTCTATCCCGATTGGACAGAACCAAGACAGTATTATGATAATGTGATGGGAACATGGCGAAAAAATAATAATGAAGGTTTGAGACCACTTTTTGGTCCAACGCAAACATTAGAAGCCGATGCCAGTGATTGTTGCGATACAAAATGTTGTGATAACAGAATTCCTGGCGGTAAGTCAATGGGAAAATACGAATTTAAATGTGACTCGTCGGGAAAATATAATTGCGCTCGTAATGTTAATAGCGAGAACGTAAGCGGACTTCTTGGAAATAATACACAAGGTGTTCCTTCTTCAAGATGTTCTTGTTGTCCAAAATTTAAATCTACCAATTAAATGATACGTAGGAAAATTGAAATAAAGCTACGTATCATTATGTATATATAATAGGACGATGGGTGACCGGGTTTTACAAATGCAAAAGGTGCAGACTGAGGCGCTAGATCTTTTCAGAAGAAAAAATGCGGATTACGGCGATTCATTTGCAACATATGGTCCAGTTGGAGTACTTGTAAGGATGGGAGATAAGATCTCCAGACTCAATAGTATTACAACAAGAGGAGTAAATCTAGTTAATACGGAATCCTTGCGAGATACGCTGATTGATCTACATAATTACGCGGCAATGGCTGTGATGCTACTGGATGAAAAACCTAAGAATAAAGCTGTCGAACGGGTGAAAAATTCCGTGGTACCAAATACCACGCGACCATGGGTTAGGGATGTAGGGCAGCCTAAAAATTCTACAACTTCCGAATAAGAAAAATATACCCCTCATTTTGTGACTGACAGATACAAGGATTTGTCTCATTTAGTTTTTTTGATATAGTGGTATAATCAACACATATGTCCTTAGTAATTTGTCTAAGAGATGGGTAATGTTTCATGGTTTTATCTGGAAAAATCACAAGATATTTGATAGTTTTTGCGAAATAGAGCATTTCCTTCTCATTGTTAATTGATACATCCATTATATGATAATGGATATCAATATCTAAGTTATTTATTTATAAAAAAGCACTATAAAAAAGGAACTAAGAAGCTTTTATTATTGCAATACATATATGGGAAGTTTTTTTTCTTGTTGCCGTTGTTGGGATAATAGAGCTGTAAAATCTGAGCTTGAACTTTCGCGCACATATAGAGAAATGCCGAGTAGTTATCACTATCATCTGACTCGGCGCCATATTGCACCCACAGATTCCGCTATTCAAGCTGGAGATTTTGTATAAATATTGCTATAATATAATGCTATCCTTTTTGATTTCATTATGTTATAGTGAGCGAAAACCGCCAAAAAACACACCTCCAACATTGGAGGGGAGAAAAATTAAAAACTTTAGCGGTTGTGGTTATTTAGGATGTATCAATGAACCAACGGAAGATAATGCAGCGAGGAAAGCTATCATGGGACGGACGCAGTTTCTCTTTTGTTCGGAAAATTGTTATGATGAATGGCTAAGATCGCCGCAATATCGGATTAGCTAAATTGATTTAAATTTATATTTCTATTTTATCAATAAAATGGAAATTACTGTATACACTGATGGGGCATGTTCGCGCAATGGTCAAGCAGGAGCTAAAGCCGGTCTGGGGGTTTATTTTAGTGACGATGATATTCGAAACTGTAGTGAACGAATTGAGGGGAAACAGACAAATAATACCGCGGAAATAAAGGCAATACTGAAGGCGGCTGATATCCTGAAGCGGGAGATTCTAGCTGGTTATTCAATTAAAATTTATTCAGATTCAGAATATGCGATGCGTTGTTGCGGCGATTACGGTGCCAAACTTGAAAAAGCCGGATGGATAAAGAAAAAACCGATTCCAAATATGGAATTAGTAAAGAAAGCATATTACACTTTTAAAGATTCAGATAACGTTACGTTTCATTATATTGCGGCACATACGGGGAAGGATGACGAACATAGTAGAGGAAACGAAGGTGCGGATAAGTTGGCTAATTTAGCGATAGGTTTAACGGAATGCAGTTATAATACAAAAGCTAAACGTATTTATTTAAAGCTTCCTTATGATGAAAAGGATCGTGGAAAAAAGCTTGGGACGAGGTGGGATCCGAAGAAGAAGAAGTGGTATATAATGTCTGATATGGATAAAGATAAGATGGAAATGATATTAAATCTATGGGGCAAATAATAGGTATATGCTTGAAAATCTTTTAATTGGCGGTATGGCTGGGGTTATATCAAGAACTGTGACGGCGCCATTGGAACTATATAAAATTCAAAGACAGAACAATTACTTGAAAGAGTCAAATATTCGGAATGTTTTGAAAAGAGAGGGTATAAGATATTTATGGAAAGGTAATATGACAAATAGTATGAGAGTATTCCCCCAATTTGCAATTAACTATGCTATTTATGAACAATGTAAGAATAGGGTATTTAACGAAGTAAAAGATGATAAACTCCGTCATTTTTATAGTGGCGCTATCGCAGGTGTTGGTGCCATGGTATCGGTGTATCCATTAGAGACCATCAGAACCAGATTATCATTACAAATGAATAAATCGCATTATTCTAATCCATTGGATGTGGTTAGAAAACTTAGTCTCTCACAACTTTACAAAGGAGTAGGTATAAGTACATTAGGTTTTGGACCTTTTAATGCTTTTAATTTTATGTTTTTCAATCTATATTCCGATTTTTTAAGCGATAAAACAGATGCGACGACTAGTAAATTATTATCAGGGGGATTGGCGGGGTTATCTTCTATAACAATAACGTATCCTACAGATCTGTTACGTAGACATTTTCAGATGTCGGATTTTAGTACAGAGGTGCCAAAATATAAAGGAATTGTTGATGGATTTTGCACTATAGTTAGAGAGAACGGCTTTACAGGACTATATAGAGGTTTATTACCTACATATATAAGGATTTTTCCATGTTTAGCGATTCAATTTTGGTGTATTGAAAAGGGAAAGTCTATATTTGCTAATACAGTATAAATATTTTACTTCTAGAATATATATACTATGTCAAGTTTCAATCTTTCAATACAAGATTATAATATTAATGAATTAAAGGACTTATTAAATCTGGTAGACCCGTATACTCTAGAAGATATTGTTAATAATGAAAATGAATTACGCGAGAAACTGCTGATGGACCCCAATGTGTCAAAAGAGAAGAAACAGGGGATTAGTAAATTTCTCCAGACGACGAAAGCTATTCTAATTAAATTAAAGAAGGAGGAATTCTCTAGTATGCCTACAGATGAATTAATTGGTAACCCTAATCACCCGGTGCCAAAAAGAATTCATAATGTAGTGGAAAAAATTAATGCGGTTCCGAGAGATGAGACTGTAGCAGATGGAGTTACGAAGAATACGATGCATAAACTGCTATGTCTAGACTCTAGATTTAGAGAGAATTACTATACTACTCTCAGTACTAATTATACTTTAAATCTTCCTACAACGATTAAAAATGTTGTATCAATGGAATTATCTGCTCTTGAATTTCCGACTTCGTACTTTCAAATATCAAAATCGCTAGGGAACAATTATCTTTGGCTTCGCTGGTCAGATCCTGTTCGGGTTATTTTGGGAGAATATTTAAAAAAAAGCTCGCAGACGCCGATTGAGGACCCGCTGTCGCCCGGTTCAACGCTGTACGCCATACTTGGCCCCACGTATACATTTACAAACCCAAACCTTATCATCCCTTGTCCACAGCAGGATTGGGACAAGACCGAGCAAGCCACTGGGGGAGGAGGAGGTCCGTACCCGGGAGAGGGGAATATACCTATTCCTATCAGTTCTACGAGTTCTAATTTTAATCCCGAACAATTATGGTTTTATATTGCAGTTCCGGATGGGAACTATCAGCGTGAAACCATGATGCAGACACTTAATGATCAATTTAAAATAGCTACACAGCCGCATTCGGCGCTTATTTATTTATTTCAGCAACTCGGGGCTTATTATACATCGGATCCAGCAACCGGAAACCCGCAGAACACGTGGATTCCTACTGAACATTTACAACAGTTTCTACACGGATATGTGGCTTATCCGCAGGTAACAATAGATGAATTTTCATTAAGGACGGTAATTTCTTATGTGAAAGGCAATGCAACATGGAATGCAATACCAGCGGATTGCAACTGCAGCGGATTCCCCTTTTACTGTACTGTAACAAACGCGGCGAATATCAAATTTGCATACTCAGACGATCCCAATTTAACGGTTTCTGATCTTTTAGACCGGGTAAACGATCCGTCATGCAATGAATGGCTAAGTTTGTATTTTAATAGAAGTTCTATGGGTGGGGGCGCTACGCCATATATAGGGGAACCCATCACACCCACATCCTCCAGATATAATGGAGGGACATCTGAGGAACCAGATCTAGATTTAAAAACCGATGGCGGTGTAATTAGTAACTATGGTTGGGTGTTAGGATATAGATTAGGATTTTATCAAGGTGCGACTGCCTATGTATCGGAAGGTTGTTATGATGCGTGGGGTATAAAATATATTTATATAATTGTCAATGATTTCAACAAGAATGTTAATAATTTTTGCATACCAAGTTATAACGAATCTTTGGGGCGTACTAATGTCTTGGCACGAGTGAGTACGAATGCGGTCGCTTCGGCGGAATTTGGAAATGGTATCTCATTAACCAATAATGTTAATCAAGATAATTCTTTAAAAAAACGAATATACTTTGGACCTGTTGATATATCGAGAATCCAGTTACAAATTACTGATGAATTAGGACGAATTTTAGATTTAAATAATATGGATTATTCTATGGCTGTAAATCTAATATGTCTATATGATTGATTTAAATATAATTATTTATATATAAATGAATTGTTTTAATAATAATAGACCAAAATTAACGAGTTCGGATAGAACTACCGATCTTAATTCTAGGACAATTTATAAATCCAATGTCAGATCGTTTCAACAACAGTCCATATCGGGAAAGTGCAAAAACTATAATGGGAAAGTTGGATATTATACAAATGGTTTCCTAAGAAATACACGTAGTTTTAAAACAAAACAACAACTACAAAGAGGCTACTCTTTGTGTGTTGATGGAGCTTATTCGCGCAAATGTAACATTCAAGCGAATTTAGAGAGATCTCATCAAATCGGAGAAAATTTACAAAGAGGATTATTCTCATGTAAACAAAGCAACGTTTTAACATACCAACCCGTAAAATTAAGTATGGGGCGCGATAGTATTTATAATCAATTCCTAGGAAGTAGCCTTGATTCCGCAATACCTTGTAACCCGTTAAGTGGTTTTAGAGTTATGGAGAGTTGGCCTGACAGTCTAGAGGCTAATGAAATCGGAAATCCTCCATGGAACAATCAATTTGGTAGTTACCCACGCCAAAACTGGGAATCTTCCAGTGGTCCAGCTATAGCAATTACCGATGCATCGGGTAGCGCGTTTGGCGTGCCCACGTATTTTCCTTTGACAAAAACCGTAATAGATCCTGATAATAACCTGTTTGGTACTGATTTTTGTCCAGATCAACTCAGTGCGGGCGAAGGTCCATTTAAATATTTACAATTCACCAGAACCAGATCCTTTTCTATTGTACAGGGGCAAATATTTGATCCAACCGGGAAGCGATATACCGTACCCACGGGACCCGGCAGCTATATTCCGCCGAATAGTGGACCCGGGACAGCACTGCCATGTGGATTCCCCCCTACTCAAGATGAATGTGGTAATCCTATTAGACTTCCTAAAAAAGGCGATCTGGCTGTAGCAGGTCTTGGTAGTATTTTGGATATAAACAGTAATGTGGCGCAGTCGCAAAATTTTAGTGAAGATTATTTTATTAATGGTTGGTTTATTGATGCAAAAGATGTGGCAACATCCTTCCCGCCCGCTATAAAAGCTGAATTCCTGCCCGTCCTTGCTCCCGGTTTCAGTGATGGTAAGGCTCTAGGACTTTACGAGACTGCATTCTTACTTACAAAGGGAAAGGCTGCCACTAGTAGCAATACAAGCGTAAATCGCGATATAGAAGAATTTACAAGAAATTACAGGAAATTATTATTGACACAATCTTGGGCTTTTCAATGGTTTTCCGGTGTTGGATTAGTGGACGCCGTATGTTGTATCGATGAGCCAAATAAAATCTTTCGTGTTATAGTTAAGACTTTCTGGGGCGATATGTGGCCACCAGAACTCCTTCCAGCCGAAGAGTCCGTGGATATTCAAAGTACTAGTGCCCAGGGGCGCAAGGTAATAGGTAGTGGTGGAACCTTTCGCGGCGCAAAAGGATCAGCAAAAGGTACTGGTATTTTTGTTGGTGGTGTGCATAAAAGTGGAAATTTGAGCGATCTTAAGGCGATGGCAGGAAATCGGGCTAGCTACCCAACAAGTAATCTTTTTACAGGCATACTTAATAACTTCAGAGCTATTGCAGGTGTGTCACTTGTTAACAAAGGACCCCCAGGACAACGGGGTCAAAGGAGTGGAACAACGGCGACCGATGTAACGCAGTTGTACCTGGACAGCGCCAACACGGTGGCGCAGTCATTTGAAGCGTTTACCACTTGGTCGGCGCCTCAGTTGAACCAGGGGGATCTGCCTCAGAATCAAAGTTGGTACGCTATTTTGCCGACC
>Ga0114925_10001423_pt1 | contig 11774 bp, 8 predicted proteins | sample SumtaG_2_FD_87287 | JGI IMG/M metagenome (GOLD analysis project Ga0114925, IMG submission 87287) | Deep subsurface microbial communities from Indian Ocean to uncover new lineages of life (NeLLi) - Sumatra_00607 metaG | ecosystem: Environmental > Aquatic > Marine > Oceanic > Sediment | place...
GCATATCAAGTGACCTCTGGTCATCACCAGGAAAAGCACCGAGCCCCATCAGTGTCATGGTGACTGGTATTCCCGTCTTCTCAACGAGTGTTCGCAGGTTTTCAGAAGCATCTCCCGCGATGACCCCACCGCCCGCATAAATCACGGGTCTTTTTGATCGGCGAATAGCAGCTGCTACCTGGGCAATCTGCTCAGAGTGAGCGCGGCGAACTTCTGGGTGATAACCAGGCAGGTTCATTTCGACTTCATAATCAGGGTGTATATGAGTCAACTGAATATCTTTCGGTAGATCAACGAGGACAGGCCCGGGCCTTCCAGTCGTTGCAATAAAGAATGCCTCCTTCATTACACGCGGAATATCCTCAGCATTAGTCACAAGATAATGATGCTTAGTAATGCCTCGACATACTTCAACTATTGGTGTTTCCTGAAATGCATCAGTGCCAATAACACTTGTTCCAACCTGACCGGTAATCGCTACTAGCGGGATACTATCCAGTTTTGCATCTGCAATAGCCGTCACCAAATTGAGGGCACCTGGACCGCTCGTAGCCATACATACTCCAGGTTTCCCAGTTGTACGAGCGTAACCCTGTGCCGCAAAACCACCACCCTGCTCATGCCGTGGCAAAATGGTTCGAAGTCGATCACCAAAACGAGTAAGTGATTGATGCAATGGCATGCTTGCACCACCCGGATATGCAAAAACGACCTCAACCCCATTGCGGACAAGTGACTCAACGACCGCATCGGCTCCACTGATGAGAGATTCATTCCGTGTCTGATCAGGTGCCGTTGCCATCGCCCTCGTCCTCTCTTTTTGCCTTTAACGCAGTATCTAGATTTGCCTGAATATACCCGTGAACCCCTCCGTGATTACGCACTCATCTTGGGAGGAAGTCCGACTCGGTAGACTCCGTATATTTCAACGATACACGAAAAGAGGCCTCAGGTCAGCTATTAACGCATATTATTAGGAGTTATTTCGTTAGATCATCCCCTACAATACGACTGTGACAGCTGCTCAAAATGACCCTGAAAACGCATTGCCCCCCGTAACTTCGGGGCAACTTCAACAACTCGCGGGAGGGTTGCGCGAACATAGTGGATTTGTCGATGTTCTTACTAGTCTTCAGCAGAGGCATGGTGGGACAATTGGTGGAACATGGGGGGCGGCAAGTAGTCTAGCTGTCGCTGCAATTGCGTCTGCACGAGCTAAAGAACAAGAGGGACTCGTTGTAGTTGTTGTTCCTCATGCTGTGGATGCGGACATTTTTGCTGATGACCTAGCACTTTTTACCTCCCTCGGTGTTGATGTTTTACCGGCTCTCGAATCAATTGATGACCTCTCAGCTGACAACGAAACACTCATCAATGACCCCGCTGAGGCAAAACGATTAGCTAACGTCAAACGTCTCGTGGCCTACTCGGATGAAAGTCCACGGATTTTAGTCACATCTATGCAGGCTGTGTTAACACCACTTCCTGACCCACGACAGATCGAAGAGAGCACAAGACACCTTACTCTTGGAGCTCAGGTTGATCCTCAAGAACTAGCTGAGTGGCTTACCTACAGAGGGTGGAAACAGGTTGACACACTTGATTCGCCAGGCAGCTTTGCTCGTCGGGGTGGCATCATCGATCTTTTTGCCTCTGATTGGGAGCGGCCTGTTCGGCTTGAACTAAATGATGACGAAATTGATTCACTCAGGACATTCGATACCGTAAGTCAGCGAAGTATTCAGTCGCTGGACTCTGTCGACTTAACCGCTCTGCAATCGGTTAGTAAAAATAATCGCCGAGCTTGGCTCACGGACATTGTGCCTTCCGGCACATGGTGGAGCCTTATCGAACCACAGGAACTTCTAGATGAAGGAAAAAGGCTGGCTACCATCCTTCCATCAGAACATGTTCTTCAGTCAGAGGAATTCTTGGCTCGCGTGTATCGATTTCCATCTGTGATTTTATCTGCGATTGCCCCCACAAGCCTCGAGACAACTGCCCATCTAGCAGTTGAGAGTGTCGAACGCTTCACCGGCCAACTTGACCGAGTCTGCCATGAACTTGATACGGTTGGAAAAGACCAAGCAGTTTGGATTGTGACGCCTACAGAAGCTGAAGAACAACGTCTGAGTGAGCTCTTGTCTCCTTCAATACCAGCTCAAGCTGGTCGCCTTCACTTCATACAAGGAAGACTCTCTGCCGGATTTCGTCTCGTTCCTGAAAAACTGGTTCTTATCTCTGCTGCGGAACTCTTTCGCCGACAAGATTCACCGCGAAATAGGCTGCCGAAACACCGGCTCACTCGAACAATCGACACGTTCCTCGACCTCGTTGAAGGGGATTTTGTTGTTCATGTCGCGCACGGAATTGCTCGCTACAAAGGCTTGAAGCTTCTCCAAAAACATGGTCGCACGGAGGAATTTCTCGAGCTTGAATTCGCAGAATCAACTCGTGTGTATGTGCCCGCCTCTTCGATTGAATTGGTGCAAAAATATATCGGTGGCGGCAAAACTGGTCCTAGACTTGCAAAGATCGGCGGAACTCTTTGGACACGGCAAAAGCTGGCCGTTGAAAAAGCCGTTGCCGACATGGCGGCAGATATGCTTGAGATTCAAGCCGTTCGGGCGAAGCAGCCTGGGCGAGCATTTCCATCTGACACTCCATGGCAAAAGGCGTTTGAACACTCATTTCAGTTCGACCCTACTCCAGATCAAACATCAGCAATAGAGGCGATACGAAATGATCTTCAGCAGTTCAAGCCAATGGATCGACTCCTCTGCGGTGACGTTGGCTTTGGAAAAACTGAGCTCGCCATGCGAGCTGCGTTTAAGGTTGCAGAGTCTGGCAGCCAGGTAGCTGTCTTGGTGCCAACAACAATATTAGCTGAGCAACATCGACGCACCTTTACTGAGAGATTTGCAGAATATCCGTTTACCATTCGTGGACTTTCACGACTCACAGCATCCCGCGAAGAACGTGAGACACTCGAAGGAATTGCAAGAGGAACAGTTGACATAGTCATTGGAACACACAGGCTCGCACAGGCTGATATCCATTTCGACAATCTGGGTCTTCTTGTTGTTGACGAAGAACAACGATTCGGTGTCGACGTGAAAGAACGGCTCAAGGCGATGCGTGCCAGTGTTGATGTTCTTACTATGACAGCTACACCAATTCCTCGAACCCTTCATATGGCAATGCTAGGAATTCGAGACATTTCAAACCTGACAACACCGCCAGCTAATAGGCTTGCAGTTGAGACACGGGCATGCCGGTTTGATGAAACTCTTTTACGTCACGCTATCGATAGAGAACTTGCTCGAGATGGACAGATTTTTTTCGTGCATAATCGAATCAATGATATTCACAAGGTTGCGGATAAAATTCGCACCATTGCCCCACATATTTCCATTGGAATCGCGCACGGAAGACTACGTGAAGGTGAATTAGAACAAGTCATGATTGACTTTGTTGCTGGTCGAACTCAGCTATTGCTGGCAACCACAATCATTGAGAGTGGGCTTGATATACCGCGAGCAAATACAATTTTTATTGATGAAGCTGATCATTATGGACTTGCCGACTTACATCAATTAAGAGGCCGAGTAGGACGATCGCATCACAGAGCCTATTGCTACCTTATTGTGAAAGAATCAACACGACTAACGTCTACAGCAGCGCGGCGGCTTCGAGCAATTCAGGAGTTTTCCAGCACCGGAGCCGGTTTCTCGTTAGCAATGAGAGACCTTGAAATTCGAGGTGCCGGCAATCTACTGGGTACACAGCAGAGTGGACACATTGCAGCGGTGGGTTACGAACTTTATTGCCGGCTTCTTGAAAATGCCGTCTGTGGATTAAAGGACCTTCCTCCGAAGGACCCGCCACCAGTACGAATCGATCTACCAGGCGACGCGTGGATTCCCAAAGACTACATCGTCGACCTAAGATCAAAAATTGACTTCTATCGGCGGATTTCCCGAGCTTCGTCTCACACACATGTTAATGAACTCGAAGGGGAAATTGAGGACCGCTTCGGCCCATTGCCAACAGCTGTCCGTCGCCTGCTTGACCTTGCAAGGTTACGAATAACTGCTTCTTCAATCAGCATTGACTCTATTTCCAAACAGCCAGGACTTCTCGTCATTGGCCATCACGATATTCATTGCATCAAGAAATGGAGACGACGTTGTACATTATCTGGCCATGAGGTCCGGGTCGTTGGAGACAAAACTGTCGTCTTGCCTCTTGATGAATGTCTTGCTGCCGATCCAGACAAACTCTTTCAGACTGTCAAAATGCTTTTCCGTATTGAATAGATTTGCGTTGAGAACAACCCAACTCAGCCACCGTCCAAGCTCATCGGCAATGTTCTGGCTCACAGGCAAAGAGGAGACACCCTTTTCCTCAGATTACCTGCGTTACCACAGAGAAGTAATTTTTTCTAATCAAACCTGAAGCTGAGATCTGAAATAACGCATCCCAAGATACTACTAACTGACCTGAATAAAGTGCTTTTTTCAGGGTCAGCATAGATTTCAATTGAGGTTTGGCAGTTCTATATTCTCCACCTTAACGATCCGAATATAGCCTTTTTTGAAAGCTCTACCGTCTGTAGAGTTCCTTCACTTCTATGACAATCTCTGGCGACTGAAACGCCACTACCGAACTTTTTTTCACACCAAATATTGTGCATCCATTGAATTCTTTATCTCCTCGCTTCATCACTTGCGTACTTGCTATCTTGGTCTGCACGTCTTGTGCAACATTAGCTGTTGAACCACAGCCCGCTGATGAAACGCCTAAGCTTTTCCAGCCTGTCATGCCGACCATTCCGGAGTCAATCTCAAGGCCATCCAACTGGCCAACAAGTATCCCATCGACCCTCAGCAAAAATGTGCTCTCGAGTATTTTAGAAAAACCGGGATCACCGCTTGAACCTATTGATGAAGACGGAAATCCTCTCGTACAGGATACGAACCACAACGAAAGTAAAGATGAATCAAGTGATATCGTTCTTGCAGATTACGAGGAAGCTCCATTAGCTACGAAGCCAAATCGCTCAGCGAAAGCTGATCTACCAGGCATGAAATCTCTTGAGATGGCAGAGGTTATTGCTCGTGTTGGGCCGGAGGTGGTACTCGCAGGAGACTTAATGACTCCAGCAGCATCAGAATGGCTTAAACAAGTTTCTCCGGGACTTCGACCTGAGCAAATTGCTGAACTTCGCCTCAAAATTTATCAGCAGGTCATTGATCAACATCTCGAAACACTTCTTGTTTACGTTGATGCGTGCCGAGTGATACCTGAAGAAAATTTCCCAGAAATTCGTGAAAAAGTAGATGAGGCGTTTGACAAAGAGCAACTTCCTCAAATGGTACAGGCTGCGGGAATGGGATCCGTTCGTGAGTATGAAGAACTCTTACGATCACAAGGCCAATCACTTGCACGCATGCGCAAAATGTTTTTTGAAAGAGCACTTGCGCAGGAATGGATACAACAAAATGCCAACACAACCGGAGAAATCCCTCACGCAGAAATGATTGCTTGGTATCAGAATCATCTCGATGAATACGAGTTTCCAGCCAGAGCTCGATTCGAGCAGCTAAGTGTGAAAGTCAGCCAGAACCAGCCAAGAGATCAATCGTGGAATCGACTTGCTGCAATGGGAAATGATGTCCTCAATGGCCGCCCATTTGAGGAGGTTGCCAAAGAATCATCTCAGGGTCCTACCGCCTCTAACGGTGGGCTCTACGAATGGACAACTCAGGGCAGCTTAGTTTCAGAGGTTATTGATGAGGCACTCTTTTCTTTGCCGATCGGTGAACTCAGCTCAATTTTAGATGATCAAAATTCACTTCATATTATTCGAGTCATTGAGCGATCTGATGCTGGTAGAACGCCATTTATTGATGCCCAGGTAGCCATACGCATGAGGCTTCGCAGGCAGCGGCAAGAAAATGCACGAAAAGAATATCTGGACAGGCTGAAAGAGCGGACGCCAGTATGGACTATGTTCGATGATGAACAGAAAAATACCAAAATAGCCGAAAGACCATCTGTCACTAGATAACCTGCTCTTCGGTAGCAAGATTTTGTCTATAACTGAAGCAAACCCTCGTTGCCATCGAGGTCGATTGCTGACGAGTCGCTTGAGGACTAAACTAGTCCTAAGAGATAACTCCGGTATGAGAAATATCTGAGAAATATCGCTTAACACGACCTTGGAGCCTAGCCACATGAGCGCCCCGACAGACAATTCAATTCAGTCAACGCCTTGGCCAGGCACTCGAACTGGAGAGCCAGCAAGCCTTTCCCTCGGAGGACAGAATGTTGAGTTGCCAGTCATTGTCGGAAGTGAGGGTGAAAAAGCACTTGATATCTCTCGTTTACGATCTGGCACTAGCTATATCACGCTCGATGAGGGATTCGTAAACACTGGGTCGACAACAAGTGGAATCACATTCTTAGATGGAGAAAAAGGTATTCTCCGCTATCGCGGATACCCAATTGAAGACCTTGCAGCACGTTGTGATTTTATTGAAGTTGCCTACCTCTTGATTTACGGGGAACTTCCAACAGAGGACGAACTCACTACGTTCCGCAATTCTCTATCAAACCACTCAATGATCCACGAGGATATGCGTAGCTTTTACAGCGGCTTCCCGCGTGATGCTCACCCCATGGCCATTGTGGGGAGTGTTGTTGGTGCTCTTTCGACATTTTATCAAGACTCGTTGGATGTTCGGGATCCGAAGCAAGTTGAAGTAAGTGTTCATCGTCTTCTTGCAAAACTTCCGACAATTGCAGCATACAGCTACAAAAAATCAATTGGCCAGCCTCTTATATACCCACGGAATGATAGATCGTATTGTGAGAACTTTCTGCAGATGATGTTCGCGGTACCTTGCGAAGAATATGAGATTGATCCGGACTTTGCCGAGGCGCTCGATATGCTCCTGATTGTTCATGCTGACCACGAACAGAATTGTTCAACATCAACAGTTCGCATGGTTGGATCAAGTGACGCAAATCTTTTTGCAAGTATTTCTGCAGGTGTCTCCGCCCTTTGGGGCCCGCTACATGGCGGCGCAAATCAAGCATGCGTGGAAATGTTAGAACAGATCGTGGCAGATGGTGGCAACGTAAAAAAATACGTGGAGCTTGCTAAAAAGAAGGGTTCAGGATTTCGCCTGATGGGGTTTGGACACCGCGTGTATAAAAACTATGACCCACGAGCAACGCTTATTAAAGCATCGTGTGACAAACTCCTCGCCAAGATTGATCGCTGTGATCCTTTATTCGATATTGCACAGCAACTGGAAGAAGTAGCTCGTGGAGATGACTACTTCATTGAACGGAAACTATATCCAAACGTTGATTTCTACTCCGGTGTCATCTATCGAGCGATGGGGATTCCGGAACAGATGTTTACAGTTCTTTTTGCAATGGGGCGCCTTCCAGGATGGATTGCCCACTGGATGGAAATGCACCAGAGTCCAACAAAGAAAATCTGTCGACCGCGACAAGTTTATTCAGGTGAGACGCTTCGTGAGTTTGTCCCACTAGACCAAAGATAGCCTTGGCACTTGCTTATAGGCCTTGGATAGAAATCAACCTGGTCAGCTATTCTGTCGCTTCTCTCGAAAAAAAGACGAGAGTAATTCGCTGGATTCTTGCTCAAGAACGTGTCCAACGTGCTGAACCTGATGGTTAAGCCTGGGGTCGTCAAAAAGATTGTAAAGGGATTCAACGGCACCAGCCTTCGGATCACCGGCACCCCACACAACAACTGGCACTCTTGCCTGCACTATCGCACCTGCACACATCAGACAAGGCTCGAGTGTCACGTACAAGACGCAATTGAGGAGTCTCCAAGAACCCAATGACGACGCTGCTTGAGTTAACGCAATCATCTCTGCGTGGGCAGTCGGATCAGCTAGCTGCTCCCTCTGATTGTGAGCCATTCCAATAATTCGCCCAGCAGCAACAACCACCGCTCCGACAGGCACCTCATCTTCCTCGACAGCTTGCCTCGCCTCACTCAAAGCAACCTGCATCCATTTTTCATGCACTGTCTGCTCACCGAAACAATTCTCCGAAAACATGTGTATTCCTCAATTCGCTGTTTGTCGTTGAAGCTCCAGTGACATCGAACAGCAGGTGACTCTACCGCGTAGTGTTACCTACAAAATATTCTGGGCAGCAAATCACACCTGCAGAACGCTCTTTGTCTTCTTCGTTGGACACCGAGCTCTTGCGAGGACTATGATAGTAATGCATCATTCATGACAGTGCACTGGTGCTAGTTTTTGTTAAATACCACGTAACTCCCTTGGAAATCTCAATGGAAGCCCTCTTACTTCTTCTACGATGGGTGCATATTTTTGGTGCGGTTATTCTTGTCGGGGGACTATGCTTTTCCCGTTTTGCCCTTTTGCCGGCTTTGGCTGATACAGAAGAAGGCAGTCGTGAAAAATTGCATGAGAGTATCCGACGAAAATGGCTTCCCTGGGTTATTCTAGGCATTACTCTTCTTCTCGTGAGCGGGTTAACGAACTTCCTTCTCTTCAACAGTACCGTTAAATCGCAGGGGTGGGGTGATGGTCAATGGATGAAGCAAACAAACTATCACGCCATCTTTGGCGTCAAGTTCCTTCTCGCTTTAGTTGTTTTCTATTTCACGAGTGGGCTCGTTGGTCGAAGCTCTGGCACTGCATGGATACGAAATGACCGCGCTCGCTGGCTTGGAGTAACACTTGGGCTTGCCGTGGCCATCATTATGTTATCTGGATGGCTTCGGAACCTGCACACTGGTCCGAATCAATCCTCTGGTTCGGAGTTCGGTGTAGCCCTTAGTGCTGAGTCCACTCCAAATAATGCTGCTGAGACAGATCGTTACCAAGGTCAAGAAGCAGGATCTGCCTTCCGGGAGCAAGGCACAAAAGATGAGCCTGATGATTCAACCGGATCAGCTAGGACTGAATAAATATTCTGCTGACTTACCTCATCAGGTTAATTTTATGGATAAGAAAACAAAGAAACGAATTGACGTTCTTCAGCAGAAAATCACAAAACTCCAACGACTTCTAGCTGCCGAAAAAGAACAGCCTGATGATCCGGCAGAAATTCCACGAATTGAAGCAGAGCTAGCTAAGGCGCACGCAGAAATGTCGTCACTTAAAAGTGACTGACCACATATTTATTTTCTCAGCAGCTTCATTGATTATGAATATCCGCAGCCTACTCGGACCATTTCTGAACTTTGGAGGAACGTCCAAAATTCATGTATGGCAGCGATTTGACCCAATTGGAGAAGGCATAGCTGGGACTATGTCTCGATTCTACAAGGCACGCGACAGAGAGTCTGGCAACACCGTTGGGCTTAAGCTACCAAACATGAACAAGGTAGCTCCAATAGAGGCTCGGTTCAAAGGATTAAACAAGCCGACCGAAGGCGAAATCAGCCAACTTATTTCCGGTGACCATGTTGTTCATACACATGAGCATGGAAAAACACATGATGGTGGACAGTTCATCGTCCAAGACTTTCTGGATGGCACTCTCATTCACTTTCGTTTGAAGAGGGGTGAGCCACTTTCGCTCAACGAACGAATCGATATGATTCGACAAACAGCACGAGGTGTCGCAGTAGTACATGAGGCTGGTTTTGTTCATCGTGATATCTGCCCTAGAAACCTCATGATGAACCCTGACGGTAAGACTACTCTGTTTGATTTTGGTCTTTCCGTTCCAAATGAGCCGGCATTCCTCCGACCAGGAAACCGAACAGGAACACCCAACTACATGGCTCCCGAAGTTATTCGACGGCGGCAGTCAGACCACAGACTGGATATCTTTTCGTTTGGAGTCACAGCTTATGAAATTTGTAGTGGAAAGCTACCGTGGCCTGGGGGAGATGCTCGGGCTGCTTTGGCTCATGACACACCGGCACAGGATATTCGAGAAATAAATAATGAAATCCCTGATCGCCTAGGCGAAGCCATAATGGACTGTCTCAGAGCTGATCCTGATAATCGGCATGACACAATGGAAGATTTTCTACGGAAAATCGCGCGTTTGAAGTAGAGAATGGGGCTTGAAGGACCCAAGACGTGATTTACACTACCATTTTGGCGGATTCATAATTTGAATCCGTCTAAGCACTTCCACCAGAAACATATATTTCAAACGCTGAGGAATCTCCGCTATGACAATGAACAAAAGCCTCCGAGTCCGAAAAGGTGGTGGTGGTGCCCGAGGGGTATTGAGCAGAGCGGAGCGAATCGCAAAGCTCAAGGAACTGGAAAAGTGGAAAGAAGGCCAGAGCCCACTTGGTCTTGCTAAAGTCCGTGTTCAAAAAATCTCAATGAAGAAGAAAAAGGCCAAGGCTAAGGAAGACTCCGATAAGACTGAAGAAAAGTAACTCTTGGTCTGAACGCGACTTTCACTAATCGCGACTCTTACTAATTTAGATCAGCTTTTATTGCATTAGCCGCAGCAACTTGTCCTGATTGAATGACCTGAGGAATTCCCACACCCTCATAAGCGCTCCCTGCTAATCCAAAAGACTCAAGCTCTGATTCAGCTTGTCGGATTCTTTTTATTCTCTCGACATGTCCGACATTGTACTGAGGCATGGATTCGTGCCATCGATCTACTTGCACAATAGATGGGCTACCGTGCAAACCAATTGTTGCCCGCAGATCAACAAGAACTGCTTCAACGACTTTTTCATCCGCAAGCCTCGAAATACCTTTATCAAGCGCTCCTCCTATAAACGCCCGGATAAGGACAGAGCCACACGGTGCTCTGCCTGGAAATTTACTACTTAAGAAACTAGCAGCGAGGATTCGTTTCCCAGCAACCCTCGGAAGAATCATTCCTGCGGCTTGTAAAGAATGAGATACATCCTGCCTGTCAAATCCAAGTGAAACAACGGCTGCACCTGCATACTCGATCATCCTCAATTCAGTTGAGAGATCTGGAGATACAGTTGAGACCATCTCTGCGACTTTCGACGCTGGTGCTGCCAAGACAATTCCATCGGCTCGAATTGTTTGGTCCCCAAAGACAACTTGCCATTGGCTACCATTACGTTGCAGAGATCTCACGTGACCCTGAACCACCACAACACCAGCACGTCGAAGCCGAGACTCCAGAGCATCAACCAGTGTCTGCATGCCGTTTTTAAATGATACAAATTGCCCGTAACGGGCCCCACTTGCATCAGATAAACCACTCGCCTGCGCAACCCTCTTTTTCTCACCTTTTGTAAGACTGCCCCAGTCATGTTCCATCTTCAAGAATTCCGGGCACGCTGCCGCCATGCTGAGTCTGCTCGGATCAGCCGTCCAAATACCAGAAACGAGTGGTTGCACTAATTTATGAAATGCTTCTTGCCCCAACCTCCGAACAGCAAAAGACTCTAGACTTTCGTCAACATCATGATTCGATCGCCGCGGAATAAAGCGTTCCCCGGCAACCCGCAGCCGCCCATAACAAGAAAGAATATTAGATTGCAAAAAGGGAATGATTCGTCCCGGAGCAAGCAGTCTGAATCCTTGTGGCACGGGAAGAAGAACACCGCTTCTATTACCTTTTTGTGAACTCCATATGAGTGCTCTCCTCGCTTCAGGATTTACGCTGATCAGTTCCTCAGCAATCCCCAGACGCTTAACTAACTCGATTCCCTCGGGACGTACAGAAAGAAAACTATCTGCCGAACGCTCCATAAGCCATTCCCCTTGGCTCACCGTTTCAATCACACCTCC
>Ga0114925_10001424_pt1 | contig 11771 bp, 8 predicted proteins | sample SumtaG_2_FD_87287 | JGI IMG/M metagenome (GOLD analysis project Ga0114925, IMG submission 87287) | Deep subsurface microbial communities from Indian Ocean to uncover new lineages of life (NeLLi) - Sumatra_00607 metaG | ecosystem: Environmental > Aquatic > Marine > Oceanic > Sediment | place...
ATCTCGTGGCCTCTTGCGATCGGACGGAACATGCGTCGGTACTCGCTCGGCGTTAAGCCCGTCAGTCGTTTGAATAGCCGTCTAAAGAATGCTGGATCCTCGTAGCTGACTTCGGCGCTGATCTCGTCCACGGAGATTGGCTCTGTTTCGAGAAGTCGCTTGGCCTCCTCCACGCGCAGATTCTGTACGTGCTCGATAAGCGTTGAACCTGTTGCCGCCTTGAAACGGCGTTTCAGGCTACGGCTCGGCAAGCCTGAGACCTTCTCCACCCCAGTGACAGCGTTCGGCTCGCGGTAGTGCTCGTTGAGCCAATGGGAACAAGTCCGCACGATGGAGTCCGCGTGTGGCGCCGCGCGCACGAGGCTGGTGTAAGGCAGTTGCCCTTCGCTATGCCATTTCAATAGGTAAACCTTTGCAACGCGTAACGCTTCTCCTGGGCTGCAGTGGCGAGAGATGATGTGGATGGCCAGATCATGCCAGGACGTGGTTCCGCCCGCTGTGACAATGCGGCCGGATGTATCGGCAAAGTTAAGGGTTGGCTCAGGGCGAAAATCGACATCTGGGTAACTTTGCCGGAAAAGATCTTCGTAGGCCCAATGAGAGGTGGCAGTCTTTCCCTTTAACAGGCCCGTCTCGGCAAGCATGATCGCGCCTGAACATGCCGAGTAGATTGTGGAACCGCGCTGATAGCGTCTTCGGATCCAATCCATCAGCTTCGGATACCGGCCTTTCATATCTTCGTCCCGGCCTAACCAAAGCTCCGGCAGGATCACAATGTCGGCCTTTGGGTTGGACGCAATAGAGACGTGTGGCGAGACCGGGATGTCGTTCCCGCAGCGAAATGGTTTTGTCGCTGGTGAAACGATGCGCGTCCGAATGAGACGCTGCGGCTGCTCGGTGCCGACCAGGGTCTGCCAAATGTTGCCCGCAGCCGAAAGCACGTCGAGCATGCCGTAGAGTGCTGAGCCCGCCGTCTCAGGCACCGCAACGATGAGCGCTTCTACCGGCTGCCGCCGTTTGCTGGCCATTTCCTGTCCTTTTAAAGTTGGCACGAAAGAACCGGTTTGGCGACAAACCGATCTTAGCGCAAATGCGCCTCTCGCCTAAGGTCTGGCCATGGCCGCGCCGCCAAGCGTTTGCGCGGGGCCGCAATCAAACCCTATGGAAGGAAGAGAATAATGACACTCACAAACGACCAGGCCGTCTTCACAAACGGCGTTAACGTCACAGAGCTCTCGAAGACGATCGGCGCCCTTCGTCATCACCCGGAGCTTGGGGCTTTCCAATTTCGTGCAAATAACAACTGGTTTGAGGGCGGGCACAACCGCTCCACGATCCAGGGGTTCTTTGGGTGCGGGAAGGAGGATGAAACGCGTGCTAAGCCGTTCATCTTCGACGCGGACGAGCCTCCAATGCTCCATGGTGGAGACAAGGGTGCCAATCCGGTGGAGTTCGTTCTCCACGCGTTGGCGGCCTGTATGACCACGACGATGGTTTATCATGCTGCAGCGCGTGGCATTGAGATTGGAGCGGTGAGCTCCGAGCTTGAAGGCGACATTGATGTGCGCGGCTTCATGGGGCTCTGCGACGATGTCCGCAAGGGCTACCATGACGTGCGTGTGAAGATGCGGGTGCAAAGCAACGCAAGCCCCGACCAACTTGCACAGCTTGCCAAGTACTCGCCCGTCTACGACATCGTCTCAAACTCACTGCCTGTTCACGTGCACATCGAGACGTTCTAATCGCTCGGCCAGAAGCTGGAGCGAGGGGACGCACAGCAGCGTGCATGGTCCCCTCGTTCTGCCGATCTTATTATCGCTCCAAAAATCGGTCACATTCAGCCCCATGCCTTCAATCAAGCAGGCACATTGATCGAGCTTGGTCGCAAGGCGGCGTTGGAATCTTGCCAATGCTCAAGTCGCTGTTGCCCCATCAGCGATCTTAGTGCGCGCCAGCGCTCTTATCTTTCAAGCGGTACTTTGGCTGCAGCTCACCCGGAAGCCGCCGTCCTAATTCGGGATCAGGCGCTTTGACGCGCAACATTGAGCTTTAGTCAGCCGAGGAAGACGCCCGGATTGGGTACGTGCGACTCTACGTCGATTCCCTTGCGTCACGTGGACGGCTGCGATGCCTCTGGCGCTAGGGGACGTGCGCGCTCTTGGTCGCTACGAAAGGCTTTCTATTCGGCGCAGCTTCGATTCTTACCGCACAGTGTCAAAGCCGCGCCGCTTCCACTCAGCAGCGAAAGCAGCTTGTGATTGAGCTGAGTGCGGCACGCGCCGCTAGGCCGCGACCTGCCCGTCAACATGCTTGCTCGTTTTCTCGGTGTTTTTTGTGGTCGCGGTGGAAGTTGTCAGGATCGGCTCGACAAACAGCTCGCCATCGCGCCACACACATACGTACGCCTCAGGCCGCATTAGCAGGTCAACGAGATCGAATAGCATTGTGTTTGGGCCTCGCTTACCACAGACCAATCAAACCCGGGGAGCAGCGGTACTCCAGAACCCGGAAAATGAAAACTTAGCGTTTTGCAATGATCGAGCCCCGTAGCTCCTTTCCCATCCTGCCGTGCCGAGACATCAGTGTCTGCTTTTGGCGTTTAGCCACTATTCCGGGGGCGTATGTGCTCTGCCCGGCTTCGATCCTAGGTGCATACGGCTTGGCTTTGGATCGGTGCACTTCTGGATTGACACAGGCGCAACAAGCTCGTCTTGAGTGTTCGACTTTAGACCAAAAACTCATACCTCAAGTTGCACTGGTGTCTTGCACGTAGATCGTAGCCACGCTCTGCCACTCCTTGCCGTTTTCGTTGTCGTTAGCGCATCCATCGACTAGTCTGCCGCTGGCAGGGGGAGCTAGCGGACAAATTGGGTCATGCCCAGCATGCTCAACCGCCGCTCAGCTCCTGGTTTTGGCAATGCGTGGAATTGCACGTCGGCCCCTATCGGCGTTGCTGAGAAGCGAAGCCACCTACTTCCAAAGCACGACAGACATCTGGCTCCGGCTCTGATTGCCGGACGCGCGCTCCGTGCTTGCGGAATAAAGCAATCCAACAGTGGAGGACGATATGGCGAATAAGCAGGCTTTCACGCCGGAGGAATGGACCAAAATTTTGGAAAGCGTCGTCTTGTCCGGGATGGCCGTAACCGCGGCCGATCCAAGTGGCATCATTGGCTTACTCAAAGAGTCCTTTGCCAGCGCCGGCATGCTTGCCAAGGCGAAATCGGACCCCGGCGCGAGCGCGCTCGTCAAGGATGTCGTCGCAGAGTTCCAGACCTCAGAAGGCCGGGGGATGATGCAAGAGGCTATTAAGAAGCGCTTTGCCGGTGCCAGCCAGGCGGACATCAGCGGCCGCTCAGTCGATGCTCTGCGAGAAGTGTCCGCTATTCTCGATGCAAAAGCACCTGAGGACGCACCTGTTTTCAAAGCGTGGTTGCGCGACATCAGCACCAAAGTCGCTAATGCGGCGACCGAAGGCGGATTCCTGGGCTTTGGCGGGGAGAAGGTCAGCGATGCTGAGAAAGCAACGCTCAGTGACATTGCCAAGGCACTCGGCGTAGCCGCATAGCGCTGTTGATAGATTTGTGCGTGGCGCAATTTGAGGCCATTCGGCCTCGATTACCGAACCTACACATCGATAGGAGGAAACGATGTCAAATGCCCTCGATATTCTGGGCGATCTTTTTCAAGCTGGGATGACCAAGTCCGGGAATGACCGCATGAGGAATGTGTTTGGCGAAAAGGGACAAGAAGGCCTGGGCAGCCTTCTGGAAGAGGTTGCCAAACAAATTGGTGGCGGCTCCGATGCTGGCGGCAATCTCCTAGAGACTTTGTCGAAGATGGCCCAGGATGCCATCCAGGACCCAAAGGGCGCGCTCAAGGAGGGTAACCCACTCGCGGTTGGCGGGCTGGGAGCGCTTGCAGGCGCTATACTGGGAAATCCCAGCGGTGCGGCCAAGGGCGCTCTGGGTGCCGGCGGACTTGCCCTTCTAGCAATCCTGGCAAAATCCGCGCTCAGTGCGAAGCAGGGCACCGGTGGCCAGCAGTCATTTGCCGATATTCCACTTGGCTTGCGTCAGCCCGCTAACGCGGCCGAGGAGCGGGAGCTGGAGTCGCGCGCCGACCTTATCTTGCACGCGATGATCAATGCGGCGAAAGCGGATGGGGCAATCGACCAACAAGAGCTGAACCGCATTGTCGAAAGGCTTGAAAAGACTGGCGCCGACGCCGCGGAGCGCGCCCGCGTCAGAGATGAGCTACTGAAGCCTCTCGATACTAATGATCTTGTTCGTGCAGTCCCGGATGAGGAGGCTGGGGTTCAAATCTATGCCGCCTCGTTACTGGCCACCGAGGCCGATACCGAGGCAGAGCGGGAGTACCTCCGCCATTTGGCAGCAGGGCTCCGGCTAGACCAGCCCGTCGTGGCCTACGTACACAGGGAGTTCGGCATGGCCTAGTCGCGACAAAGGCAACGCACCATCTCCTTCTGCTGCGTTTGACCAAAGCGGATATCGGATCTGGTCAGTCGTGCCCTGTCGATCTGCACGACTGGCCGCCGCCATACCTTATAGAGACCCTTATAGAGACAATCGCCGGCGGGATGCCCGCGCTGGGCAACTCCGTCGAGCCCTGATGCGGCATACAAAAGAGATCTTGTTCACCAGATCTCCGGACCGCCTGCCGCTTGAAAGCTACGCCTTCGCGCTGCGCCAGCCCAGCGTCAGGGCCGTGCTTGTCGCTTCACGCTTGCCGAGAAGAAAGGAGTGACTAATCTGAAGACCTGAAGCAGGTTCGAACGCTCAACAACGGCAAGCGCATGATGATAACCCGCGGCGCCTTAGCGGCTGTTTGTCTTTTGGGACTCCAAGGCCCGGTCACGGCCGGCGAGACGGCTGCGAAGTCGGAGGCGAAAACGGAATCGACAACGACGACCAAATCGCGCCCTAGTGTCGTCGTCACCACAGTTACCACGCGCGACGTGTCACGGCGTCAGATTTATGTGGGCCGCGTCCAAGCCATCAATACGGTTCAGCTTACAGCGCGCGTTGAGGGGTTCCTCGAACAGCGCGACTTCACAGAGGGCAGCTACGTCAAGAAGGGACAGATGCTGTTCCTCATCGAGCAAGCTTCCTATAAGGCCGCGGTTGAGCAGAGCGAGGCGGACGTCGCGGGAAATCAAGCGCAGCTGAAGAATGATCAAATCGAGTATGAGCGCAATAAGAAGCTGGCAGAAACCAATGATGTGACCCAGGCCACGCTCGACGCCTCGATCGCCACGCGCGATACAGCGAAAGCGAACGTGAAGAAGGCCAACGCGGCGCTGGCCACGTCGAAGCTTAATCTGAGCTACACCGAAGTGCGCAGCCCCATCGACGGGCGCATCAGCGCGGCCAACGTGGATGTTGGCAATCTTGTGGGCCCGAGCAGCGGGACGCTGGCGACCGTCGTCAGCATGGATCCCATCTACGTCACATTCTATGTGGCCGAAAGGGATTTGATTGAGGCGCGCAAGGCAGGGTTCGTGAAGGGAACGAAGGTCGCGCTCACGCCCTATCTGCAACTAGCTGACGGCAGCTCGTACGCGCACCCGGGCAAGCTCGACTATCTCGGCATCCAGGTTGAGCAGACGACCGACACCATAGAGGTACGCGCGGTCTTCCCCAACCCGGAACATGTCCTCATCCCGGGTCAGTTCGTGAACGTGACGGTCAAGACAGACAAAAAGAGAACCGCGCTCGTTGTGCCGCAAGTTGCGCTTCAGCACGATCAGAGCGGTTATTATGTTCTTGTCGTCGACAAGAACGAAAAAGTTGTGAAACGGGCCGTGAAGCTCGGCCAGCAGGTAGATAGCGACTGGGTGGTCACGGAAGGATTGACCAACGGTGAGCGTGTCATCGTTGGCGGGATTCAAAAAGTCTCTCCCGGCTCGCTCGTCAATGCCGTCGATCAGAAGGCCTAAGCGGTGCTGAGCGAATTCTTCATTGATCGGCCCAAGTTCGCGTTCGTTATTTCGATCGTCATAACGCTCGTTGGCGCGCTGGGGATCTATTTCATTCCGGTCGCCGAATACCCAGACATCGCGCCGCCGCAGGTGGTCGTGACCGCCCAGTATCCCGGTGCCAACGCATCCGACATCGCCAAGACCGTCGCCGTTCCGATTGAGGAGCAGGTGAACGGCGTGGACGACATGCTCTACATGTCCTCTGTCAGCTCAAACACAGGCCAATATCAGCTCACCGTCACGTTCAAGATTGGCACGGACCCCGATACCGCGGCGGTCAACGTGCAAAACCGGGTGCAGTTGGCCGAGCCTCAGTTGCCGCAGCAGGTGACGCAGCAGGGGGTCACCACACGCAAACAGTCGAGCGGGTTGCTGTTGGTGGTCAATCTCATTTCGCCGAATGGCACCCATGATGAGATTTTCTTAAGCAACTACGCTGCGATCGAAATGCAGGATGCCCTTGCCCGCCTTCCCGGCGTCGGCAATGTGGCGCAGTTCGGCCCGCTCACCTACAGCATGCGCGTCTGGATCAACCCCAACAAGCTTGCTGCCCTCAATCTGACAACAGCTGACGTGTCGAATGCGATTCAGTCGCAAAGCCTTGAGGCGACTCCGGGCCGTATCGCTGCTCCTCCGCACGCTGGCATGAGTGACTTTCAGTTCACGCTGCAAGCCAAGGGGCGTCTGGACTCGGTTAGTGAGTTCGAAAACATCATTGTCGCGGCCAATCCCGACGGCTCGATGGTGCGGCTTAAGGATGTGGCTAGGATTGAGCTGGGCGCGCAGTCCTATGACGCGACCTCCGCACTAAATAACAAGCCTGCCGCGACGATCGGCATCTATCAGAGTTCTGGTGCCAATGCTCTGGAGGTTGCTGATCTCGTCTATGAAGAGCTCGACAAGCTCGCCAAGAGTTTTCCGCCAGATGTTGAGTACACGCGTCTCTATGACATCACTAAGGCGGTGCGCGCCTCTGTCGAAGAGATCATAAAAACGCTCGCGATGACAGGATCCCTCGTCATCGCCGTCACATTTCTCTTTCTCACCAACTGGCGCACCACGCTGATCCCTTCGATCGCTATCCCCGTCTCACTCATCGGGACGATGGCGGTGCTGTATATGGTCGGATTCTCCGCCAACATGATCACTCTGTTCGCGATCATCTTAGCGATCACGCTCGTCGTCGACGATTCAATTGTGATCATCGAAAACGTAGAGCGCATTATGGTCGAGGACAATCTGGCGCCGCGAGAGGCGACGCTCAAGGCCATGGGTCAGGTCACCCGGCCGATCATCGCCACCACATTCGTGCTGTTAGCTGTATTCGTGCCGGTATGCTTCTTTCCGGGCATAACAGGCGAAGTCTACCTTCAGTTCGCCCTCACCATCACGATCGCATTCACGCTATCGGCGATCAACGCGCTGACATTGGCGCCGGTTCTTTGCGTCACACTCCTGCGCGCAGCTCCAAAGGAACCCAAGAAGGGCATCCTCAGTTGGTTTCCGCGACTGGTCGAAAAAGTCCGTGATGGCTACGTAGCGATCGTGCGCTTTATGCTACGGCACGTCGTGGCGTCCATGATCGTGTTCGTCTTGTTCGTTGCCGGCGTCGTTTATCTTGTTCAAGCGGTGCCGACGTCGTTCGTGCCGCTGGAGGACAAAGGTGTGCTTCTAGTCAATGTGCAGCTTCCCGATGGGGCGTCGCTGCACAGGACGCAGGAAATGAGCACCGAAATGACGAAGATCCTTAAAGGAATGGACGGCATCCAAGACGTCATCTCCGTCAGTGGCTACAGCATTTTGGCCGGCGCTGGCTCCAACTATGCGCTCCTCATTCCCGTTCTCACGCCCTGGGGTGAGCGAACTACCAGAAAGCTGCAGTGGTACAATATCCTCAAGCGCATTGATGAGCGACTGGCTGAAGTCCCCGGTGCAGAAGCCTTCACGTTACCGTTGCCGCCTATCGACGGACTGGGTATCACCGGCGGCATCACGGGCCAGCTTCAAGACTACGGTGACAAGGGCATGCAAGATCTTGCTGCCGTGGCGCGCGCGTTGATTGTTGCGGCAAACGAGAACCCAACTTTCAACCGCGTCTTCACAACGCTGTCGGCGAGTGCCCCGCAGTACAAACTCGAGATCGACCGCGTTAAGGCAGAGTCGCTCGGGGTACCCATCAATACGATCTTCAGTGCGCTCGCTGCCAACCTCGGCTCCTACTACGTCAACAATTTCAACCTCTACAACAAGCTCTATTGGGTCATTATCTCCGCGGAGGCAGGCTACCGGGATACGCTGCCCGACATAGGCCGCATCCAGGTCAGGAATTCCAGCGGCGACATGGTCCCGCTCTCCGCCTTCGTCGATGTGAAATCCGTCTTAGGGCCGGAAGCCGTCAATCGCTACAATCTCTTCAACACGGCTCAGCTGCAAGGCATGTCGGCGACTGGCTACAGCTCAGGCCAGGCCATTGCAGCACTTGAGGAAATTGCCAAGAAAGAGCTCCCCGATGGATACGGCTTGGAATGGACTGCCATGTCGTATCAAGAGGTCAAATCAACGGGTTTGATGGTCTACGTCTTCCTACTGGCCTTTACCTTTGCCTATCTATTCCTTGTCGCCCAGTACGAGAGCTGGAGTCTGCCGATGTCGGTCATGGCGTCGGCCACGTTCGCCGTTTTCGGCGCGTTGTTGCCGCTCTATTTCATCGCGCTCCTCAATAACAACCTCTATGCGCAGATTGGCATCGTTTTGCTCATCGGTCTGGCCGCCAAGAAGGCGATCATGCTGGTAGAGTTTTCGCGCGTGCGCCATGAAGAAGAAGGCGAATCGATCACGCAGGCCGCGCTCAGTGCCGCGCGCACCCGCTTCCGCCCTGTCACCATGACGGGACTTTGCTTCATAATCGGTGTTCTGCCTCTGGTGCTCGCATCGGGGGCTGGCGCCTCGAGCCGAATCTCGATCGGCGTCGTTGTCTTCTCGGGCATGATTCTTGATTCGACTCTCGGCCTTGTCTTTATCCCCGTGCTCTATTTCTTCTTCCAATCCCTGCGTGAAAAGTGGCACGCACGGGATAAAGCGCCCACCAATGCCGCACAGGTCGCCGAGAGTCCCAAAGCTTAATTCGCCCTACTATTGATTATTTGCTCGCACGAAGTTTTGCGTGCGTATGATTCGTCTTGCCGCGCATCTCGATTCGGCGTCGAGGAGTGTGGCCGCATTGGTGTACACTTGGAGGCGAGTGCTGATTCTGTGTTCGGACTTTCGTGATTGCGGCGTGCTTTTCGACTTCGCGTGTTTTGCCATTACGAAAAAGGGCTCGTCGCGACGGGCTGAGCTCAGGGGGAGGCATGGCAAGCATATCTGCGGGCACTGGGGGCAGAGCCCGGCGTCCAAAGCATATGCAAATTGCTCTATTGCTCGTGGTGCTAATATTCACCACGAACAGTGAGGTGCGCGCCGAATCGTTGGATGAGGCGCTGGTCTCCGCTTATTTTGTCAACCCGCAACTCCAGGCTCAGCGGGCCTCAACACGTGCGACCGACGAAAACGTTCCCATTGCCAGATCCGCACTTCTTCCGCAAATATTTGGCAACGCCAATGCGGGTTACAAGCACACGGAATTCGGGATTGACGGTGATGCCGTCAACAAGGTCATCCCGGTCCCTGGCTTTAGATTTCCCGATGCCACCATCAGGGGCGATGACCCTCCGCATGGGTATTCTGTGACGCTCCAGCAGCAGATCTTCAAGGGACTACAAAACATCAATTCTATTCGCGAGGCAGAGGCGAATGCTTTGGCGGCGCGCGAAGATCTGCGTAACACCGAGCAGACAACGCTACTCGATGCGGTAACCGCCTACATGGATGTGGTCCAGAATCAGGCGATCGTCCAACTTAGAGAAAACAATGTGAAGGTGCTGACGGATTATGAAGCCTCCAACCAGCGCCAGTTTAACGCCGGCGAACTGACCAGCACCGACCTAGCACAATCAAAGGCGAGCCGCGCTAGCGCCTTAGCGTCTCTTGAAGCGGCTAAGGCACAGTACCAATCGAGCCTGGCCAACTATGAGGAGGTCATCGGTCATCCCGCCGACCACCTATTCATGCCGGCCTCAATCGATCATTTGCTGCCAGGATCGCTGCAAGAGGCGCAGGAGATTGCGCAGTTCGAAAATCCGGTGATTGGATCGGCGGTGTTCCAGGAGGTCGCGGCAACCAAGTCGGTGGCCCAGCTCAGAGGCCAGCTCCTTCCGGAAGTGAATCTCCAGCTCAAATACGAGGATCAGTACAATTTCGCTGAGGGGCTCGACTTTGCGAGGGAGGCTTCGGCGACCGTTGGTGTGAAGGTTCCCTTCTATCAGGGCGGAAGAGTCGCCTCTCAGGTGCGCCAAGCAAAGCAGATTGAGATCCAGCGGCAAGAGCAAGTCCGCCAGGCGCGCCAACAAACGCAAAGCACGGTCGTGTCGGCTTGGACGCAAGTCAACTCGAACCGTGCACAGTTGGCGGCAGACGAGGCCTCCGTTGAGTCAAATAAAGTCGCGCTTGCGGGCGTGCGCCGGGAGCAAAAGGCTGGCACCCGCACAGTCCAGGACGTTCTTGATGCCGAGCAGGACTATCTGACGGCGCAGGTTCAAACCGTAATCGATGAGCGCAACATCATTGTTGCGAATTACACACTGCTCCAAGCCGTCGGGCGCCTCACAGCGGCGTACCTCAGACTTCCCGTCGCGATCTACGATGCGGGAGAGGCTGATCACTCCGAGCGGCATCTGCTCTGGCACACGGAAATCAAGCCGGAGAGCCACTATTATGGATATGATCAGGGTTGGGAGCCCAAGTAGGATCCTGCCGGCTGCGCTGCCGGCCACCTAGATCATTTGTGGGTTGATCCCGAACAGACCCAGGTTCCACAAATCCTCAAAGCGCCTTGCGGATCCGATTGTAAGCGGCCTTCAGATCCAAGCCGAGCTGCTTGACGGTACCGCCGACCTCTCCTGCGGTCCGGTCAAGCTGCGCCTTCTCTCGGAACAATTTCCAGCGCTTCTCGAGTTCGGTCCACTCATCCTGCGCCTCCATCGAGCCGAGATGAATTTTGAGCTTGATTTCGTCGCGTGTGCGCTTCAGATCCTCAGAGAGCTTTTGAAGGTCTGACATGGTCGCGTCCCTTTGCGTGGCCTCCTGGGCCTGCTGATGTTGACAAGTAGAAAACGAGCCAAATCCAGCCAATAGGAGGGGGAGTTAGGCACTGAATGACGCTAAGTTTAGCCGCCAAAACCGGGGCGGCCTTGATCGGTATCAATGGGGTTTTGTGCCCCCCTGTTATTATTGGTTAGCGAGTCGGTAGACCGACATATGACCGCGGCGTAAGCTTGAGTTGTGCGTGTTTGCACAACGGAAGTGGACATGGCCCTTCGCCTTACATCGACGGCCTTTGCTGAAGGTGCGCCCATACCGATGAAGCACACGTGCGAGGGACGGGATATCTCGCCGCCGCTTGCATGGTCGGGAGTGCCTGAGGGAACGAAGAGCCTCGTCCTCATTGTCGATGACCCTGACGCACCGGACCCGCGCGCGCCGCGGATGACCTGGGTGCATTGGGTTGTCTACAACATGGCCCCTGGCACGACTGGGCTGCCGGAAGGGGCCGCTACCGAGGGACTTCCCCAGGGCGCGCGGCACGGCCTCAACGATTGGAAGCGCGCAGGCCACGGCGGACCAGCTCCGCCGATCGGCCGACATCGTTATTTTCACAAGCTATATGCTTTAG
>Ga0114925_10001425_pt1 | contig 11767 bp, 9 predicted proteins | sample SumtaG_2_FD_87287 | JGI IMG/M metagenome (GOLD analysis project Ga0114925, IMG submission 87287) | Deep subsurface microbial communities from Indian Ocean to uncover new lineages of life (NeLLi) - Sumatra_00607 metaG | ecosystem: Environmental > Aquatic > Marine > Oceanic > Sediment | place...
CAAATCTAACGTGTGCTTTTCCTCTTGCGGGGCATGAATTATCATCTTCCAAAGCTAAAAGAGCTAAACTAGAAAGATCATTTACATCTCCATGAGCAATAACTGTATAATCCTTATTACTATCTAAATTCAAATCAGCACTAGCTAATGTTTTAGCTCCATCTGTTGTTGTAATAGAGACTGAATGTTTTCCTGATGGGAGCTTTAAATAATCTGAAATGGCTTTATAAGCAACATCTCCAAGTACAATTTTACCGTCTACAACAACATTAACCTTAGGTCCTTTAGCAACATTATGAACAACTTTAACTCTAGAATAACCGCGAACAGGACTTGATAATTCTGTTTTGCGAGGATGGTGACTTCTGTAAGAATGGTGATGACGAAACATTTTTTTATTTATTTTAAAAATAAAAAAAAATAATTTTTATGTTAATATCATTGTTTGCTTTTTTATATTCTTTTTAAAGTTTTTAACATAATCACACAAATACTCCTTACTTAATTCCTCTTTAAATTTCTTAGACAATTGTATAGGAATAAATCCTTGAAATACGGCATAATCGACTATTGCATCTTTATCAAGTGATTCCCCATTAATCACACATACTTCTTTACGAGCTTGCATACAGCCTTTTATGAATTCTTTCATAGCTGTACATGATAATCTTCCATCAGGATGATATAATCCTCTTATAATTTGTTCTAATTTCATTTGATAACGAGGTAATTTATGATATCCTTTTTCTCTAGACCATTCAATCAATCTTAATGTATCCCAAATTAAATATCCTAAACTTACATAAGGTACATTCTCAATAAAGACGTATGGTTGAAAAGTTTTAGGGGTATTTATATTATATTCATTAATATTACTAGAATAATGATAAATATTATCAGGTCGAGCACAGAATATATCTATCATACTATCCGTAGTAATATAATTATTTAATTTAAATGTATAGGTGACTGTGTATAAATCACATTTTTCATCGATAAATGAATCATCAATGGGAGTCTGAACACATTTATTATCTGTAAATACTCCTCTATTTCCTTTAAAAATACTTCTATTTTGAGATTTAATATAATCAACAGATTTAGGGAAAGTAGATTTTATTTTTTGTTCTAATCTAGGTCGTATTCTGTTTATATAAGAATTTAAATTTAATTCAAAATATTTAGCAATTAGAGTCGCTAATTTATGTTGTATATTTCTTAAATTAGGTAAGTTTTCTGATCCGATTATAGGATTTAATCTTAGATCAAAGTCATGAGATTCTAATTTAGGGTCATTAGGAAAAAACTTGGCTAAAGCATCTCCACCACTTACTAATAAAATGAATGGAAAGTTATTTTTTATTAAATAATTATTTACATCCTGTATCAATAACCAAATATAAGGAGTTAGTATATTTTTTAACAAATTTTCGAAATCCAATATTTTTTTGTCCGCCATTTATAAAACCTATATTTTTTATAAATGAAAATATAAAAAAAATTTTTAATTGTTAAATGATAAATAATAATCAAACAATAATACAATTATTAAATGATAATAATAGTCAAACAATAATACAATATGCTTCCGATCTTCATTTGGAACATGAATTATATAAATCCGATTTCAAAGACATAATCACTCCAAAAGAAAGAGCTGAAATATTAATATTAGCAGGTGATATATGTAATCCTACTCTACCTATATTTATAAAATTTATGAGATATTGTTGTACTAATTGGAAATATGTGATTATGATACCAGGTAATCATGAATACTATAAATCTAGTATAAATTCAACCAACATATATATCCAAGACTTATCTAAAAAAATAAAATTTTACTTTTTGAATAATTCAAATTTTATTATCAGAAGAAAATCAGGTAAACATATTGTTATAATAGGTACACCTTTGTGGTCTTTTATACCTGATAATTGTTTTATAGAGACTGTAACTTATCTGAATGATTTTAAATATATTAAAGAATTAAAATGTGACCACTATACTTATAATATCTTACACAAATATTGTAAATCTTATATTAACACTCAATTAAATGATATTCGTTTTGAAAATTATATTAAAGTTGTAGTTAGTCATCATGCTCCTATTGAAGAGATAACTTCATCACCAATTTATAGAGGTAAATCTACAAATAAAGCATTTGCTTCTGATTGTAACAATCTTGTTAAAATGGCTGACGTATGGATTTTTGGACATACTCACTATAATCCAAAACTTATTGTTCAAGATAATTGTAGAGTCTTATCTAACCAGAGAGGATACAGAGGAAATTGCAGATATTATCGTAAAGAGGCATTTTTCTGCGTGTAAATTAGATGTAATTAAATAACTTTCACACTTATCTAAAATAAATATAATTATATTTATTTTATTTATAAATGTATTATGATTTGTAATATAATCATAATATGTTGATACATTTATGTTAAACTAGAGTTAGAATTTACGAACTGTTGTAGTAGTTACAGATGGTTCCAATGATGGGCTGAGTGGCATCCCTACACTGGTTCTTTGAGTTGATATTTGAACAGGTAATTTTTGAGTGGTTGCGGCATGAATTTCTCTAACCTTGTCACGAACTTCAGGAAGATGTTCATTAATTTTAGTTTCAACAGATTGAGTTCTATTTTCTATTTCATTTCTAACAGAAGTCATTGATACTTGTCCACTTCCAGTAGCTGTAAGACCAATAAATCCTAATAATAGTAACCATAAACCTACCCATAAATAGGTATCTGCAGAATTTTTCATTTGAACATCTGGATGATTTAACTCATTAATAGCAGCAAAAGCATAAATAGCGGCGATGATGATCAATACATAAGTGGCAAAGTAAATAGCAGCGTGGAAACCTTGATGAACGTTCCATACTCTCTCCTGACCAGCATACATAATCATAAGTAAAAGAGATAAACCTGCAGCAATAAAGCCGAGAATGTATGCTATTCTTGCATTATCAAAGGCTTTTCTTAATCTATGAGGATCGTTTCTATCATCATCTCCCAAAGCAATCACATCATCGATCTTGTAATTTCCTGTCAGAAAAAGAATAGCTGCAAGACCGAAAAAGAATATTACAGTTATTAAAAACCCAGAAGTTAAAAAATGTAATCCTTTGCTCATAACACTAGGCATTTTCAAAATATTTTATTCATCTAAAATTAACTTCTTTTTATTTTTTTTTATTTCTTTCTTTTTTCTTTAATTTAAAGAAATTTAATATTTTCTTCTTTTTATATATATACTATTGTAAATTTCTATACGATCTTCCTCTGACAATTTATTAAAATCTATATCTGAAATTTTGATACCATTTTTATATTTTCTAATCCTTTTTAATCCTAGATGATCGAAATTTTTCATATATCCATTTATTAAACCTTCATTATAATTATATATTTTTAATAATTCATTATTTTTGTTATAAATTTCTTGTTTTTGATCTATTACACCTTCTTTATAGTAACAATATGTTCTTACTTTACCGTTAGAATAATAATCCATATACTTTCCATGAAATTTATTATTCAACATATAAGTGCTAATTTCTATTGTATTATTAGAATAAAATTGAATATATTCACCATTATACATGTTATTTTTCATTTCAGCTCTGATTAGTATATTCCCATTAATATCATATTGTTTAAATATACCTTCTTTTACTCCATTCTTATATTCTAAAGATTTATATAATTTATTATTATTATGAAAAATCATACATAATCCATCTAATTTGCCATTTTTATAATTACAAATAGATTTAATACTACAATTTTCTCTATAAAAAATATATTTACCTGAAAATGTTTTAGGATTAATCTCTTTATCCTGATTATAATGTTTTACAATTTTGTTACCATCTTTAATCCAATGAATAAATTTTCCATGTCTTTTTCCATAAATATAAAAACAATATATTTTTTCACGACCATCCTTATACCATTCTTTATGAACTCCATTTAAAACGCCATTTTTATAATTACTTATTACATCCAATTTACCATTATCATAATAAATTTTTTGCACTCCATCTATTTTTCCGGATTTATATTTCAAAGATTGCTTAATATTACCATTATCATGATAATAAACTGCTGATCCTTCTAGTAATCCCTGTACTTTATGCATTTAATTGATTTATTGTATCTTTAAGATTAATAAATATTAGATCATAATTTTAATGAGTTTAATTTAGATAAGATTTAGAAATGACTTAAATTTTTATAAAAAAATTTTGAGCTAATTTTAAAGAAAATATCTGAATATTATATGGACAATATTGAATTGGAAGATTTAGTTTATACGTATCCATCTATTAAAAAGAAAAGATTTCAGACTAAAACTTCAGCTAAAGAAGAATTTAGACAAGTAGCTGCACTTATTAGTGAACCTGTTCCTGAAAGAGGTAAATTATTTAGACAACAGAAATTTATAAAAAGATATATGAAGCAATATGATAATATTCTTATAACAGCAGAGCCTGGTGTTGGTAAAACTTGTGCTGTTCTAAGCGTATCAGAACATTATAAAATTTTATCTGATGTGATTAGAGACACATTAAAAGATAAGACTATACCTTATAATAGAGTTATTGCTCTAGTTAAAGGACAATCTTTAATTGATGAATGGAAATTTCAATTAGTATGTAAATGTACAGCTGGTGATTATATTACAGAACAGATTCTTAATTCTAAAACAGAATCACAAAGAAAAGCCAATGTCACCAGATCAGTATCTAGATTTTATACATTTTCAACTTATGAAACTTTTGCCAAAAATCTATTAGAATTAAATGATGAACAATTAAGAAATGAATTTGATAATACTATTTTCATTGTAGACGAAGTCCATAATATAAATAAAGATATTTCTCAAAGCACTTTAAGAAAAGATCCTATAACTGGTAATGAGTATTATGTAAGTTTTAAAAAAGATAAACGAACAGGACAACAGACAGAGGTGATTAATACATCTCGTCTAATTTATGACCAATTATGGAGGTTATTTCATACAGTTCATCCTAGAAAAGTTATGTTATTATCAGCAACTCCTATGATTAATGATGTTTCTGAAATTGGTCCCAGATTGAATTTGATTCTTCCTAGAAATAAACAATTACCTGATAATATAGATTTTAATAATATAACTCTACAACAATTTGAACCTTATCTAAGAGGATTAGTAAGTTTTGTTAGAGCTTTAGATACAGGAGCCGTTCCTATTTATCAGGGTAAAATTATAGATGCTACTTATGATATAGCTGGTAAAAAAACTCCAGCTCAGATGAAGATTTATGCTACAGAAATGTCAGGAAAACAAGCTGAAACATATCAACTGGCTTTGGATGATCCTTTGGTTCTAAGACCTGAATCAGAAAAACCTGAAGCCTTTGCAGACTTGCAGAGACAAGCAGCTAATTTTGTATTTCCAGATGGTAGTACAGGAACTGTAGGTTATAAAAAATACGTAATTGAAGATAAAGGTGTCTATAAAGCTAATGATGAATTATATTCTTGGTTGAGTTCAGATCAACATTTTAGAACTTTGTCAGCTAAATTTTATGAGATTGTTAGGCTATGTAAAAAAGATTCAGGAAATTGTTGGTGCTACAGTAATTATATTAGAGGGTCCGGAGCTATTTTATTAGGATTGTGTTTTGAGGCGCAGGGTTTCGAAAAGTTTTCTGAATTGACCAGTATTTTTGGAGGTATAATAGGAGGTGGTTTGGCTCCATTATGTGGTGCGAAAGAAATAGGTGAGAAAGGAAATAGATTTGTCCGAATTCCCAAAAAGTTAAGATATGCTTTATTAACATCTGAGACCTCAGGACCTGAAACGACAGCTATTTTAGAGGCATTTAATAGTTATGAGAATAGATATGGAGAATATATTAAAATTGTTATCGGAAGTCCTGTTACCAGAGATGGGTTAAATCTTGCTAATGTATTACAAATTCATTTAGCCGGACCTGGTTGGAATCAAGCATCTACTTATCAGGCAATTAGTAGAGCTATAAGATCAACTTCTCATGTAGATCTTTTAGAAGAGGAGAGGAGGAAATATATAATAGAAGGTAAAGACCCGAACCAGGCTTATGTTGATATTAAAGTATATAGACATGCAGCTGTCAAGAATGGAAAAAGCATTGACGTAGAGATGTATCAGATATCTGAAAAGAAGGATCGTCAAATTAAAAGAGTTTTTAGAATTATGAAACAATGTGCTGTAGATTGTCAAATAAATTATAATAGAAATGTTAGACCTACAGATATTAATGGTTCTGCCACATGCGATTATGATATATGTCAATATAAATGTGTTAATCCTGACCCTAGAGAAATAGACTATAGTAGTTTTGATGTATTATATAGTGGTGATATTATTGATGCTGTTAAACAGGAGATTAAAGATATTTTTAGAATAACTTTTAGAATAACTTTATCTGATTTATATCTCGAACTAAAAGAATATAGAAGAAAGTTTATAGATATAGCTATAACATATCTTGTATCTAATAAGGAAGTTATTGTAGATAGATATGGATACAATAGTTATTTGATAGAAGATGCTGGAAGTCTTTTTCTAGTAAGAGAATATCCGGTTAGTATTATTCAGAAACCTGGAAATATACTATTATCATCGTATACAGAAACCTTAATCGGTATTTTATCTTTATCTTTAAAAGAATATACAGGAACTATTTCTCAATCAGAACAATCTTATATTTTAAGACAGTTATCTGCAATGGTTCCAGGATCTGAAGAATTTAAACAAACTATAGATAAATTAAGTTTAGATAATAAAATAAGATTAGTTGAAGAGGCTGTTTACAAATATGGTATCGAGAAAAATACATCACCTTATATAGAAGCAATTATCAAAAAATTTAAACCTTATTTATTTTCCAGTTTAGAACCTATAGGTGCATTAGAAATTTCTAAAGAAGCTCTTAAAAATAGAGGTAAAGGAAGAGGAAGAAAACCTAGACCTGGGAGCAAATTTAAATTAAGAAAAGAACAACAACAAGAAGTTGAAAAATCTCTTTATAAATTGGGTGAAGAGAAAATTTATTTTCATAATTTAAGTACTACCACTGAAGCATTAACTAGTTATGCAGTTACTGCTAAAAGTAGAAAAACAGAGGGTAAAATAAGATTAATAAACCCTAAAGAAGGTATTTGGAGATATGCAAAAGAATATGAGGAACCTGTATATAATACTATTATTAAATTAAAATTAGATCAAGAAAAACAAAATTTAGAACAACAATTTGATATTTATGGAACTATTATGGATGATGGTAAATTTAGAATTATAGATAAAACGACTGAAGATATAGAGTTATCAGCAGTAGATACCCGTAAAATTAACCGAGGACGTGTCTGTTCCAGTTGGCAAAAATCGGATCTATTTGAAATATTAAAGAAGTTAAAAATTAATCCTTTTACAATTGATATTAATTTGGATAAAGATGAATTAATAGATTATCTGATAAATGTTAAATTTAGAAAAAGATCTGATCTGAAAAAATTAAAACTCGAGGATTTAAAATTTTTTTATACCTGGTATACTTCTGGTATGGGAAGAAAAAATATATGTAAATTACTTAAAGATGAATTAAATAAGATGGGGAGATTGATAAAATTATAATTTTCAGATTTTCATTAACTTATATAATTCATATAAATTTAACATAGTTAAAAAACTTAATAATTTATTAATAAAATAATAAATTATTATATGGATATATTAAATTATAAGAATATCCTTAATAGCACGCTCAATAAGAAAAAATTAAAAGTAAATCTAAAGTCTTCTAAAAGGAAAGGGGTTGGGTTATATGCAGTTAAGGATATAAATAAAGGAGAAATAGTAGCTTATTATAAAATTAAAGTCTTTAGGAAAAAAGATTATATATCTGCAACAGATTTTGTATATTGTTTTGAAGTTTATAGAAAAAATGGAAAAGAATACAAACGTTTGATAGGGGATATAGATAAAGATAGTTTCCCCCAGCCTTTGCATGATATACCATATTGGGCACCCTTTGCTAATGAACCATCTATGGGAGAAAAATCTAATACTGAAATAGATATTGAATTAGAGAAAAATTATATAGACAAGAACTATACTGTTCCCGGTGAGTATATGATTTATTCATTGATAGCTAAAAGAAAAATCAGGAAGGGAGATGAAATTTTGTGGTATTATGGAGATGGATATGATAGAGATTATAAAGCAAGTAAAAGATAATGAAAAATAAATAATAATATTATATTTAAATGGAAAATAAAATTAATTTAGATATCACCTCAAAGTTATCTATTAATAATGGGATCGATTTAGCTGAATTGGTAAACAATCTCCAAAGATTCACACCCATGCATCTTTTTATTGATCATACAGGATTATTGAAAGGAATCCATAATATTTTAGAAATAAATTATACTCCATCTGAGTTAGTTAAAATCGAAAACGGTTATCATATGAGAGAAATCGCTACAGGAAGAACTTTTATTATTTTTACAAGAGAATTATTAAATTTATTGACCTTACAAAAATGTGAATATATAAATACCTTTTTCCAGAATCTTATGGAGGAATCAGAATCTGATTTTAGCATGGAACCATCATCTTATGAGGACCCTGAATCTTATTTATATGACACAGAATCACAGGCATCCTGTGAAGAAGACGTTAAACAGTATATCACAAATTTTCGTTTATTTCTCCATATTGACAGGGACGAGGATGAAAGTTCTGCTTTAAATTTAGATTCTAAATATATTTCCATGTTAGAAAAAGATAATCATATTGATATAGGTAATACTATTGCTTTATCCTTTCAAACTTTTTTAGAAAGAAAAGATTATACAAGTGAAATTAGACTCGTATATCATGAGAATCATTATGCTGAGGTGGAGATCACTACTCATAAAGAATTAACTCAAGATATCATTGAAGAGATTGAAGATGAAGCTGTTCTTAATTTAGAAAAGGATAGTATATTCTTCATTTTTAGGAAAACTCGAATGTTTAGAAGATGAATAGACCATATCCTTTAAGATCTATCAAGTTATTTTATATTTGTGTATAGCTATACACAAATACAATTTTACAGAAAAACAATATTTTTGACAACCAAATTAAAGTACATTTTACCGTTTGTTAAAAATAGTATTTTTCTTCTTTTTCATAACTTTCCATTTTAAATTTTATTTCACATTATTTTTTTTAATAAAATGTTTACTCATCCAGGAAGAAAATTAGCATTATTAATAGGTAATTCATATATTACTAATCCTGATATAAGATCTGTACCTGCCAGAGATGATGTGAACGGATTTAAAAAATTACTTATAGATAGATTAGGATTTAAAAATAAAAACATCTATATATCTATAGATAATAAGATTATGCCTATAATAAAAGATTTTTTAAAAAAATGTAAAGAGAATGATCTTGTATTAATTTACTATTCAGGACATGGGAAAAGTTTAAGGTCATCTATTTATTTACCTAAAAATGTTGGGTTATGCAGTTCTTGGGTAGATCCTGATAACACTACAGTTTTTAGTTATCATATTGACCAATTATTATCTGAAATCAATATTAAATGTAAAATTATTCTATTATCAGATAGTTGTTATAGTGGAGAATTTTTAAGATATTATAAAGGAAAAAATACAGTATATTTTATAGGTTCTTCCAGCAGTATTACAAAATCATCTAGTCATATAATTAATGGAGAAAAAAAATTAGGAGGGTTAGTATATTTATTTGATTATTTAACTCAAAAATATGGAGATAATATAAACTTTGATAAGATTATTGAAAATAGTAAAGAATTTACAAAAAATAATGGAATATTAAGATTTATGTGTTTAAAAAAAATAATAATCAATATTAAAAATGGGTCAAAAAGACCGCAAAGATAAAATAAAAGCTAAAAGAATATCTGCTGAAAAGATCAAAACTCAAAAACTCTTAGCATGTAAAGCAACTGCCCACGAGGTCGATACCAAAGTTCTTAATGTCCAAGATTTTAGCATAGACGGTGTAAGTTTTCAAGATTACTTGCTGGCAAACTCAGGTTCTGATTTTAAATTGGTTTTCGATGAGGTAGATCCTAACCCTCCTCAAGATTGTAACTGGGGACCCAATTCAAGATACCCTAAGAAACCTGAAAAGGTAAACGCTGAAGTATTTAAATGTTTATGTGAAACCTTGAATAGAGAAATTTACAATAGTGGAGATCCACAAATCCCCTCTTTAAATCAACGTTTAAAGAATGGAAGAGAAAGACTTAACCAAATTTATCCTGGTGAATATGAACAGGTTGGAGATATTGAAGTTGTGGGATCTATCACTTTTGTCCCTTATTATCCTATTTTTGGGTTATCTGAAGATCCTAAACTTAAAGAAATCCTTCACTTTTATACCAAAGTAGGTTGGAATGTAGAGGTTGCCAATACTCAACTTGAAGATCCATTTGATCCTAATAATACCAATATTATTAAAGGATCTAGAGTTGGAGCTATATATCTTCAATATGCTTACATTGATAAAGAAACAGGAGAATGTAAATCTAAATTATATGATCTTGGTATTAGACAATTTGAACCATCGATTGATTATGATCCTACCGAAGATCCTGATTGTGTTATTAGCTGGGGAGAAAAATATATGGGTTATCAATCTTTTGAAACAAAGGCTGTTAAAGAAATGTATGACAACATGCCTAATCCTGATGATGGTGCTGCAGTTCAATTGGTTATTTTAAGAGAACCTGGTCTGGTGGTTTACTTCCCGGGTGGATGTGATGACGAGGATAAACGAGTATCTACAGTTGTAACTAATCCTAACTGTACGTCTAATTGTGTTGGTAATGCAAGTTCTAACGTTAGCCCTAATGTTCAACAAGGTGGTAAATAAATAATTAAAAAAATATTAATATTATTAAAATGAATAATATTAATATTATTAAAATGAATAATATTATTCTTAAAATTGGAGGCAGAGTTCCTAATTCTCCACCAGATGATTTAAATATTCAGTTTGAATTCAAACTTCCATATACTAGTATTGATGGACAGCTGGGATTGACTGTTCAAGGTACTGTAGAATTACATAACGCTATTTCTAAATTCTATGAATTAGTAGGTAATCAGACTATTGCGACTAGAACCCAATATGCTCGATTTTGGGCAGATAGTATAATTTCTCAACTCAGTCCAGTTTTATTTGCAGGTAGTTTTAATATAGGTGTTAAAATAGATGGAAGATTATATAAAATAACGCCTAATTTCGAATATAGAGAGGCTCAAAAATTGGCTAATGCACCTCTTTTTATTATAGTTAGAAGACCTTCTATCTATTTCCCAAAATATATGGATGCAGAATCTAGCGGATATGTTCAATTTACACCAGAATTTAATATCCCAACAACTTTTGATAACGCTAATTTTTTCAGAGCCGAAGATGATAATTATACCAATTTTATTGATGAATTCATTATCTCACCACAATTTAATTTAGCTTTACATATTAGACCTAAAATAAGTAAAAAATGTAAAAGGCGTAAAAAATGTAAAAAATGTAAAAGATGTGAGAGACATAAATGTAAGTGTAATAAAAAACAACCTTATACCAGAAGTACAGCTCTTCAAGCATTTGTAACTTTTATGTATCAAATATGTCAAAAAATACAGAGAGAAGAGATTACTTTTGAAGAAGG
>Ga0114925_10001426_pt1 | contig 11764 bp, 19 predicted proteins | sample SumtaG_2_FD_87287 | JGI IMG/M metagenome (GOLD analysis project Ga0114925, IMG submission 87287) | Deep subsurface microbial communities from Indian Ocean to uncover new lineages of life (NeLLi) - Sumatra_00607 metaG | ecosystem: Environmental > Aquatic > Marine > Oceanic > Sediment | place...
GTTTCTCGTTCGGCCATGTTAGGTTCATCGTCTTGGTCGGCTTTGCAACCGTGATCGGATTGTCCACTTGGACATTGAATGTCGCCACCATCGAACAGCCAAAGGCAGGTCGATACACATCTCCGAACTGATGCGCTCGCCCGACCCCCTTAATGTATTTGCCGTGTAAAATCATAATATGCTAAAATTTATAGTATCTCTATGGGCTCTGCATCAAAAAGAAGCGGAATCATGCCCAGCAACCATAAGCCAGCAGGCACATATATAAATATAAACTTAGTAAATCCCTCCAGATGTAACAAGCATTGTACCAGATAAAGAATTGCTACTGGAATACAAATTACAATAATTCTTCTCAAGAATCCTATCAATTCTCTAAACAAATCCATTTACTCCTCCACAATTTCATTCAGCTCTTTCCATGTTTCAGATGAAAGGCTACGGCATTCCCGACAAAGCAAAATTTCATACCCTTCACTGATAATCGGTTAGCTAAATCGCCATCATTATTGGTGGTTATATTTTCATCATAGCCACCGATGGCACTGAAATCTTTTTGATGAATAGCACCTAAAAAGAGAAACGGTGCGGGACGTTCCTTGCCCGTATAAAGATATATCTGATGTGATCCGATACGAGGCACAGGCCAATGCTTTCCTAAAGTGCGGACAATTTCCAGTTTCACGTTTTCAGGGAAAACATATTTTCCATCCTCTATGTCCTTTTCCAAAAGCTCCATTTCAGCTACCGTTCCATGATACACCCGTGCCAAAGCTACCACACCAGGTCGACAGGTTTCATATAGAGGGGTTACACAATCGGTAAGATGACAAATCTCACCACCTTGCTCAATCACAATGTCCGTCTTGGCGAGTAGATGTCCCACATTCAACACAGAGCTGGGGTTGCGGCGATACCCACCAGGTCTTTCTATTCGCTCTACATGCACAAGCTTCCCGTAGTCCCGAAGCACTGAAGCTGTTTCTTCGGTAGAGGCATCGTCAATCACAACAACTTCTACGTCCCGATAGTTTTTTAGCCGGATCGATTCAAGGGCAAGCCTCAGTTGAGGTGCCCGATTCCTTGTGGCAATTACGATACTTGCTTTGTTCATCTCACATAAACTCCCTATGGGAAATTGCAGTGCAACATCGGAATGGCATCCATCAAAGTATTCATCGCCCTGTTTTTGTCGTTAAACTGGCAGACGGGACATTCCCGGGCATTAAATTTCTCCATAAAATTCCTCTTTTCTACTGACTGCCACAGGTCAGAGAAACCTTGATATTTAAGTGATCCAACTAATCCACGGCGATTGTAAGAATTGGTGCAACAAACATAGACATTCAAGTCCGCACCAATGAAGGTCATAAAATGCTGATATACGCAACGATCATATTCGGGGCTTTTGATATACAAATCTTTAAGGCGTTCGTTGAAGTTGTTCACTACAATAAAATCTTTATGGGAAAGGTCTTCGGCTTCCTTGCATAGTTTTTCTGCTTCTGTGCCAAACTCAGCATAATAATCATCTGTTTGGCCGGTAAATGCGACGGTCAATCTGATGCTATCTGCTCCGAGGTCTTTGGCTATCTTTACCGCCACAGGGATTTCTCGCCAGTTGTCACGTGTTATAACAAACCCTATGCCAATATGTAATTGAGAGAGAGGGGTTTTATTCCTTTGTTGAACAAGTGCACTAATATTGTCTTGAACATTCCGAAAAGAGTCTGCTGATTTTATTCCCCGAACAAACATATATGATTCCTTGGTTCCCGCATCAAGGGAAATGCGAACCCAGGTTGACCTCATTAACACATCTCTCATTTTTTTATCAAGAAGCACCCCGTTGGTAACCAGGGATGTCTCTAAGCCAAGTGCATTGGTGAATTGTATGATGTGTGCACAATCCCTATGAACTGTCGGTTCACCCCCTCCCGTAAACTGAATACTCTTTACCTTCATGTGGACGGCATCCTCTAATATTTCAATAACCTTGGTAGTAGGAATCATCCTGTTCGGATTTTTTATGATCCCACCCTTATCATCAGACAGACCAAACATTTGGGATGCCTGATAATCCGATTGTCGATATGCACAAAAGTTGCAGTTTTGATTACAAAGATCAGAAAGAACAATAAAGACATGAACTGGATTCGGCTGACCGCCTTCCTTTAAAATCCGGAGCCGATCTGTGTGCATCAATGCTTTGTTTGCGGCATACGGATTCATTCTGCTCCTCCGCCATTCAGCACATAGGTTCCGATCGTCACCTTGGCATTCGGATTCAATCCCTGGTGTAATCTAACCCAGCCCAGAGCCACCAGTTCGTCATGTGACCACTGATCCAAGTGCGTCTCATAGGGATTGCCATATACAGTGCCATTTTGTATGCATAGCGTTATGGGTACAGTCAAGAATACCCTCAGTTTCTTTTGTTTAAATATTTGCGTTAGTTTTATGGCATCTATTCGGAACATGTGCTCAAGCACATCCCCCAGTATAACCACATCAAAGTCATCCCAATTTTTAAAGTTTCTTGCGTCCTCAATACAAACCTCATCGTAAATATCACGCAGACGGTAACGCTCAACACATTTACCCCAAGCCTCGATGGCGACCAATCTTCGTACCTTGCCTTTTAATAGGCGTCCCCATCTGCCGTCACCAGCCCCAACATCAACTACACGATGGTTCGGATTTGACAGGATTTCTTCAAGCATAATTTTTTGCCCCTCCATTGGTTGTTGGCTTTCAGGCATTGGGTTTATCCTCTAAATTATATGTCCGCACTTCTGGTGAACAACCTATCTTGCCCCTCTCAATAGCTTCCGCTAACCTCCTACTTATCTCATCCTTCAATCGAACCCGCTGCTCTCCCGCAAGGCGAGCGGATAGCTCAAACTGGGCGATGATGTCACTATTCGATTTCGGCTTTCGTCTCTCCGCCAGTATCTGCATGTTGGCATAATGGCATTTTATGTTCTCGATCGAGAGCTTATCTATAAGCTCCCCGATCGAACACACAAAATCATAGACTTCACTCATGGCTCCCCTCTCCAGACTTGACTACCCTCATATAATACCACCCACTTTTGTACTTGGGAAATCTCGTCATATCAGAAGTGTAAATAACCTTGCCACCACATCGGTCGATTAGTTGTCTTGCATAGTCGGGTGTTCGCACCATCCTTCCACCCAGCATTGATACTTTGTTGTCGCCGGGAGTGCCGACGATGGTTTCCTTTTTGTTGTTTTCATTCGGAATGTCAGAGAACGCAAATTGCACACAAAAAACCCCGTCAGTCTTTAGGCTTCTGATCACCTCTGGGAACTGCCTCAATATGCCCACTTCCGACATATGTTGAGTGACAAGGTGCGAAATAGCCAAATCAAAAAAGTCGCTTGGCAATTTTTCCATTTCCCCACATAGAAAACTTCCCTTAATATATTTTTCAATTCGATTAAAGGCTTCTTTGCAAATATCCGAAGCATAGACATTACAACCCATTTCATAAAATCCTTTGGCACAAAGTCCAAGCCCGATACCGATTTCCAACACGTCCATGCCCTTAAAGAGCATCCCCTTTAATCCGTAAAAAGAGACCATGTGCTTAAATGAAGTTCCCGTCAAAGCATCACGATTGCCTTCTTTATGGAAACGCACCCAAGCCCGTTTATTATGTTCATTTACCTCTATACTGCAAATACCAGGAATCAATGTCCCTCCGGCATATTCTCAATACCCACTGGCCGTTTTTTTTGCCGACGTTCAACCGCCTCATGGTGATAAACAATCGAATCATGCACCAATACAAATTTAGCACCCGCCTTGTGGCAACGTTCAAAAAATTGGCGGTCTGGTGCATCCTGTCCCTTAATATGATTTGGTCGCCATGGTCCACAGGCATCCCACCACTTCCGATGTATAACATAGGGGAACGTATTGGTGTTTCGCCAACCACTACGCTCTTCTTCCGTTTCTACTTTCTCCCTATATAGCTCGTTATGTAATTTCCAAAAATGGTTTATATCAAAGGTCTTAACCGTAGGTACTCCCAAGTCAACGGTTATCACGTTCGGTCCAATGATAGGTGTAAGGTGAAGGGAGTTAGGAATTACGTCTTTTTCCGCCCTACGCACCAGATTTATCAGCCAATTTCTTCCGAATGCCATATCTGTATTGACGATGACCACCCAGTCGTTTCGAAGATAGCCTGCATCAAAACCAAAGCTCATCATAGCCCGTAAGTTAGGAATATAAGCCAGCTTGTCGTTTGTAAAATAACAACCACGCCACACTTGAATCTTGTCCTTACGTTGCCTATGGTCGGCAATCCACTTCTCCACCTCCGGAGTCGGATTCCATGTTACTACGATGTAATCGAAGTCGTCCGTCCCAGCATTCTCAATCAACATCTTACTGGAGAAGTCCAGCATATCAAGTGCTGTCGAACAAAAATTAACGACCGATACTCTCATCTTTCAATGCCTTTCTTATAGCCCAAGCTACTGCTCCACCATGCAAATCTTCTTTGTTCTTAATAGACTGATTCCACTTCTGATTACGTCCAGCATACCAATGAATACCGCAACACGCTTCGGGAATCTCCGGCCATTCTTTCGCACCGAACAACCAATTATGCCAGTCACTCCATGGATATTTTCCCGCCCACGGAAAGACTATGTGTTCATTTAATGGCTTACAAGTTAGTGCCCGTAATGCCTTGTTGCCACAACTTTCATAATCGTCAGGATCATAATTTTTGACGGCATTGTCGTATGTTTTATGCCACATCGAACATGGCTTGCCTTGCATTATCGTGACAGGAATATAGTTAGGCTTAGGATGTCCACTAAAAAACACAAGCCCCACGTTTTGTGTAATCTCCGGCAATGGCTTCAGAAATACTATGTCCGTATCCGCCACCGTTCCCCCATGTTTCGCAAGCAACCACCAAGACAGAAGATCAGCAGTCTGTATGTCGGGGGCACGAAGTTTCGCAATCTCTGGGGCTATCTCTTCAAGAATTACCGTTTTTAGTGGAAGCCGATTGACCTCAAAGAGCCAATTGTGACCTGAAAATACAACCTGAAAATCCTGCCATTCCTTCCAGTTGACTTTCGGCTTTAGACATTCACCACGCAGAACAAGAACCACATCATCGTGTATCTTACATGCACTGGCAAGTGTAGCCCAACGTAGATAACTCATTTGTGGCTGTCCCCAAAAGAACCAAAGTTTACTCATCCGGCCCCTCCATGAATCCACAGATTTTTGATTTCAGAACCGTCCTTCAATTCATGCGGTCGGGGTCGTCCATGAAAGCAAACAACCTGAGCATCTGATGGCAACCCCTTATCCTTCACGTGAACTTTGTAACTATATATTCCGGATACAACGTCTTGGGCTAAGGTCACGGAGAGTTGTGGGTGGCTACGAAGGAAAGATCGTAGCCATTCTTGATCCCCACGAAACCGCTCTCTTCTGACCAACATGGTGATTGCTTTCGGTTGCTCACGCCATGTGGCTTGACTCGCATAATGTTCAACAAATGAGTTTAGTATCCATTTCAAGTCTCCGTTCCAACCAAGAATCCCGGAACATCGGTCGTTCTTGTAAAAGCCTCGAAGCATCAGAAGGGAGTCTTTTGATTCCATGATCCACTTAGCCAAGTCGTCAATCGAACCCGTCAAAATCGTATCAAGGTCAAAATAAAGCACAGAACCAGACAGACCAAAAATCTCCATCTTAGCCCACCACTTTGGCCAATTATATTGCAGTGGAATCACATCGTCGAGTCCAGGGCATCCATTGAGTTTCTCCACAACATCTGTAAGACAGACGAATCGGTGAGGCAAACACAACATTCGGTGAACACCGACAGCTAACCGCTCAACGTAAGCCTCGTCGTAATCTCCACCTGTTTTGTATACCGATGCCACAGTTATCACAACACATCCTCCAACTATGTCAACTTGGCGAAACTGTTTTCTTTTCCGCCTTAGCTACAACTTTAATTTCCGGTGCGATAATCTCCATTTTTGCTTCGATACCCTCCACTCCTATATGAATATCAATCGCACGTATATTCTTGATGGATTTTCCTGTCTCTAAATCAACAACACATGTTCCGAATGGAGTTCCATCGCTTTCTATTTTAACCATTGTTTCGCTCATAATATATCCTCCAATTTAACAATCGGAAATTCCTTAAGGGCACTCCCCTGTGACGCATTGATACATTCTATGTTTAATCTTTTAAGGTCTTTCGCTATACAAGGAAATGGTCGCATGAATCTCTCATAAGGATTAAATTTAGAATGACGTGATTCGTAATCGTCATGCCAGTTGTGTCTGTCACCATCCTTCTGCATATCAAAACCAAGAAGCACTATCCGCTTGACGCCCAGATGAACAGCCAAATTGATAGCACAGGCACCCGAACTTAAATTCCAAAGGAGAGTTCCCCTGTCTCTGGATAACCCATGCGGACTGTTTTTTCGTTTCACCACTTTAATCCCGGGTTTGCCTATATGTTTTTCACAGGTAGTTACTTTCAATCCGGCAAAATCGAGGAGTCCCTTCCCGTATTGACTCAACCAGCGACAGTCTCCGAAGAACACCACATCAATCCAGTTCCCCAACTTATAAGCATTATTGACCGCAATAATCCGGCGATCATGCAAGGGCTCTAAATTTACATCTTGAAGGCTGGGACCTCCACCCAAGATAAAACACTCTCCATTAGGCCAAAGCGGAGGGACTCGCCACAATCCTTGAGGGCGGTGCATTCATTTATCCCCGGGCGACTCGGTTTGCTTCTTTGAATCCGAAGGCGGTTCTGTTTTTAGCGGAGACAATGCCAACTCCTGTGCTTCTTCCTTGGTTAGTAGCCCATCGTTAATCTTCACCCCCGTCGCCTCATTTAGCACATCCCACTTACCAGCACCACGATGTACCGCCTTCAGTCCAAGTTTCGGCTCTGGAGGTGGTGGGTCTGGCTCAAGTTGCTCGAACTTAAAGATCGCACCACCCAATTCGTATTTCTCGCAATCTATCTTATCCCCGGGTTTGAGCACAACCATCCGTCCCGTCCGGCGGATATGATGCTTGCCCATGCCGGCCTTTAATTTAAACAACATCCCTACCTCCTTATTCTTTTAGGATTCGGTCTGGTTACCGATCCTTGAGTTGTTTATTACGACAGCACTGCAATTCCAGATCTATCGTCCTGATCTGCTCTGATCTGCGGAACCATGATAGCCATCACCTTGAAGTGGTTGACCATTCCGCCCTCGGTGTCCCACTGCAAGGTTGTCGGCTGAAGACCGATCACCATACGAGCGGTCTCAGGTTGCATCTCAACAAGGAGAACAGTATTGGCCGTCAGTAAGTCTATAACCTTTACATCAACAATCCCGCCGATCTGTTTGATGCGATCCCTGATCGTAACATTGGGATAGCTGGTACTGTAATCCTCATCCAGCACCGTCTCATAGGCAGTGGGTACGTATAACACCCACGGTCCATAGTGCCTATCGGTGATTGATGCCTGCTTCATGGCAATAACATCGGCTAAGATGAGTGCTCCGGTCTTGGAGCTGGCATCCCAGTTAATCGACAAGGTTACCGAGTTCGCCTGTGGGTGGTCTACATATCCATACAAAGTTCCACCACCGAAGGTGTATGTGCTGGCTCCGACGAAGAGTATCTCCTCAATCTTCTCAGCCACCTTTCTTGCCGCCATTTGTGCTAAAGTGGTATCCAAAGGCTGACCGACTTTCCGGCTGGCATTGAGGACCCGGATATTGAGTTGGAATCCCTTGTGGACGATGGGCAGAGGCAACGATCCGATGTCCCATGTTGGTCGATCATTCGCACCCCGGGATGATCCGGTCATGTTAATCTCTGCGGGTTCGATATCGCTTTCGGTCTCGAATTGCAACACGGTTGTGCCGAGTCCATTTTCGATGTTAAGGAAAAGTCCCCGGCTAATCAGATCATTGACACCGACTAATCGTTGCTGGGAGATCTTTACTACAGCCTCATCGAAGTGTTTCCACTCATCTTTTCGAAGAGTGTCGTTGGTTCGAAGGGCATTTGCAGACATCCCGCTCTGCAATAACCGGCTTGCTACACCACCGAACGCCTTTCCTTTGAAAATACCGTCAACGGCGGCAGCTATTTGTTTTTCATTCATTATTAAATCCTCCTATTAGTTTGTCTTATCTAATTCTTTTTTAATCGAATCAGATACGTTCCTTGTTTAGATGACCATGCACCTGATTCGCTGTGATGCCGGGTCTACGCCACTTGAATCGCTCATGTCAAGAGCCACAAGAGCCATAAGGACGATAGACTGAATACCGATGTCACCAACCGACACATCAGAATCCACGACCCGAAAATACCCATCACCATTTGACTCCAGTTTGCTTCCGATAACCGCCGCCTCCCCATTAGCCAGCAGGGCATTGACCTCATCACCCACCCTGTACATACCGAATAGGCAAACGTTGTCGGTAGTGTAAGCATCACTTATCTCTTTGCCCTGGTTTTCATCCTCTAAGGCAAACATCGGATATGCACTTCCGCCGGCGGTCGCATGTTTCTGGACTTTGTCCGTTGAGACAAGCTCAAGTAAAAATCCCGGGGTGATTGCCGCCGATGCCTTACGCTCACCTATGACAGGATCACCCTTGATGGTTATTGTTTTGAAAGCCATTTTACAGTTCCTCCAATTGTTATGGTTTTGCGTGATCCACGAATCCGATCACACGTTTTTTTACGCCGACTTTTTCTTCAAGTCGAACACCGGAATCGGTTCCGGAGCTTTGTTGTCGTCGGTATTTGCCTCTGGACCGCCAACTTTGCCACTGAAGTCAACCTTAACACGACCCAGCTCGACCAAGCCCTCAAGCTCGTCGATCTCCTTTGCCTTCAGTTGCTCCTCAGAAAAGGTATTGCGGTCGTTCGCCAAGAGGGCTTTCACCAAATCCGCCTTGATGGATTGGTCTCTCTTGACAGCCCTGTTAAGGACACCCTGAATCTCTGTCGGAGCCTTCTCGATATATTTCTCAACGGTGGGTACTTCGTTGCTTGCTGGTTCTTTCTTGGGTTCCTCTTCCTTCTTTGGCTCCTTTTCGAGCTCTTTCTTAGGCTCCTCCTCTGGTTTTTTCTCTGGTTTCTTTTCTTCTAAAATCCCCAGCCTCTCAAGTTTTTCCTCCTCCAGAGTTGTCAGCCATTCCCGATCCTTCTCCTCGAACTTGGTTCGATCACAAGCAATCAAACCGTCGATCAATTCTTTTTTCTCCATTGTTCTTGCCTCCTTAAGTTTATTGTTTGCTTTTGTGTTTGCTTTGGTGGTCGAAACGTTCTCGACCGGAACATAAGTTTTCTCTTCTCTCACCTCCTCAGTGTCATCTTTTAGGGTGACCTCATCTTTATCGTTAACAGAGAACTCCCGCCGATAGAGTTTGACGATGGGTGCCGGCTGACCTGTCTCACTGGGATTGTTGCCCCGTGCCTCATATACCACGAAATCGTCATAGACCTCCCTCACAAAGTGAAGCCATCCTGGGTTGTCCATTGCGTCTAAGGCACGCTGTATCTTTGACCTCAACTCTTCGTGGCTTAGTTCTTGAACATGCAGACCAACAGCATCCGCCACCGACCGAATGAGAGCTTTGAGTTTTTCTTTCAGCCCACTTTTCTCGTTTTTCATTGCTTCGTTAACCTCCTGTTTGGTTGGTTTAACGTTGACCCTCACTCCACAGCCATCAGTCCACGAACACGCTCCCTTCTGACCTGGTAGCAAAGCCAAGTGATCCGGTCGGTAATTTCTTACGGTAGTATTGAACTCCTCATCTCCCCATTGACCAGGGATATTGTCATCATCAGACCACAGCGCCGTGGAGACCTCCAGTTGTCGACCCGATCGAATCAAGGAAAGAACCGCAGGGGAGATTTTTTCTGCCTTGCCGATATCAATCCAGAGTTCTCCCTTGAGCTTGGCGCCATCGGAATCGAAAAACACATTGAACAGCCTCCCCACCGATCTCTCCTCAAGTACTTGAGGAGTATTAGCTGACATAATCATCCCATACTCATCTGGATGAAATACAGGGAGTGGTATACCATTCCAAGCCTCAACGTATTTTCCGATCTCATTCGCCGGGTAAAAACAAGGACCATGACTTCCAGCATGAACACCCTCGACCAGTGCCACCACCGGAACAACAAGATGAGGGCGTCCCTCGAATGTTTCCTGCCTGATGGGGATACCAGCCTGAAGAGTCGCAATGTTCCATTGTAATTTCATCACATGATTTCTCCTTTCCGTTATAGGTATATTTTGTTTCTCACTCCCACGTGGAGACGCTGGTTCAAAATTGCCATCATGGGCATTGCAATGCCTCCGTGCCTGACTGGTAGACCACCGTTCACGTGGATACCGGAATGCCTGATCCTCCCATTTCCCGTCCGCCTTTCGTCCACGAATCACACTGTATTGTTTACCTACACTCGCACTACGACGGGATACACGCCCGAACTCCCGGTAGCGTCCCGGTGGATGCAGACGACAACTATGTTCATTGGGAAACGGAATTTTAATCACCTCCAAAATTTATAAACAAAAAAAACGCCGACCCATCCCGCACTTTGCGGAACAAATCGGCGTCGTAGATTACGAATGTCCGATGAAGCTATTTAGTTTTTAATCTTTCATTTCTTTCTGTATCTTTTGGAATTCCTCCTGTAATTGTGCATAAGGTAATTCATCACTAAATGTTTCATTATGACCCCAACCTAATCCACGCTCAATAGTCTCAACATCCTTTTCCGTCAACTCCACTTGCACTTTGTCTTTGTCAACGCTTAGAATATTCACTTAGACTCCTCCTCCGCCATTTTATCTTTTAATTCCTTATAGTGGCACTTAAGCGTCTTCAGCAACCGTTGTGCTTGAAAGGTACGGGGTGGATCTATCTGTTCCCCACTCAAACTGTAGGCGTACTGAAGGGCACGATGGAGCTCGTTAACTTCTCCCCTACCATGTTCCATCTGCACATAGACTTTTCCGAATTTATCTTTTTCAACTTTGAGGATTTTCATCTCTCACTCCTAATCTCTGTGGGGCTTCTTCTTTTGTCTCTTGCTGTTCCAATGAGTGTAAGAGGAATTTGCTCAGTGGTTGATTTTCGCAACGAGGACATAAATACGGAAAGCGGGCACAGGTTTTCTGTATACCCGTTATCAGATAATGACATTCCGGACATTCCCATATACTCCTTGGAAGACCATTCATATTTCACTCCCTCTCCGCTCTCGCCAAAGCCGCACAACCAAAACTGGAATCGTCTTTAACCACCACAGCGCCGTTCTCATTTTAGCTTCACCGTCTCTTTGACTTTCAGCCTGATTACTGGTTCGCTTTCCTTATTTAAGCTCCGTATGCCACCCTTAAAGAAGTTAACCGTTACGTCTCCACTGAACTCTTCTCGAATCAGCTTCCTTAAGTATACGAAATATACCTCAGCTTTGTTTTCTTTGTCAAGCACCATTTTCCCCTATCACTTTTCTTTTTTCGTAACTGGCAAAGCACAACATACACAGTGTGGATGCACAGGGATCATTCCTTCGACCTCCTTCAAACTATACGGTCCATCATTCCGCAAGTCAATGCAGAGGTTACAGGGATTGCTACCAAGAGATATTTCCGCCATTATCTCAATCCCCATCTCCCTCTCTGCTTGCCCA
>Ga0114925_10001427_pt1 | contig 11764 bp, 9 predicted proteins | sample SumtaG_2_FD_87287 | JGI IMG/M metagenome (GOLD analysis project Ga0114925, IMG submission 87287) | Deep subsurface microbial communities from Indian Ocean to uncover new lineages of life (NeLLi) - Sumatra_00607 metaG | ecosystem: Environmental > Aquatic > Marine > Oceanic > Sediment | place...
TAGTGTCTGAACGAAAACTAGGAATTTTTTCCAAGATCAAGTCGAAGATCCCGGACTTTGAGCGGGGGAAGGCGAAAATTATAACCACAGGAATACATTGAGTATTTCGAGGATTATAATTTGCGCCTGACGTAGAGATTGGGAAAAATAACAGTTTTCGGTCGGGCACTATTTAAGGGTCCAGACTTGGAATACCCCCATCAACCGGTCCTTGTCCATGAGGTTGTCAAGTACCTTGTTTCTATTCCTGAGGGCACTTATGTGGACGGAACCGTTGGTACCGGGGGACACAGCCAGGCCGTCGGAAAGCGCCTGTCGGGAAAAGGCCGATTAATCTGCCTGGACATGGACCCGGATGCAGTTAGTACATCAAAGAAAAGAATGGCCTTTCTCGGTGACAACGTCCGCATTATGAAAGCAAACTATGCAGACATGGATAAGGTCCTCGCTGACCTGGGATGCAAGGCAATCGATGGTGTCTTATTAGACCTTGGGATGTCCTCTTACCAGCTTGAAAAATCAGGCAGGGGTTTCAGTTTCAGCAGGAATGAGCCTCTTGATATGAGGATGGACCCTGAAAATGGATTAACGGCACTTCATCTGGTGAATAACTTGGAACCAAGGGATCTGGAATGTATATTTAAGGACTATGGTGAAGAAAGGCGGGCTAAACCAATTGCAAGAGCCATAGTCAGGGCACGCCTGAAAAGCCCCATTGAAACCTCATCTCGCTTGGCGGCTGTGGTTAAATCGGTGTTTTCACCGTCTCATGGTTCCTGGGCCAGGCATCCTGCTACCCGGACATTCCAGGCCCTGAGAATAGCAGTCAACCGAGAATTACAAAATCTTGAAACATTCTTAAATAAGGTCCCACTGCTGATGGCGAAGGAAGGGAGGCTGGTTGTTTTATCCTACCATTCTCTTGAAGACAGGCTTGTCAAACAGACAATGGTTAATTGGGAAAGACCATGTACGTGTCCGCCGGAATTTCCCCGTTGCGTTTGCGGAAAGGTGCCGCTTTTCAGGCGCCTTTTTAAAAAAGGGCTCAAACCGAGCGGAACCGAGATCAAGAACAACCCAAGGGCACGCAGCGCTATATTGAGAGTTGCAGAAAGGGTTTAGCCATGACAAGACCGGAGAGGGTTTCGAAAATGGTGCGATCAAGAAACGCCAAGACAGGAGTTCGCATCAAGAATCACCGGATTAAGAAACGAAGATTGAATATGAAAAGCAAACAAGCCTTGCTGATCATATTTATGCTGATTCTGTTTATGGGAAGCAGTATCGGTTATGTCTGGTCAAACTTTGAAAGGACCCAGATAGGGTACGACCTAAGTCAGTTAAAAAAGGAGGAGATGAGGCTCAGAGAAACAAACCGGAAGCTCCGCCTGGAATTAGCGATTTTGAAATCACCTCAGAACCTGGAGACTCTGGCAATCGAAAAACTGGGCTTGAAGCAGCCCTCCCCCGAACAGATTATTGTCTTGCCATGAAGGTAAAAGAAAAAAAGTGGATCAGATTCCGCATTTATTTGGTTGCCGCTTTTTTTCTAATGGGATTGGGGACAATTACGGCCAGGGCCTATCAGCTCCAGGTGCTGGAAAAGGATCGGTTGGGAGGCATTGCGCGTGCAGGCTACATCGGGACCACGAAACTCCCCCCGACACGCGGTACTATTTACGATCGGGAGGGGCACGAACTGGCCCTGAGCATTGAAGTTGGATCCATCTATTGTCATCCGCATCGAATTAAAGAAAAGGTCAAAACAGCCAGGCATCTTTCTGTAATCCTCAAGGAAAAACAGGGCACGATCCTGAAACTGCTGAAGAGTCAAAGCTCCTTTGCGTGGATAAAGCGTAAAATAGATCCTGATCGAGCCGCAGAGGTTAAGGCTCTGGACTTAGACGGGGTAGGCGTGATCAACGAAACCAGGCGTTATTACCCTGGCCGAGAGATTGCAGCCCACCTGATCGGATTTGTCGGCGCTGACAACCAAGGGCTTGAAGGCCTTGAGAAGAGATACGATCGGCTGTTAAGAGGGCCACAATACAGCCTTATTCACATGCGAGATGCCCTGGGTCGACCTTTTTCTATCAGCAGGCCAATCACTTCCGGCCATAGGATGCACGATCTAATCCTCACGATCGACAAAGACATCCAGTATAAGGCTCAACAGGTCCTTGAATCGGCGGTAAAAAAAACAAAGGCCAAATCCGGTCACTGCCTGGTTTTAGACCCGGAAACAGGAGAAATTTTGGCCATAGCCGTGGTTCCAGAGTTCAATCCTAATATTTTTTCCAGATACAGGCCAGCACAATGGAGAAACCGAATCATCACGGATTGTTTCGAGCCCGGGTCCACCTTGAAGGCCTTTCTTCTGGCCGCGTGTTTGGATGAATACGTAGTCACGGCTAATACCAGTTTTGACTGCGAACAGGGCAAATACAAGATCGGTAGGCATGTAATCCGCGATACCCATAAACACGGCGCGCTGAGCGTATCAGATATTATTGTGCATTCAAGCAATATAGGCGCAATCAAGATTGGCCAGAAGCTCGGCTATGAAATGTTTTACGAATATTTAAAAAATTTCGGGTTTGCCAGCAAGACAGGCATTGACCTCTTGGGTGAGAGGAAAGGTTTTATTCGTACCCCCAAACAAGCCAGACCCATCGACCAGGCCAACCTGTTTTTTGGCCAGGGTATGACCGCCACTTCGTTGCAAATAGCTGTGGCTATGGCGGCCATTGCCAACGGTGGAAAATTGATGCGCCCTTACGTGGTTAAGGCGGTTATGAATGAATCAGGTGGCGTGGCAAAGGAAACTCGCCCGAAAGTAGTACGGAGGGTCATTTCGTATCAGACCGCCAGGAGGGTCGCAGGGATTCTCGAGGGGGTTGTGGACGAGGAAGGCACAGGCCCGAAAGCGGCCATCAGCGGCTTCAGGGTAGCAGGAAAAACAGGGACATCTCAAAAAGTTGATCCGAAAAGCAAACAATATTCCAGAACAAAATACGTTGCCACCTTTGCCGGTTTTGTACCAGTGGATCATCCCAGGCTGGTCATATTGGTGGTTATTGATGAACCAAGAGGCATTCCCTATGGTGGCGTGGTGGCGGCGCCTGTCTTCAGCGAGGTAGGGCTGTGGTCTTTAAATCACCTCCAGGTCAATCCAAAGATCAGGTTGGTAGAAAAAGTGATAGATGCCAAGGAAAAGGCCAGCAGTCGTTCAGTTTCAGCACAGGCTGACCGGGTTCCCATAGAAGTAAAGACAGGATTTCTCCCAGATTTCAGAGGTCTCGGGATGAGAAGAGTCATCAGCGAAGCAAGATCTCTGGGGCTGAAGACACTTTTAGAAGGAACGGGGCTGGCGGTTAAGCAGAACCCAAAACCGGGATCTCCACTTCAAGGGGTTCGTACGGTAAAGGTCATTTTCAGGCCGCCAGCATGAAGAGGTTAAAGGCTAAAGGCGATCAGAAGAACGGAAACGTACAATGCAATTAGGAAAACTATTAGACGGAATTGCCGTTAGTGACTTCCGTGGTAATTCTGAAATTGAAATAGAGGGTCTGGCCTATGATTCTCGATCTGTAAAGCCAGGCTATTTGTTTGTTGCCCTTAAGGGACGGGCAGAGGATGGCCATGATTTTATTAAAAACGCTCTTCAAAATGGAGCTGTGGCATTGGTTTTGGAGCAAGCCAGATGGACAGATACAAAGGCTGCCATAGTTCAGGTCTCAAACTCCCGGGAAGCATTATCCAGGCTTGCGGTAAATTTTTACAATCGACCTTTCAACGGAATGACCCTGATCGGAATTACAGGCACCAATGGCAAAACCACAAGCAGTTATGTGTTGGAATCTATCCTTTCCGCTGCCGGGGCCGCTCCTGGAGTTATTGGTACCATCAATTACCGGTTTTCGGGACAAACCCTGGAAGCGCCAGTAACAACACCGGAATCCCTGGACCTTATGAGCACTTTGCGGAAGATGGCAGACGGGGGCGTTACAGATGTGGTCATGGAGGTCTCTTCCCATGCGCTCCACCTGGGAAGAGTTAGGGGCTGTCCTTTTCATGTCGGGGTTTTTACAAATATTTCAAGGGACCATCTGGATTACCACAATTCAATGGAGGATTACTTTGAGGCAAAAAGTCTTCTTTTCCGGGGTCTTGGAGAAAAGGGGCCTCATCATTTAACATGGGCGGTAATTAATGCCGATGACCCTAAGGGAGAAGAGCTGATTGGGCTGACAAAGGCCAGGGTTATTACCTATGGCCTTGAAAAAGACCGTGACGTGAGAACAGAAGGGGTCCAATTGACCAGAAACGGTACGACTGCCCACATGATAACCCCTGCGGGTGAAACAGATATCCATTCCTCGCTCATCGGCGACTTTAACATTTACAATATCCTGGCGGCTTCGGCTGCTGCCCTGTGTTTAGGGATTGATCTCAATGTGGTGGCCTCAGGGATCGCGCGCCTTGAAGGAGTTCCAGGTCGTTTGGAGTTGGTAAAAAACAGGCAATCATTGGCGATTGTTGTGGATTATGCACACACGCCTGACGCCTTATTAAAGGCAATAAGTTCAGTGAAGCCTCTCACAAAAGGGAGATTGATCACCGTATTCGGGTGCGGCGGTGATCGTGACAAAGGAAAGCGCAGGGAAATGGGCCGTGTAGCCGGAGAGCACAGTGATCTGGCCTTTGTTACATCAGACAACCCTCGGACTGAAGATCCCGCAGCCATTGCAGTGCAGATCGAGGAAGGTGTGCATGAATCTGGTCTAAAAAAGATCGAGGGCGCTTCTGATGAAGACCTGGCAGGACCTGGGTATATCCTTGAGCTGGACCGGGGCAAAGCCATCCAGTCGGCCATTGGATTGGCTAATGAAAGTGACCTTATCTTGATTGCCGGAAAAGGCCACGAAGACTACCAGATCATCGGAAAAGAAAAAAGACATTTCGATGATCGGGAAGTGGCCGCTCAAGCTGTTCGAAATTTAACTAGTGTCCATCCAGAAATGCGATAGTTTTCGCAAAGTCAAGGAAGATGAGGATTTTAACCACAGGAATACATTGAAGTATTTCGAGGATTAAAATCCGAATCTGACGCAGAGATTGCGGAAAATAGCCATTTATGGATGGGCACTAACTAACAACCTGTAACTCGATTGCTAACGAACTTCTCTTTTTGGATCCGCCATAGGCGGACGTAGCATAAAACGGGGGTGGCGATATAATACCTGAATCCGACCGGAAGGATTGCATGTCCGCTGTATGGGGTAAAATAACCGCAAAAGAAATCATTATCCCGATGGATGGGGTGTGGGTTTCGGGAAAGCATCAAACCATATTGAGAGGGCTCAGCACTGATTCGAGAAGCATAGGGGCTGGTGAGCTCTTTTGGGCGCTGAAAGGAGAAAAATACGATGGCCACGATTTTGTTGGAAGAGCAATCGAGCGAGGCGCTGCGGGGATCGTGGTCCAAAAGGACTACTGGAAGTCGAAAGGCTGGAAAGACAGGTCTCTGACTTCCGGGTTTCCGGATCCGGTTATCATTACCGTAAATAATACCCTGCAGGCCCTTGGTGATCTGGCCAGATGGTGGCGGCAGCAGCATGATGTCCAGCTCGTTGCAATCACAGGCAGTGCAGGAAAGACCACCACAAAGGAGATGGCGGCCAGCATACTGGAATTGAGCCAGGAGACATTAAAAAATCAAGGGAACTTTAACAACCTGATCGGGCTGCCCCTGACCATTGTACAACTAAATGAGAGATACCGAAGGGCGGTGTTGGAAATGGGCATGAATCACCCTGGAGAGATCGCCCGTTTGACTGAAATCGCAGATCCGGATGTGGGAGTGATTACTAATGTTGGGATGGTGCATCTTGAGGGACTTGGGGACCTGGAAGGGGTAGCCAGGGCAAAGGTGGAGCTGGTGGAAAAGCTGTCATCAAGAGGCAAGGTAATCCTGAATGGCGATGACGAACTCCTGGTGAAAACAGCTTCAATCTTCCGAAAAGACGCGCTTCTATTTGGCCTCGGGGAAAAAAATGATGTCAGGGCCCACCGAATCAGGAACCTGGGCAAAGAAGGTATTTCTTTTGATCTCCAGTACCAGGGCTCTTCCTGGCCGGTGAGGGCAAGGGTCCCTGGCGTCCAGAATGTCTTGAACAGCCTGGCTGCGGCTGCGGCCTGCTTGTGCCTCAATGAGCCGCCTGAGAATATTGTTGAAGGTCTGGCCCGCTTTGCAGGAATAAAGGGGAGGTTTGTGGTGATGCCTCTGCCGGGGGGTGTCACAGTCGTGGACGACACCTATAATGCCAATCCCCTGTCTCTGAAGGCGGCCCTTGAGTCTGTCGAGGCCTTGACTGATAAAGGGTCGAGAATAATTGTGGCTCTTGGAGAGATGATGGAACTGGGAAACGCCACAGTTCGTGCGCACCAGGAGGCTGGACAAAGGGTCGCAGAACTTGGCACATACCACTTTTTTGCTATTGGGGAACACGCTCACGACATGACCAGGGGGGCAGTGAAGGCAGGAATGCAGAAGAAACATGCAGAAGTGGTAAGGACGCACGAAGAAATGGTGAAAAGGATAAGGGAGGAGATGAGAGAAGGAGATCTTATCTTTCTTAAGGCCTCCCGCCGGATGGCTTTAGAGAAGGTAGTCGAGGGACTAAAGGGCCATACTGAGATCTTGGGAGAAAAGTCGTAGATGCTTTACAAACTGATTTACCTTTTTCATACGGATATATCATGGCTGAATGTTTTCCGGTACATAACGTTTAGGACTATCCTGTCAGCCCTCACAGCCCTGATGATCTGTCTTTTTTTTGGCGGCTGGGTCATAAAGAGACTTAGAATGATGCAAGTGAGCCAGTACATCCGAGATGACGGGCCGCCCAACCACAAAGCCAAAAAAGGAACCCCAACCATGGGAGGATGTCTGCTTCTACCGGCAATTTTTCTCCCCACGGTTTTATGGGCGGAACCTGATAATATTTATGTATGGATTGTAATATTCGTCATCCTGTCGTTCGGCGGCATTGGTTTTATGGACGACTATTTAAAAATTACAAGAAAAAACAGCCACGGGCTGAGCGTCACCTCGAAATTTTCACTTCAGATCCTGGCGGCCTTCCTCGTGGCCCTGATCCTCTATTTTTATCCAGGATTCGATTCTCGATTGTACTTGCCATTTTTCAAAGCAATAGCGCCGGACCTCGGCTTGGGATACATAGCGCTGGCCGTCTTTATTATCGTTGGGGCCTCCAATGCCGTCAATTTGACTGACGGCCTGGATGGGCTCGCAATCAGCCCCCTTATAGTCGCTTTCGGAAGCTATGTGGTTTTTGCATATCTGTCCGGGCATATAACGCTTTCGTCCTACCTGCAGATCCCTTACGTCTCAGGGACTGGAGAAATTTCCGTGCTTTGTGGAGCCGTGGTAGGAGCGGGCCTTGGATTCTTGTGGTACAACGCCTATCCTGCCGAAGTTTTTATGGGCGATATGGGCTCACTTCCTATGGGGGCCGTATTGGGGACTGTTGCCATTATCACCAAACAGGAATTGGTCCTGATACTCGTAGGAGGTTTATTTGTATTTGAAGCGCTTTCAGTGATTTTTCAGGTGGCATACTTCAGGATTACAGGGGGACAAAGGATTTTCCGAATGGCCCCTATTCATCATCACTTTGAGCTAAAAGGCTGGCCAGAACCTAAAGTGATTGTTCGATTCTGGATCATTGCCATTATTCTCGCACTTTTATCCTTCAGCTCTTTGAAGCTGAGATAGAAATATTAAATTTATGCATAATTTTCACAAAATAGAATTTCGCAACAGAAAAGTCCTGGTAGTGGGCCTGGGCATTACCGGGCTTTACGCTGCGCGATGGTTGGCAAAGCAGGGGGCAGTGGTAACTGTCAGTGAAGCAAGGCCTGAAACCGAGCTTAGCTCCACAACATGCAAGGAGGTTCGGAAACTTGGAATCGCACTGGAGACCGGGAGGCATCGGAAAGCGACATTTTTAAAATCCGAAATGATTGTCCTGAGTCCTGGGGTGCCGCATGACATGGAGCCGCTTCGAGCAGCAAAAAAAACCGGCATCCCGGTAACCGGCGAACTGGAGTTAGCCAGCCGTCTGATTGATACACCCATGATTGCAGTGACCGGTACCAATGGAAAGTCCACTGTCACAGCTTTATTAGGCTCCCTGCTCAAGAATGCGAACCTCAAGGTTTTTGTGGGTGGCAACATTGGAACGCCCCTAATTGCTTATGTCGAAGGAGAGGAAAAGGCAGACTATGTAGTAGTTGAAGTGAGTAGTTTTCAACTGGATACCATTGAGACATTTTGCCCGTTTAGTTCTCTACTCCTGAATATTTCTCCAGATCATTTGGACCGATATGCCTCCTATGAAGACTACGCCCAGTCCAAACTGAGGATCTTCATGAACCAAAGAACCGGACAGCATGTTATTCTAAATGATGATGACGAAACCCTGGCGTCTGTCAACCCTCCTTCCGGAGTATCTGTTTTTCGCTTTGGAGTTAAAAGAAAAGAAGGTCGACACGCCTATGTTCAGGATAAAGAAATCAGGGCAAGCCTTTCCGGCAGAGAACATATTAGCTTTTCTTTTAAATCCTTCAGGCTTCCCGGAAAACACAACCTCGAAAACCTTTTGGCCGTTGTCCTGGCAGGCCTCATACTTGGGATTGAGCCCTCGGTTATTCAGCAAACCATCGGGGATTTCAAGGGCCTTCCGAACAGGCTTGAACATGTGGCGGAGTTTGCGGGTGTGGAATTTTATAACGATTCCAAGGCTACCAATGTAGATGCGGCTGTCAGGGCAATTACGAGTTTTGATAGACCTCTTATCCTTATAGCAGGAGGCCGGCACAAGGGTGCAGACTATGCCCGCCTGGTTAGAGCTGCCAGGGGGGGAGTGCGAAAGGCCATTTTCTTAGGAGAATCCAGGGAACTATTGGCCAGTTCTTTTGAAGGGGTTGTTCCCTTTTTAATGGCTGAAGATATGGATGAAGCAGTATCCATTGCCTTTTCGCAGGCTGACAGGGGAGATGCGGTGCTGCTCGCCCCGGCCTGCTCGAGTTTTGATATGTTTTCAGACTACGCTCACAGGGGCATGGTCTTCAGATCCGCTGTTGAGAGACTTTCTCGTGGCTAAGAGTAAATCCATAACTTCAGGTTACGATTATATGATTCTCATACCTGTAATATTACTAATCGGGCTGGGATTTGTATTCGTCTACAGCGCTAGTTCTCACCTTGCTGCGCATCGACTGGGTGACAGCTACTTCTATCTCAAAAGGCAAGTTCTATTTTGTTCCTTCGGGTTTTGTCTTATGTTAATTGCAAAGCATATCCCATGCACTCTTTACTCCAGGTTGGTCTATCCCCTGCTGCTTGTCAGTTTTTCTCTCTTGATTCTGCTGTTTGTTCCGGGCATCGGACACAAGGTGGGCGGCGCCACGAGGTGGTTGAGATGGGGTGGGTTTTCCTTTCAGCCCTCGGAACTGGCAAAATTTTCGTTGGCCGTTTATTTGGCGTACTCCATGTCTAAGAAGGGATCAAACATGGGGTCGTTTTCAAAAGGGTTTTTGCCGCACATACTCATTGCAGGGGCATTTATGCTGCTCATCGTCCTTCAACCAGACCTTGGAACAGCCGTCATTATGGGCTGCTGGTTCTTAATTGTCTTATTTGTAGGCGGTGTCAAATTCACACAGCTTTCTTTGAGCATTATTCTTTCCGCTCCATTTGTCCTGTGGCTGATCTGGTCCGCTGATTACAGGCTTAAGAGATTGTGGGCCTTCATTCACCCTTGGGACGATCCCAAAGGCGTAGGCTTTCAGATTATACATTCTTTTTTGGCTTTTGGGTCCGGAGGTATTTTCGGAACAGGTCTCGGTAACAGCAAACAGAAGCTGTTTTATTTGCCTGAGCCTCATACAGACTTCGTTTTCTCTATAGCGGCTGAAGAACTGGGGTTCATTGGTGTGATTGTCATCATCGTTCTGTTCGGCATCCTGATCATGCGGGGGATAAAAATAGCCCTCAATGCCACAGATCTCTACAGCAGTTATCTGGCCCTCGGGTTGACTTGCTTGATCGGCCTTCAGGTCCTGGTAAATATGGGCGTGGTCATGGGACTTCTTCCCACCAAAGGGTTAACGCTGCCGCTCATCAGCTATGGGGGATCATCCCTGGTTCTTAATCTTTTGAGCATTGGTATCCTGCTGAGTATCTCTTCGAGAACATAGGGAGATAGAAGCGGTTGACAGATATAAAATCCAAAACGCCCTTAAGATGCCTTATAGCAGGCGGCGGAACAGGGGGCCATCTTTTTCCGGGTATCGCCATTGCAAGGGAATTGGAAAAAAGATTTGAGGAAAAAGAGATCCTCTTCGTGGTGGGGCGCCGAAGGATGGAATCGGATCTATTGGCACGATATGGATACAGGGTAACGTCCATTGATGTAGAAGGGCTAAAAGGACGTGGATGGAAAAAGGGATTCAGCGTAATGGTTAAATTGCCTAAAAGCATTTTTCAATCTGTCTCAATCATAAAGAAATTTTCTCCTTCTCTGGTCCTTGGGGTGGGAGGCTATTCAGCCGGTCCTGTCTGTCTAACGGCCAGGTTTATGGGGATACCCACGGCAATCCATGAACAAAACTCCTATCCTGGTCTCACGAATCGCCTGCTATCCCGGGTTGTTGGCCGGATTTTAATCTCTTTTGAGGAGAGCAGGGCCCACTTTAAGGTCAATTCAGTTTTCTTGACGGGTAATCCGGTTCGCGATGAGCTCTTTTCGCATGACCCAATGGAACCTGAAGGCCGGAAAACATTTACAGTCCTGGTTGTGGGCGGAAGCCAGGGGGCCACGGCCATAAATAAGAGTTTCGCAGAAACCCTGGAATATCTGAAAGCAAGAGGAAGAAATCCGGCAGTGATCCACCAGACCGGGGAGGCAGATTATGAACGCGCTGTTAATGATTACCGGGATAGAGGACTCAGGGCAGAACTGTTGCCCTTTATTCAAGACATGACCTCTGCCTATAGCCGGGCCGATCTGGTGGTTAGCAGGGCAGGAGCAACTACCATCTTTGAACTGGCCGCGCTGGGAAAGCCTTCTATTTTAGTTCCCTATCCCTATGCGGCGAATCAACATCAGGAGATTAATGCCAGAAGTTTGGTTGGAGCAGGCGGCGCCGAAATGATCCATCAAAGTGATTTGAACGCGGAGAACCTCGCTCAAGTCTTGATTAAATATATGGATAATCCTGCGGCCTTAAAACAAATGAGTACATGCACTAAAAAAATGGCACGCCCTAATGCCGCAAAGGTAATTGTGGATCATTTATTGGAGATGATCAAGCAATGAAGCAGTTCGGGAAGGCAAAGCACATCCACTTTGTTGGTATCGGTGGCATCGGAATGAGCGGAATTGCAGAGCTCCTCATCAACCTGGGCTACGAGGTAAGCGGTTCCGATCTGAAAGATAGCCCCATGACGAGGCGACTTGCTGCGCTCAGTGGGCTCGTTTTCAAAGGGCACAAGGAGGAGCAGGTTGAAGGAGCCGACGTGGTGGTATATTCCTCGGCCGTGGCAAGCGAGAATCCGGAGATCCAGGAGGCAAAAAAGCGTTCTATTCCCGTTATTCCGAGGGCGGAAATGCTGGCGGAAATGATGAGGCTCAAATACGGTGTAGCCATCGCAGGCGCCCATGGAAAGACGACA
>Ga0114925_10001428_pt1 | contig 11760 bp, 11 predicted proteins | sample SumtaG_2_FD_87287 | JGI IMG/M metagenome (GOLD analysis project Ga0114925, IMG submission 87287) | Deep subsurface microbial communities from Indian Ocean to uncover new lineages of life (NeLLi) - Sumatra_00607 metaG | ecosystem: Environmental > Aquatic > Marine > Oceanic > Sediment | place...
CAATGGATTATCTGAAGCTAAAATCACAGATTGCTGGTCAGTTGTTAATTTTCAAAGATTTTATAATCCTAAAAAGTCTCCTTTAACCAAAAAGATTATCGGTGTTGGAGCAGGTCTTCCTAAAAAAAATCACAACGAATTTGTTGATCTTGCTGCTATGAGAAACGATGGATTAGCATTCAACTTATATATTTTAGGCCACAAAATAGATGAGACAAGAGAATATAACAAAAAAATGGGAAATCCTGTTACAAACATTACCTGTGCTGAACCAGAGGATATGCCAAAAATTTACCGCGACCATGACTGGCTTGTATTCACAGCAAATACAAAACTCAATAGTGTAGGATTCCCTATATCGATAGCTGAAGCACAAGCAAGCGGGATTGGTGTTTGTTGGCAAGAACCCCCCGGCAGAAAAGAAGAGCAACTTGAATATCTAGGTGGTGCAGGATTTTTATTCAAATCTATAGAAGAGCTGCCCACTATTTTGAACACCCCATACCCTGAATCTATGCGTCTAATGGGCTTAGAAAATGCGAAAAAATGTGATATAAAACAGCACAAAATACTGTTAACTGACATTTGGGATAGTTTATTAGATTAATAAAACGTAATATTACCATATCTTTATTATATTGAATTTAATTAGATCTTTCTCCCCAAGTTAGCATATGAAAATCCAAGTCGATGCAACACATCAGGAGCAAAAATATTACGTGCATCCATAATAATGGGTTGTTTCATTATTTTTTTCATTTCAAGCAAATCTATATCTTTAAATTCTTGCCACTCCGTTAAAATCAAAACAGCATCAGCATGTTCCACTGCGTGCTGCCATGATGCAGCGTAGGTAACTTCCGGTATTAATGTTTGCATGTTGTGCATAGCTTGCGGATCATACGCTTTTACCACAGCACCGTCTTTAATGAATTTTTGCAGCGCAACAATGGCTGGTGAATAGCGAATGTCGTCAGTATTTGCCTTAAAAGAAAGACCAAGTACAGCAACTGTCTTATTTTTTACATCATTATTAAGAAGACCATACAATTTTTCAATTACTTTCAATTTAAGGTTTTTGTTTGCTTCTATCACGGCTTTAACAATACTCAAGTCAACGTCATGGGCATCTGTAATTTTAACTAATGCATTGGTATCTTTAGGCAAACATGAACCTCCAATGCCCGGACCTGGACGCAACATTTTTGTTGGGAGTAATTTGGTACTGTAACTCATTCCCTCAACTACATCATGTATGTCGGCACCCATAGCATCACAAAAATGGGCCAACTCATTAACAAACGTAATGCGCGTAGCAGAAAAAGCATTCCACGCATATTTAATAGTTTCCGCAGTTACTGGATTGGTAGTTATAAGCGGCGTACCATTTTCAACTAGGGGCTTATATACTTCTTGCATGATCTCTAACGCTTCCTGTGAATGACTTCCTAGCACAATAGGGTTACATTCAAAAAAATCTTGCAGCGCTGAGCCTTCACGCAAAAATTCCGGGTTAGACACAATGGTAAAAGAAACACCAGGAGCAGCTCGTTCATTGAGCAATTCTTGCATGGCATCGTTCGTGCCGGGAGGTACCGTACTTTTTATGCACACAATTTTATTTTTTGTACTGCACTTGGCTATACTGGTAATAACACTTTTGAGCGCTCGCAGATAAGCCTTTCCTTTTTTGCTCATAGGAGTCCCAACGGCGATCATAATAACATCAGCACTGTCAATTGCTTCTTGGCAATCGCTCGTAAAAGAAAGATTTTTATGATTATCCAAAAGAGCCTGTGCAATATCAGGCTCAAAAATAGGAACAATGTTCTTTTGCAGTTTTTTTATTTTGGTTTCATCAATATCGAAACAGGTCACCTCATTCCCAACTTGCGCTAATCCTACTCCAGTAATGAGACCAACATAACCCGTCCCAACAATGGTAATATTTTTCGCTAGACAGGTGGAAATAGCAAGAACATGTAAAAAAACTAACGGCCTCACTATCTTTTTGGAATTCCCCATACCGTGCCCCTTTTTTACACTGAATTCTTCATCGATGCCACTGTCCTAGTATTACCTCTACTATATTATTTCACTAATCCCCTTGTAAACTCTTTTTTTATCCAATTAAACCCCAAGGTTCACTTTTTAAGGGCTGTTATATATCGTAAATAGAGGAACTAACTTATAAAAAAGGGAATGATGTAATGAAGAAACAAATGATACATACAGGTTTTCTACTTGTCGTACTTTTTAACATTTTTATCTCACTAACACAATGCAGTGATTCTTTTTTACATACATCAATACACCGTCAGCGGGAACACAAAACTGTACTGTTGACTGGTGCTGCCGGCTTTATCGGCAGTAATTTTTTACAATACATGTTTGATAAATATCCAAACTATACCTTTGATGTTTTGGATCTCCTTACCTATGCCGGTTCGTTAGAAAATATTCCTGACTATATCCGTAAATCTAACCGATTTAATTTTTTCTACGGCTCAGTAACCAATCCTGATATTGTTGACCTTGTCATGAGTCGAGCTGATTATGTCGTGCATTTTGCAGCAGAGTCGCATGTATGTCGCAGTATTTTTGATGATCTGGCATTTTTTGATACCGATGTTATGGGTACTCGTGTCATGATGCGCTCACTTGTTAAACATGCGTCAACAATACAACGCTACATTCATATTTCAACTTCTGAAGTTTGTGGCACTGCCGAAACACAGCCTATGGACGAAGAACATCCTATTAATCCTCGTTCTCCTTACGCAGCTGCCAAAGCCGGAGCAGATCGCCTGGTTTATTCTTATTGGTGCACGTATGATATCCCTGCACTCATCATAAGACCATTTAACAATTATGGCCCACAACAACATCTTGAAAAAATGCTTCCTCGTTTTATAACAGCAGCAATGAAAGGCGAACCTTTAACGGTTCACGGTACCGGTGAACAAAGCCGCGATTGGCTGCACACTCTTGATTTAGCACGGGCCCTTGATAAAGCCTTGCATCTTGAAGATTTCTCTAAAATAAAAAATCAGATTCTTCATATTGGCAGTGGTATTGCTACGTCAGTAGTTACCATAGCCAAAAAAATCTTAGAACACTTTGATCTGCCAGAAGACTATCTTCAGTTTACTCCGGACAGACCAGGCCAAGTGGCATGCCATATTTCTTCAACTGAGAAAGCTAGAAAACTTCTTGATTGGCAAACAGAAATCTCTTTAGAAGAAGGAATAAAAGACGTTATAACCTGGTACGAAAATAATAGAGCTCGCTGGCAACGAATGGAAGGAATGAAACATATTCCGGTTCAAACAAGTCATGGAACTATAACATTACAATAACAAGGGAGACTCGGTAAATGAACAAACAACTATGGATCATCATTTGTTGTATTACGCTTACGTTGGGAAACATGAGCGCAAAAACCTTTTTAGTATTCGGCGGAAAAACTGGATGGATAGGAAAAAAAATTGTTCATATTTTACAAAATAAAGGCCATGAAGCTGTATGTGCCAAATCTCGCTTGCAAAACAGAGCTGACCTTGAAAAAAAAATTACACAAGTAAAGCCAGACCATATTATTAATGCAGCGGGCGTGACCGGACGTCCTAACGTTGACTGGTGTGAAAGCAATAAACAACATGTTATACGAGCTAACCTTGTTGGCGCCCTCACCCTTTTTGATGTAGCATACGTTCATAACATTCATGTGATTAACTTTGGTACTGGTTGTATTTACGAGTACGATGCCAAACATTCAATGCACAGCGGCATTGGTTTCACCGAAAATGAAGAACCCAATTTCCAAGGCTCTTTTTATTCATTTACTAAAACAATGCTCGACAAATTAGTTACCTGCTATCCCAATGTTCTAAACTTACGCTTACGTATGCCAATTTCTGATGATCTACATCACCGCAACTTCATCACCAAAATAACTAAATACGCTCGTGTAGTTAATATTCCTAATTCAATGAGTGTATTACATGATTTATTACCCTTGGTACCAATCATGGCTGAACGACAATTGACAGGCAATTATAATTTCGTTAATCCTGGAGTAATATCGCACAATCAAATTTTGGACCTCTATACACAATATATTGATCCAAATTTCACGTATAAAAATTTTACATTGGAAGAGCAAGATAAAATTTTAAAAGCTGGCAGATCAAATAATGAACTGGATGTAAATAAGCTGTTATCCGAATTTCCACAAATTACGCATATACAAAAATCAATAATTGGTGTCTTTAAACGTATGCAAAAAAATTTTAAAATCAAGATTAATATTGCTAAAAGATAAAAAGGAGTTTTATAATGATAATCAAAAATTCTAAGATGGTAGCTATTTTTTGCATCGTACATCTGTTATCTACAAATGTTCTCACGGCTAACCCTTTATCTGACCTAGCTACAAAATATAAAACTGATAAAGGTCCCGTGTGGCACAATTACACAGAGCTTTATCATCAGTATTTTGCTCCACTCAAAAATAAACCAATTAAATTCCTCGAAATTGGTTTTTGGCATGGATCGTCCGCACGTATGTGGGCAGAGTATTTTCCTAATGCGGAACTTCATTTTATTGATATCGATAAAAAATATTTTGAAAAGTACGATAGGGGATTATCTCAACGATGCCACTTTCATGTTTTAGATCAATCTGATCCTGACCAGCTAAAAAGCTTTTTAGACCAAGTTGGCAGCGACTTCGACATTATTATAGATGACGGTGGCCACAGTATGATTCAACAAATTACTAGCTTCAAGTATTTATTTGCCGGAGTTAAGGCTGGGGGCATATATGTGGTTGAAGATTTATTCAGTTCCTATATTGAATCATGGAGAACCCAGTACTACGGAGGACTGGGAACACAAGAAAATCCTAAGGCGGGCCCAGGAACTACCATTCAATTTTTAAAGGATCGTTTGGATGATCTTAATTATGCTGGTTCTAAGACAAGGATGGCAAATAGAGCTAACCACCCTGAAAGCTTAGCGGAAGAATTTAATTACTTTCAACGATACATACAATCAATGCATTTTTATGATCTCATCTGTTTCATCATTAAACGTAAAACGTAAAGATTAAGGTCAAAATTATATTATAAGGGTATGAAATGGTGGCCAAATCCATATCTGTCTTGTTTATATGTTCCTTCTTACCAATTTTATCAAATAATCTTATTACAGAACTAGCCCCACAATTAAAGCTTTATGATAGTAAAGAAACCTTACAAAAGGTTATGGATATCATTTTCCACAAACAAAAGGGAGCCTACCTGAGATTTGGAGACGGTGATCTTAATATAGCTAATGGTAAAGGTTCAAAAACACACCCCACTGTTACACAAGAATTTCAGCTGGAAATGCAAGGACATAAAGGAGAGTATCAATAATTTTATTGATGATCATTTATACCACTATAAAAAATTTTTAACAATGTAAGGAAAATAAATGAAAAAATACGTATTTTATACAATTTTATTCTACTGTAGTTCTGTTCTTGCCGCTGACCCATTATCTGAATTAGCTGTAAAATATGGCACTGACAAGGGCCCCATATGGCACAATTATACACCGATATACCATAACCACTTTACTCAATTAAGAGATAAATCAATTAAATTTCTCGAAATTGGCTTTTGGAAGGGAGCCTCCGCACATATGTGGGAAGAATATTTTCCTAACGCAGAACTCCACTTTATAGACATAAATCAAAAATTATTCAAAGAATACGGCCAAGATTTATCAAGGAGATGCTTTTTCCATGTGGTAAATCAATCTGACTCTAGTCAAATTGATAACTTTATAAACAAGGTAAATATAAAATTCGACATCATCTTAGATGATGGTGGACACACAATGACACAACAAATAAACACATTTAAAGCACTATTCCCCTATGTAAAAGCGGGTGGAATATATATTATTGAGGACCTACATACCTCTTATTGGGAAAAGTATTACAAAAATATGCCTACAGATACCATTCAAGCTAAGAAAGGTACAACCGTAGCTTTTTTCAAACGTCTTATCGACGACGTAAATGTTGTTGGTGCGCGTATTGCAAGAGCAAATTTTGAAAAATGTCCAGAAAAAACATTACAAACCTTAAACTACTTCCAAAAAAATATAAAATCCATACATTTTTACGATAGTCTATGTTTTGTAATAAAAAGATAAGAAATATCTCTAAGATTTTAAAGGTTGAATATGAAAACTAAAATATTTTTTTTTCTAAGTTTAAGCCACTTTTTGATAACTCACCCTTATTTTACTCTCGATCAAATAGCTCCCAACTTAAAATATTATACGGCAAAGGAAACATTGAATAAGATTGTAGGCCTTATATCTAGTAAACAAAAGGGTGCATATCTCAGGTTTGGAGATGGAGAATTTGCCTTAGCAAAAGGAAGAAATTGGGGTAAGCAACAACTTATAAAGGGGATAGAATTAGAAATGCGAGAGGCCATGTCTCTCAATGGGCCAACCATCTTAAAATCTATACCCATGAATTGTAAAAAATTAAATACTAATGAAAAAGGTATGTCCCCAGGTACACATGAGCGAAGTTATGACGTAACTCTCAAATTTTTAAGAGATATAGCACAGTTTTGGGGAAAACCTATAAAAAATGTGTACTCTCCTGTTGCACTTCATCATGTTGCGGTAACTGATCATGATTACTGTCTTGAATTTTTACAATTTTTAAAATCTCACAACAGCTGTATACTTATAGGAAATGAAAATATACCAAAACATATTACAACAATGTTATTTGGTTCCCATTGTATGTTTATTCCAACCCCTCCAAAACATCCATATAAAATAATAGACTCCGTAGAACAAAAATGTTTAGAAGTCGCCAAAAAAGATAATGAATATAAAGTTATTATTTTTGCAGCAGGAACTTTGAGTAAAATGCTGCAAAAAAGATTGTGGTACAAACTTGATAATGTTTTTCTATTTGATTTTGGAAGTTTAATAGATGCGCTATGTGACTGGAATACACGTGAATGGATTAATGATAACACCGCAGCCTTAAATGCACTCAAACAAAAATTAATACTGGCATTACAGTAAAAAATATATCTAGAAGATGAAAAAACTCTTTAATGGGTAAAATAACTATGCGATCTAAATCACCATTTTTTAAATTACTTTTTGCTGTGCTTATATTACTCATGCACGAATTTACCTGCTCAAAAGTTTTAATCCTAATTCCTACATGTAACAATCCTAGCTTTATTGAAGTACAACACAAAACATTTAAGAAATTTTTAAAGGATGATCACGAAATCATTGTGTTTAACGATGCTCGTGATAGTAAAATTAATCAAAGTATCGTTGATACATGTAATGATTACAATATTCAGTGCATTCAAATTCCTCAAGAAATTCATGACCGCCCTTATTTGTTACGAGAAGCGGGGGCGTATTGGCATTTAAGCAACTACCATTCACCTTCTGTACGTAATTGCAACGTAGTACAGTATATGCTTGATACTGTAGGCTTCAAATTTGAAGGTATTGTAGCGTTGATAGAAGGAGATCTTTTTTTAATCGATAATTTTAGCATTGAAGAATACATGAAGAATAGTTCTCTTGCTGGTTATGTAAAGAAAAGTCATCCGAAAACATTATATGAATATCTTTGGATAGGACAAAATTTTTTAGATATGCGCACACTACCCAACAAAGAAACCTTTAATATTAATTGTGGATATATTAATGAAGAGATAGTTGACTCTGGCGGCTATTCATACTTTTATTTACAACAATATCCACACCTATCCACCCGCTTTTTCGATCGTTTGGATAGTAATACCTTCTTCTGCAACACATCTAAACAAAAAAAATCATATCGCTGCCTACATAATACAGAAACATTAAAAAAGTTTGGATTTAAAAGTGATGTTATTCGATTTATACAATCAGTACCAATAGATTGGGGGTCTGGAAGGGTCAATACCAATGGAAAAAGGAATATTGAATTCTATTTAGATAAAAAGTTCGTTCATTTTTTTGGGGGCAGTGGCTACGCAGTTTTTTCTTATACAGATGAGGCTCATCAATTTCATGCCGATAAATCACAAGTATTTTATGAATTTATGATAAATTTGGTAGACAATCAATAGTCTTTTAAAAAAGGTTGAATAAGTATGAAATCAAAAATATTTTTATTAACTTTATTACTTTCTTGTACAATCACCCCCAAAGTTTTAATTTTTACATACGCACATAATCGCCCAGACTTTATAGAAATACAACACAAAACATTTGAAAAATTTCTGCAAGATGATTATGAATTTGTGGTTTGGAATGACGCTAACAATAACAACATGAGCAAAAATATTGAAAATATGTGCAAAAAATATAATATTCGCTGCATAAGAATTCCGCAAGAAATCCATGATAGACCATACTTGTCACGCATGAGTTATAGGCCTTCCCAGCCTGTTTCCAAAGCATTCAGTCGATATCACTCACGCAATGTGAGAAATTCAAATGTAGTACAATACTCCTTTGATACGCTGGGAGTCAAACATGATGATATTCTGGCTTTATTCGACTCTGATATTTTTTTGACCGAGCCCTTTAGTATATGCGAATACTTGAAAGGTTATGATCTCGCCAGCTCAAAAATTTATTGTTATCAGAATGTTCGTCATACATGTGCTGATACTCATCCAGGGATTGACCCATTTTATTATTTATGGATAGGACTCATTTTTTTAGATATGAGCAAGCTCCCCAATACAAAAACTATTAATTTTAATTGTGGAGAAGCCTATGGGAAATCTCTATTAGATGCCGGAGGTTGGACATGCTACTATTTACACAATAATCCAAACATTAGAATTAAAGAGATAACTCGTTCCTCTCTAGAACCATATAATTGGCTTAAACCATTAATTTGTAGTCAATGCATAAAACATAAAAAACCCGCTCCGGCTTGTACACACAATACAAAAAAGTTAAAACAATTAAACTTTAGTAAAAATACGATTGATTTTATACAATCAATGCCTTTACTAGGCTTGCGTGTTAGTACAGAATTTCTTTTACACGGCACTTTTTTGCACTATCGGGCTGGATCTCTCATTTCTTCTTCAGAATTTTCTGATCAGCATAAAATAAAAACAAAAATTATAAACGATTTTATAAAAAAAATAGTGTCATAAAAAATATTTTTTAGTATAGAAGGAACCAAAAATAATGATTAAAAAAATAATGCTTTTAGGTTCAATAGGTTGTTTTCTACTAAGTCATGCTGATAACCCTACCATGGGACTTGCTCCACGATTAAAGATTTATAATAGCAGAGAAACATTAAGCAAAATCATGGACCTTATTTCTCATGAGCAAAAAGGTGCTTACTTAAGATGTGGAGATGGGGATCTTAATTTGGCCCATGGCAAAAGATCGGGCTCACACTCTGTTGTTACACCAAGATTACAATTTGAAATGCAAGAAGTTTTTGACCTCAACGGACCAACAATATTAAAAAGCTTACCCTTAACTTGTAAGGAATTAGGATCGCTTGAGGAAGGAATGTTTCCTGGGTGCCACTTACGAACTTATAAAGACTGCTTGCGTTTTTTAAAACAAGCAGTTCCATTCTGGGGCACAGACATAAAAGACGTATATTCTGCTGTTGCTCTACATCACGTTGCAACGGTAGACCATAATTACTGTCTTGAATTTTTACGCTTTTTAAAGGCTCATAACAGCTGTGTGTTGGTAGGAAACAAAGAGATACCTGAACATATTAAAACCTTATTATTTGGTGCTGGCTGCGAGTTCATTCCAACACCAACAAAAAATGCTTATGCAGAAATAGATGCAATAGAAAAACAATGCTTGGAAGCAATTAACAAGAAAAAAGGTTACAAAGTAATTATTCTCTCTACAGGTAATACCGGCCGTATACTACAAAAGCGACTATGGCCTAAATTAGACAATGTTTTTTTGTTTGATTTTGGCAGTTTAATGGATGCACTATGCGGCTGGGAAACTCGTAAATGGATTCGGCTCAATACCTCTAGCTTAAACTCACTAAAAGAAATCTTAATAAATTCGTTGTAATTAGAAAAAACTTGAGATTAGACAGACAAAGGAATAATTTTGAGAAAGGTACTTTTTGTATTAACTTTATGTTTTTATTTTCAGACCGTACCAAAAGTTCTAATTTTTACATACGCATATAATCGACCTGATTTTATAGAAATGCAACACAAAACATTCCAAAAGTTTTTACAAGATGACTATGAATTTGTGGTTTGGAATGATGCTCCTAAAAAGAATATGCAAAAAGAAATTGAGGGCATATGTGAAAAATATCACATTCATTGCATAGCAATACCTCAAGAAATTCACGATAAACCCTATTTAAAAAGACCATTATCAGGGCCATTGTCACCATATCATGCCGCACCGGTAAGAAATAGTAATGTTGTGCAATACTCCCTAGATTCGGTTGGTTTTGATCATGATGATATTGTTGTCTTAATTGATTCTGATTTGTTTCTGATAAAAAATTTTAGTTTCTCTCAATATTTAGATGGCTTTGATTTAGCTGGAAATAAATTACAATGCGATAAACAATGGTATACTCATACGTGTGACAAAGCACATCCAGAAATTGAACCATTTCATTATTTATGGATTGGTTTAGTATTTTTGAATGTGAAAACTATGCCAAATAAAAGGACTATAGATTTTAATTGTGGCTATTTATATAACAATGTTTTAATGGATGCCGGGGGATTTACCCATTATTATCTGAGAGATAATCAGAATGCAAAAATAAAATCTTTTGACAGAAGAAGCCTAGAACCAGAAAAAAACAAATTACCTTTTTTAATTTGCCCCGATTGTGCAAAAAAACCCAAGCCTGCACCTCCATGTACTCACAATACTAAAAACTTAAAACACCTTGGCTTAGAAAATAAAACTATTGAAATGATTAAGTCAATGCCACTATTCGGAAATCATGGCAGAAGTATTGAATTGTTTCTTGATGGAATTTTCTTGCACTATCGCGGAGGTACAAACTACAATAAATTATCACAAGAGTATCATAAGCAAAAAATGGAAGTAGTCGAAAACTTTATGGAAGCTATCCTTTTATAATATTTAAATTAGACCTTGCATACTAAAACAGCCCTACTTTTTTTCTATCAACAGGAGTTTTTCGCCAATTTTTTTCTAACTCAACCAATGACCAAAACTGCTTTTTTTCTAATGATTTTGTGAAATCTTCCGTCCGATATAATGTCATATCAAAATTATGTATGTTTAATTTTTTTCTTTCGTCGCACGCAAATTTCCACGCGTACAGGTCATCAACAATATATTGGCATGGAACCCTATTTCGTCTGCATAAGCTTGGAGACACGCTTATATAAAAACCGTATGCAAAAGTTCGCTCTAGTTCGTAAATGCAATAGGTACAATCAAGAGGTTCCGTTAGTTTACAACGATCGTTGGCCAAAAAAACATGGTCATTTGGAAGTGCTTTTAAAGCATTGACGGTAGCGGTGTACCCGTCCTTTTTATCTATTTTGATAAATCTAATACCAGGAAACTTTTCCTTCAATTCTTGTAAAATCATATCTGTTACAAGTTTGCCTTCTGGGTACAGAACAATAATGTTATCTAAATTTTTAGCGTATGTTTGTATGGTACCAATAGTGCAAACCAAATCATCATAATTGTTTTCAAAAAGAAAAA
>Ga0114925_10001429_pt1 | contig 11756 bp, 8 predicted proteins | sample SumtaG_2_FD_87287 | JGI IMG/M metagenome (GOLD analysis project Ga0114925, IMG submission 87287) | Deep subsurface microbial communities from Indian Ocean to uncover new lineages of life (NeLLi) - Sumatra_00607 metaG | ecosystem: Environmental > Aquatic > Marine > Oceanic > Sediment | place...
CCGAAGGTGAAGGATAGCGGAGGTAAGAGCAAGCCAGGACATATAAACCGTGCATCCAGGAAGTTAACCCGTACAATTTCAACTCAGTCTATATCATATATCCAACTCATCTCCAACTTTAAGAAAGTTTTACGAGGATTTGGTTGAGAGGCGAGGAGCAGGGAGAGCTCGTATAGCTTTAATTAGAAAGATATGTGGTGCAATGAGGAGTATGTTATTGACTGTGGAATGTTATCGATCGATGAATGATGTGCTTTTTGAAAGAAAGCTCAAAGCTTATGAAAAAGTTTTAGAAAAAATCAAGATGGAGAGAAAGATCGCTTGACTTTAATCATAGTGAAAGTATTGTATAGGTAAATTGGGGGCCTTTTGAAGCTATTTTTGCATATTTTGGCGAATCTCGAATTATAAAAACTCCTATCGTTTCAAGGAGGCATTTTATGGACATCTTTGCTTCCAACTTTAATCATCCGATTGGATCGTTCCTTCACGCAGGTTATGTGTCATCGTCTGAAAGACCTATTAGTAGCATTTACGATTTTGGTCACGAAGATTTGTATCCGGAAATGACACCAAAGATAGAGCTTGAAGTCACCTCTGCGTTACGTCTGAAAGAAGCAAAAACCGAGGAGACCGCATCTATTACAGCTGGTGCAGGAAAGCCGTCGAGTTTTACATCTAATACAGGGGTCACTACCTCGATGATCGCGGGAGTGAGCTTTTTTATCCTTATTGTCGGGGTCCTTTATGTTTTAAGAAAGCACCTGCAATCGATTCACAAGAGATTGATACCTGCCGTATCTGTAACCGCTCTGGCAATCATAGTGATCTTTGTGGGATGTATCTCTGCTCGCAATGCCCGCAGCTATGACCTGCCTCCCGAAGATGCAACTGCGTTCTGGGAAGGAGTTCCCATTCAGGAGCACGCAGATCCTGAACAAGCTACGCTCGCCATTGTGTACGCGCTGGTGGCTGAGGGATTGAGGAGTATATCTGATTCGGTCTCCACTTTGGTTCAGATTAAAAATGAGGTGGGGCTTCCGAAGAAGAACCTTACTCCAGGGGAGCGTTATGCTATTCAAACGTATGGCCTGGATGGATGGGGCACCCCTTTTGAATTGCATGGGAACAGCGAAGAGGGATATACTCTGATGAGCGCAGGACCGGACAAAATATTTAGTACCGAAGACGATCAGAAGTTTTTTTTCTACTCTCACCGATACATTGATTTCGGTTATATGGAGCGAGCGTTCTTTATTCAAAAAATCAACGGTGAGCTTGCCGTTTGTTTGCACAGATTTAACTGGAGCTACTTCAAATATTACAATCAGGAGAGGGCGATAGAAATAATGGGATCGGATCTCTTCGACCTGGTCTTTGTGGGAGAAATAAATAAGGATGAATTTAAAACCGCCTGTATGGACACCTATAATCGATATAAAGACACCTTCTCTTACGAGCCTCTTATCCTTCAGGTTCGCGGGCGTTCTCCACGGCTTTAATTTACAGCATAAAAGCTGATAAATCCTTCGAGATGCATAGTTCACAACGATGGATAGCAAGTCTAAAGATGGCAGCAGAAAGCACCTGATAGATTTTCTTTTTTATAGCGCAGTCTTGCTGGTCTACATTCTTCTTTCCCTTTCGGCTCCTTTGCTAAAGAGACAGAATGCTCTAATTTCGGTCCTGGGAACCGTAATACCGATTGGTTGGCTCTTGGTTGCGACGCTTTTCTGTATTAAAAAGCAAAACCTCAATTTATTTTTTTTCTATGGACAGGTTAGAACCATTTTGCTCATGGGCATCACGGCGGGAGTTGTGCTGGCAGTTGTCCTTCTTTCCCTACTATGGCCAGGCGGAAACCGGAGGGTTACAGCTATCACTCTTCTCAGCTATCTGCTCATTATTCTTGTTGTCCCGGTGGCAGAAGAGCTTTTTTTCCGAGGACTGCTGCTCAGTCACCTTAAAGAAACCATGGGTGTCGCAGCATCTATTGCGATCATAACGCTCCTGTTTGGCCTCGTGCATGTGCATCAGGGACTCCTGTTCGAAATGGCGCTCCTATCTTTAGTGCTTTGCATCACAGCGTTTCTTTCGAGAACAGTGGTATCCTGTATCGTCCTGCATGCTGGATGGAACACGCTTTCCATCCTCAATCAGGGACCTCCCCTCCAAATGAAATGGCTGCTTACGATTTCGGCGGTGGTTTCCGTGATCCTATTCGTTTATGTAAACCTTCTCATACAAAGAAGAGCCAATGGCTGAAGAGATAAAACGCTGGATTTTCAGAAATCCAACTCTCAAGGACACGCGAGGCGGAAGGCATCTTTTCGTCTGGGGCGAAATCGGTCAATGGATAATCGTAGATGACGAACTCAGCTCACTAATGACCCTATTTGACGGAAAGCGTGACAGTCAGCAGGTGTTGATCGAATTTTCAAAGACAAGAAATAAGCCTCTTAAAAATGTAATACGGGAATCAGAAAAGATTCTGGCAGAGCTGATTCAACGGGGTGTCCTGGTCACAACACTAAAAAACGATCCAATAAAAGCAGAGCAGCCAAGGCTTTCTAATCTTACTCTTAATCTCACCAATAGGTGTAATCTGCGCTGTCTGTGGTGCTACAACAGGTCCAGAAATACCGAAGAGGTCCCGATTGATGTTCTTTTTGATGCAGTCCGTAAATCTCGTTCTCTGTTGGAAGATGAGGCAACGTTGATCATACTTGGAGGTGAGCCGTTCATAGACCCTGAACGCTTATGCCGGGCTCTTTACCATGGAAGCGAGTTATTCTCTAAGCCTATACTAATTTCGACAAACGGTACTCTTTTCACAAATGAAATTGTTAATTCACTCGCCGGGTATCCCGTTGACATTCAGGTTTCTCTGGACAGTCATGATCCTCAGAAAAATGATCCCATACGGGGTCAGGGTACCTTCAGTAAATCTGTCGAAGGGGTAAAGATGCTGGTCGACCAGGGAATCCACACAGTACTTTGCATGGTATATACGAAAAGCAATACAGTTGATTTCGAGCCTTATTTTGAAATGGCACTGAGATTAGGGGTTAATGAGGTGCGTTTCATACCGTTGAGGTTGATAGGAGCAGGGAAACATTTAGATACACTCGCTCCGGACCAGCATGCTAGCTTCAGGCATCTCTTGGATGTGCTAAATCGAAATCCACGTTACCGTGATCTACTCAAGCGGGATTTCTTTACGATTGTGATGAATACCTGTCTCTACAAAGCCAATCGCAGTAACTGCGGGATTGGCAGTAAAACCGTTTTTATTGACGCCGATGGGAAAGTTTATCCATGTCCGAATCACGTTTTGCATGATTACTTTTGCGGTGACATACACACAAAATCCTTGACAGATATTGTGATTCGCTCCCCGGTCATGGAGAGAATTCGGAGCGCTTATCATGTTAATAACTATTCTGAGTGTAACAGGTGTGCTTATCGATACTGGTGTTCCGGGGACTGCAGAGGTGAGGTCCTCTCATTAACAGGAAACCCGAACGGCGTCTCTCCGCATTGTAACGAGCTCAAAAGACTTTATACCGAGATGCTATGGTCGATCGCTGAAGGCTCAGCACTCTCAAATCGTAATTCTGAAACAGGCGAAAATTACACATATCCATTTCGGTTCTAGTGGGCACAGAGAGTTTGTGCTATCCTTTAATCAGATCGATAACACACAATAAGGCAAAATCAATGCCGGTTCAAATTTTGATAAAAAAAGTTTTAAAAATTACTTGCATAGAATGTTATTGTTGGGAAAAATACAAATGGGACTGGTATTTACTATTAACTTATATATTCTTTGCGTTATTTATCTTCTCATTAGTGCTTAAGGGAGAAAAAATAAAATGGATTTATCAACTCATATTGAGTATGATTTTCAGGATATGAAAATCTATTTAGATACCTCAGTTCTATCTGTTCTTTTTGACGGGAGAAACCCTGAAAGAAAAGAGCTTACAAAAGATTTCTTTTCCAAGATTCAGGAGAAGGATATCCTGAAGCTGCATATCATGTAGCAATAGCAGTAGTAAACAATCTTGATATTGTCCTGAGTTGGAATTTTAGTACCTTAATACTGATTTTCTTGCCCAATAGGCAAGAAAATCTTTATAATCTTGAATGTGGCTTGTCCACATCACGAATATTGTAAAAAGAAAAACAAAAGATATTGTCAACATGGTTAATACTATTAACAACTTTCAACATATTGAAATCATGACACCTTTATTGTCTCATATTCTAAAATCCCTTCCTTCAAAGTAATAAATAAAATCTTAGCCCTTAGTCTTTGTTAATTGGTTATATAGCAATAGTTATATATTACATCATTAAGGCGTGGCTTTTTGCTAAGACCTCTGAGCAAAGGGCTTAAACGAAAAAAACTAAAAAGGCAAAAAATGTTGGAAAAATAAAGCAGAAATGTTATAATGGTTAAACAATTCTAATAAAAAGAGGCAATATGTTTCAACAGGCTAAACAGAATAGAATTTTTCAGGATGTTATTAATCAGATTCAGGAAGCAATCCTTAAGGGCGAGCTCAAGGTTGGAGATAAGCTGCCTGCTGAAAGGGAGTTGAAAGAAATATTCAAAACCAGCCGGGGGACACTACGTGAAGCGCTTCGGGTCCTCGAGCAGAAAGGCCTGATTGCAATAAAGACCGGTGTTAATGGGGGCGCTTTTGTGAAGCCTGTGACCACTCACCAGGTAAGCGAAAGCCTGGATCTATTGGTACGATATCAGAGAGTCTCGCTGAAGGATCTTGCTGAATTTCGAGAGGGTGTGGAGGGAATTGTTACGGGTCTTGCGGCTGAGAGGGCTAAAAAGGAAGATATACAGTATCTGATGAACCTCCTGAAGGAGGCAAAGATACACATTGATGAAGGGGTTTCTCACTGGGATGAGTTTATACGTGTTGACAATACATTGCACATGGCAATGGCTCATATCGCCGGGAACCCCGTGTATCAATCTGTTCTTCAGACAGTCCACGATAATATTAATAGATATTATGATCAATTTCTGCCAAAGGAAGAGGAAATCATGAGAGAGAACTATCAGGATCTTTGTGGAATCGTGAAAGCTGTGGAAGATAGGCAGGCAGTTAAATCCCGTGTTCTGGCCCAGGACCACGTGCATAGATTCTACCGATTCATGGAGGAAAAGGAAAAAAGACAGGAGAAATATTCTCCTTAAAATATAATCGATCTTTCAATCCAGTAAAAAACCACCTGTAAAAGAGGTGGCTTCCTTTTGGCAGTGAAGCTTGCACTTTTGTGGGATTATGGTTTTTACTGTTTATGGATATTTGAACTAAATATCACATTACATTTATAAAGGAGTTTGCCATGGCGAATGCAAAGTATAAATTGCCCTTACCTCTTAATGAACCGATTAAACGTTACGCACCAGGTGCACCGGAACGCGAACTACTGAAAGCCGGATTAAAAGAGCTGAAAAGTCAGCAAATCGAAATACCACTGATTATAGGTGGAAAAGAAGTTAAAACCGGTAAACTGGGCCAATGTATAATCCCGCATGATCATCAGATTGTGATCGGGACGTATCATCAGGCTGGCGAAAATGAAGTGCAGATGGCCATTAAAGCTGCACTAAATGCTCGCAAACAGTGGACAGCAATGGACTGGCATGATCGAGTGGCTGTTTTCCTGAAAGCTGCAGATCTTCTTGCCGGACCGTGGCGGTCTATAGTAAACGCTGCGACCATGCTGTGCCAGAGTAAAACTGTTTTTCAGGCCGAAATTGATTCTGCATGCGAAACGATTGACTTTTTACGATTTAATTCATTTTATTCCATGCAAATTTATGAGGAGCAGCCACCTTACTCTCCTTTTGGGATATGGAACAGGATGGAGTACCGTCCATTAGAAGGGTTTGTATTTGCAGTAACTCCTTTTAACTTTTTGTCCATTGCTGCAAACCTCCCTTCATCTCCAGCAATTATGGGTAATGTATTGCTATGGAAACCGGCTTCAAGTGCGGTTTATTCTGCATATTACGTTATGAAAGTTTTCCAGGAAGCCGGTTTGCCGGATGGCGTGATCAATTTTATTCCCGGTCCGGGCAGTGCCGTTGGTCCTCTGGTCATGAAATCGCATCACCTGGCAGGGATTCATTTTACCGGCAGCACTGATACGCTGCAAACAATGTGGAAAACGGTTGGGGACAACATCAAGAATTATAAATGCTATCCACGGATTGTGGGTGAAACAGGCGGAAAGGACTTTGTTGTGGCCCACAAAAGCGCAAATGTCAAAGCGCTTGGTGTAGCGCTGATTCGCGGAGCATATGAGTATCAGGGCCAGAAATGTTCTGCTGCTTCCAGGGCATATATTCCCAAAAGTATCTGGGGTGATCTCAAGGATTTCATAATCAGTGAATTAAAAACCGTGAAAATGGGTGATGTTGAGGATTTCACCAATTTTATGGGTGCTGTCATTGATAAGGGTGCTTTTTCCAAAATTACCGGGTACATCGAGTATATTAAAAAATCGGATGAAGCAGAAATTATTTTCGGCGGCAATTACAACGACCACACAGGATTCTTTATTGAACCGACCGTTGCTGTTACGACCAATCCGCATTTTCGCACCATGGAGGAGGAAATTTTTGGTCCGGTACTTACTGTGTATCTTTACAACGGTGAAAAATATGAAGAGACCCTGCACCTGTGTGATGAAACTTCACCCTACGGATTAACTGGCGCAATCTTTTCTCAGGATCGTCAGGCTGTGTGTGTTGCCGAGAGAATTTTAGTGGATGCTGCAGGTAATTTCTATATCAACGACAAGCCAACAGGAGCAGTGGTTGGTCAGCAGCCCTTTGGCGGCAGCCGTGTCAGTGGTACAAACGACAAAGCCGGAAGTCTCTGGAATATGCTCCGCTGGGTCAGTCCACGGGTGATAAAAGAAAACTTTGTTCCGCCCTTAAATTATCGTTATCCATCTATGACAGAAAAATAGGTTGCAACATATTCACAGAGAAAAAATCTACCCGGTGACCGCAAATAAATGAGAAACTGCTTTATTTTATTAAGGGAGTTTTTAAAAGTATAAAGCATTATATTACCAGGGATTAGAAAGCCAATAAAATGTCAATAATTATAATTATTAAGTAATAAATTTTATTTGCGGGTAATACTGAATCTATGCGAAGGAACAAAAAAGAGAATACAGGAAGAAAATATCCTTCAGAAATAGAAAGCTATATTCGTATAAAAGGGAAAAAAAAGCTGGAATTAATCCATACTCAAGCTTCTCCCTGTTCAGCGGAGTGCCCGTTGGGGACGAACGTAAAAGCTTATGTATCGCTAATTGCTGCAGGGCGTTTTAGTGATGCTCTTGAAGTAGTGCGCAGGACAAATCCATTTCCAGGTATATGCGGCAGAGTGTGTCCCCATCAGTGCGAGGATCAGTGCATCCGGGGAGAAATTGATGAACCAGTATCTATTGCCTTGCTTAAGCGTTTCCTGGCTGATTATGAGCTGCGAACTGGTGTTGTACCGCGGTATAAGCAGTTGGACAAAAAAGATTCCAAAGTTGCCGTGATTGGATCAGGTCCAGCCGGGCTAACCTGCGCAGCAGATCTCGCGCGGCTGGGCTACAAAATAGATGTATTTGAAAAATTGTCCATACCTGGTGGTATGATGGCTGTAGGCATCCCGGCCTACCGTCTGCCGAAGGATATTCTCCAGGTCGAAATTGCTGCCATTGAGGCCCTTGGCGTGGAAATAAAATTAAACATGCCAATTGATAACGGGACGAAGTTTGCTGAGCTGGTCCGGGAGTTTGATGCGGTATTTATTGCTGTAGGCGCTCAGAAGCCGGGAAAGCTGGATATTCCCGGCGAACAGGATGTTCAGCAAGGTTTAGTTGATTGGACCATTCTACTTCGTGAATCCCACCTGCGTCGCGGCAAGCCTCCGGGAGACACCGTGGTAATAGTAGGTGGTGGGAATACAGCAGTTGATTGTGCCCGCGTGGCATTACGCCTGGGAACAAAGAATGTGCAAATTTTATACCGCCGTTCTATTGAGGAAATGCCTGCATACAAAGAGGAAGTCGCTGGCGCAGAAGAGGAAGGTATAAAAATCGATTTTTTAACAGCACCAGTGCGCCTGCTGAATGAAAGAGGGAAACTGGCCGGGGTTGAGTGTATGCGTATGCGGCTGGGTGAAAAAGACAAAAGCGGCCGCCGTAAGCCGGTTCCTATCCCAAACTCACAATTTGTTATCCGCTGTGATGTGATAATCCCTGCAGTTGGTCAGGAGCTGGAGCCGTCATTTCTTCGCGGGAAACATAAACTGAAAGTTTCCAGCAAACATTTGCTTGTGGTAGACCCTGATACTATGACCACCAATCAAAAAGGGGTGTTTGCAGGAGGTGATGCAGTTACCGGCTCGGCCAGTGTGCTGGAGGCTATTGATGCAGGCCATCGTGCCGCAAGGTCTATTGACCGCTATATTAATGGCCTGCCACTGAAATGTCCGCCTGTCGATGTTTGCCATGATTTAAAAGAACTGACAACAGAAGTAACTCCACCACTAAAAATGCTTCGCATAGCAGGTTTAAAATTGCCGGCCGGGGAAAGAAAGTATTCATTTGATGAGATAGACCGGGGCCTGACTGAGCTACAGGCCGTGGCTGAAGCAGAGCGCTGTATGCGCTGTGGAACGTGCATGGAATGTAAAGAATGTGTCGGGGGGTGCGATAGGAAACAGATCATTATCGATCCTGCCGAACTCAGTGCAGAGAAGCTTTTTGAGGGGCAGGGGACGATGGTCCGCGTTGAACAGGATATTCATCGTAAAATTGCAGCACAGGGTGCTGTTTCTTCTTATAAAGGTGAGCAACACATGGCATCCGTTTTTACTGTGAAGATTGACGAGCATTTATGCAGGGGGTGCGGGGTGTGTGAAGAGATTTGCGGGTATCGAGCTGTGCAGGTGGTTTATCGCGGTGATGGAGTTTTCTATGCTGAAGTTAATGAAGATATGTGCCGTGGGTGTGGGACGTGTGTGGCAGTTTGCCCCTCTGGTGCGCTAAACCAGAATTATTTTACCGCCTATCGGATCAACCATCTGGTCGATTCCACACTCCAGCGGAATGGGGGAAGATTCCCTGTGCTGATTTTTGCATGCCGGTGGAACTCTGTAGTGAAATACGCTTCGAGCGGATTACCTGCAGAGATTATTTATGTTATGTGCACAGGGCGTATTGCGGGTGGTGATATTTTGAAGGCATTCGAAAATGGTGCAGCGGGTGTGTTAATAATCGGATGCAAGAATGATGATTGTCACTACGGGTCCTGCAGCCGGACAGCAGATGAGAACCTGAAGAGTGTCTCCAGCATCCTGTCGTTGTTAGGATTTGAACGCGAACGGATGCGGGTGGTGCAGATTCCGGCCCGGGGCGGACCGGACTCTGCAGGCATGGTGAAGGATTTTTTCAAGGAAATTGAGAACTTAGGTGAAAGCCCGATAGGCAGGGAGAAGTGATCGAAATAGCAAAATTCGTTGAACAGTATAATATTAATGATGTTGGTGAGTATGCACAGAAGTTGGACGAGTCATGCCCCGTGGCCAGGGTAAATACCGGGTTTTCGCCTGAAAGAATTGCGGCTCTGGCAAAGAAGGATCCTGAATCACTGGTGAAAAGCCCCCTGATATGGGAATGTCTGACCTGTGGGCTGTGTAGAGAAGTTACAGGGGGACAGGTGGATATGTCCCGGTTTGTTCGTGATATGCGCGAGCTTTCTGCGAATTCAGGGTTTCACGGGACACAAACCCATGGTGGTATGCTCATTACCGCACAGCGGCTCAATGCCGAGGTTGCCCTGAATCCAGAACGAACAGCCTGGATTACTGAGCCATTGAAAGTGGAATCAAAAAAAGGTAAGTATCTGTACTGGGTGGGCGGGGCGCCGTTTTTTGATGCAGCAATGCCGGATCTGAAACCTGCAGCTCTGGACTCTGCCCGTGCTTCGATTCTCCTGCTGAATAAACTGGGTGTGAGGCCGGTAGTTCTTGAAAATGAGCGGTTTTCCGGACATGACATGTTGTGGACAGGTGATACGAAAACTTTTCGCAGCCTGGCTGACCAGAACCTTATAGCTATTAATACGTCCGGTGCGTCCATGATTATTGTCTCTTCACCTGAGGATTATCACACACTAACGAAAAGTTATGCGGAATACTCAAGAGGGCTGGATTGTGAGGTATGCCACATAACGGAGTTCATTGCAGATCATCTGTCTGAGCTGAAATTCAGTGAGTATCAAAAACGGGTGACGTATCACGACCCGTGCAGACTGGGCCGTGGGATGGGGGTATACGAAGCGCCGCGGGAAATCCTTAACACTATTCCAGGTGTGGAACTGGTTGAGATGAAAAACACAAGGGAGTTTGCCTCGTGCTGTGGAACATCCTGTTGGACAAACTGCGGCAGGTATTCTAAATTGATACAAATAAACCGTCTGAGGGAGGCAGCTGCTGCCGGTGTGGATGCACTGGTTACCACGTGCTGTGAATGTGCAATGCATTTTCGCTGTGCGATACGCCCCGAGGCCTGGCGGCAGGTTTATATGAACGTTTTGGATTTAACGGTCCTCGCTGCATCATTATTGCAAGGTTAAATTATGGGACGAATAGAAAAACATCCAATTTTATCAATCCCAAAACGGCAAGATATTTCTTTTACGTTCAACAGCAAAAAGCTAACTGCAAAAGAAGGAGAGGTAATTTCTTCGGCACTATTTGCTCACGGAATTAATGTGTTTGGGCACCATCCTTTGGATGGCTCACCGCAGGGGCTTTACTGCGCAAATGGCCAATGCGCGCATTGTATGGTTGTTGCAGGTGGGCTTCCGGTAAAGGCATGCATGACTGTGGTAAGCCCTGGAATGACAGTGCAGAGCCTCAAGGGTAATCCGAAAATGCCTCAAGAAGATACTGTGCCGAAAATGGTTAACGTTCGTACAGTTAAAACACCTTGCCTCGTTATCGGCGGAGGACCGGCAGGACTTTCTGCTGCAATAGAACTGGCGAAATTCGGAGTACGAGGTATTCTTGTTGATGATAAACACACACTGGGTGGGAAACTCACTTTACAGACACACAATTTTTTTGGTTCACGCGGAGACTGCTATGCTGGAACACGGGGTATTGATATTGCCCATCTGCTTGAAGAAGAATTGAAAGAATACGGCGGAGGCCTCGTTGACGTCTGGCTGAATTCATCCGCGGTAGGTGTGTTTTGTGATGGAAAGGTTGGCATCGTAAAACAGGGAAACCATGTTCTTGTTAAACCCGACATCTTGCTGGTGGCTACCGGAGCCCGGGAGAAGATGCTGGCTTTTCCGGGCTGCGACCTGCCGGGTGTATATGGAGCCGGCGCCTTCCAGACACTGGTAAACCGCGATCTTGTGCATCCTACCGAGAGGCTGTTTATTTGCGGCGGGGGAAATGTCGGACTGATAAGCGGCTATCACGCACTGCAGGCGGGAATTGACGTAGTTGGATTGGTGGAAGCACTTCCGGAGTGTGGTGGATACAAGGTTCATCTGGACAAACTGCAAAGACTGGGTGTACCGGTATACACATCTTACACGGTTTGCTGCGTGGAAGGAAAAGATTGTGTGGAAAAGGTTGTCATTTGCGGGGTAGATGAGCGGTTCAGGCGGATTCCCAGCACTGAGAAGATTTTCCAGG
>Ga0114925_10001430_pt1 | contig 11754 bp, 9 predicted proteins | sample SumtaG_2_FD_87287 | JGI IMG/M metagenome (GOLD analysis project Ga0114925, IMG submission 87287) | Deep subsurface microbial communities from Indian Ocean to uncover new lineages of life (NeLLi) - Sumatra_00607 metaG | ecosystem: Environmental > Aquatic > Marine > Oceanic > Sediment | place...
ACCATCACGAGAACAATGATTGCGAAGTCGCTGATAAAGCCAACAATTAATCCATCAAGCAAGGAGTGCTGTGCCTTGTATACGAGTGGCACAAGACCCGTGTAGTCAACGGAAATTCCTTGCGTGCCGTCAGACTCGTAACTGGCTAGTATTGGGTCGATCTTGGACTTAAGGTCACGCTTGAACTCGGCGTAGTCGACTTCTTTAGTCGCACTGACACGAGCACTGATTCTCCACAGTTCCTGTTCGCTGGTTCCTTCATCACTAACGACCTTTGCTTCGCGCAGGTAATCTCCATCAAGAAATTCATCACGATGGGCCACAAGTCTTCTATTTAGAACACTTCGTCGTGTTCGTGCATTCAGGCCAAAAACACGGCCGGCAGCTCCGCCAAGTCCACCACTACCGACGTCTAGACTCCGGCCAAAGGTGACAGTCGAAAGGGAACTTCCTACCTCACTGAGTTGACCAATCTCACGTTGTATATCATCAACAAGTTCCATCCGTTCAAGAAAATTGAGATCGCATTTTTCTTGGTCGCAACGAATCAGTATTTCCATTGGCACCAGTGGGCCAAGTTTTTTCTCAAGCCAACGATAATCTTGTCGAATTCGCGCCTGAGGCGAAAATAACCGCATCAGTTGAACACTACTCTCGACACGAGTCATGCCGTATCCGATGCCGGCCATAATGATGAGGCAGATTGTCGCGACTACAATATTGTGTCGTGTGATCCATTGTCCAACACCCCACCAGGGGCTTTCTTCAATGGGCCGCCATGAGTCATCATCTTCTTCGCTGGATGCGGCACCGAGGCGAAGTTTTGGTGGAAAGAGCTCAAGGCATGCAGGCATGAGCGTCATGAGGATGACAAAACTTACGACGACTCCAACTGCTGAAAAAATCCCAAACATCTTTATCGGTACCAGCTCGCTTACGGCAAGCGTCGCCAAACCGACGGCAGTTGTCCCAGTTGCGAGCGAAAGTGGCAGAAGTGCATGATGGACCGAAGCCCCGGCAGCACCTTTGAGTACTCCCGTTTCGGCCAACTGATCACGGTAATAGTTGGCGAGGTGAATTGCACCACTGGTTGTTGCTACATAGACAAGAGAAGGCATCGTGAGCAGGATGGCATCAACGGGGTATCCTGAATACCACACGATCGCAAGACTGGCGAACATGCTGTAGACACCCGAAGCAAGTACAAGCCCAACAAGCATTTTGCTTTTCAGGCTCCACCAACTAACAAAGAAACCAACGACAAGAGAAAGAACAAAGAGTAGCGTGACGCTAGTCTGTCCCGCGCGATCAATTGAGACATTATCAACGGGCGGACCACCCATGTGGAGTGTTTCTTCTGGTATTCCGCACTCTTCGACTGCAACGTTCTTAATTGTGTCGATTGCACCATGGAGGTTTGCTCGAGCTGCATCAGATAGCGTTAGGACAAGGCAAGTCTGAAGGTCATCTAATTCTGCATCTGTCAAATTATCAGAACTATTTTCTTCTGCTATCTGGTCGTCTGTTGACTCATTATTACCGATGAGTGCACCCGTTAGCCTATCTACTGCCTCTTCGGGATCGAGATTGAGTGGCTCTTCAGTCATTCGCTCAACAGCTCGTGGGCCAGTTTGAGCTGTTTTGAAAAATATCGGTCGACTAATCCGTGATGCCTCTTCGGGAGGTGGTAGCAGCTTCCTGGCCAAGAGTTCCAGACGCGGATCATCCATCGTGCAGCCGTCCCAGCTCACGAGAATGAATTCTTCACCTTGGAAATTCTCACGAAAGAAGCGATAGGTCTTGGTCTCTGGGTATTCCAGAGGCAGCCAACCCTTCACATCATTTCGATTATTTCCTTTTGCCTTGATCGCACCCACAACCACCATGGGAAGCAAGAAGACAAGAATAGCGAGAATCCAGACGCTGTATCGCTCGTAAAATCCTGGACGTTGAGACATATGGGCTCAAGTGAACCTGTTGAGGTGACAAATCTGGGAATGGCGACAATAGTTTCCAACAACTGCCATCACGAGCTTGGGAGCCTGAATGGCGGTTGGTGAGTGAATGCGTCAATCAAGTGAGTCGTATAAATACTCAATTAATTGATGGACACGGTAAAAAATTAACCATGTTCCTCTTCAGAGTCTATATCTTTCCACGGTAAATGGCTTGTTTTTTTCCTCATGGATTCGTCCTGAACCATCTTCAAGGCAAGGTTTTCCTGTTCGGAACAGTCTTGGTTCCCGGAAGAGCCGTTAAATGTCCCCTTCTCTGGAGGGAATGTTGGCTATTCTGATGATTTATCTGCTTTTTTTCTTGCATTTATGAGAGCCCGCGGTCTCCCCTGCGCGAAATTCACAGATTTTGTGACTGCCATCACAAAATGGGCGGTTTGCGGATTTTCCACAACGACACAGTGCAAGAACTGATTTCTTGGTAGGGAGGGTAAATGGCTGTCGGTGGTGGTCGGTGACTTGCACGACGACTGGGGAAGACTGATTCACAGCTTCCGGTAATTCGACAACAAGTGGCCCGTCTTCTCGACATCGGAGCCTCACAACAACTGGCTCAGTGGCGGACTTTTCTGGTTGGTGAAATGTCACGTCTCATGTCCCTTGCGCATTGTCTTTCATTACCCGTCGTGGTTGCGTTGAAAGCCACCACCAGAACACCATCGAACAGCATAGAATCCCGACTGACATCAACTGAGATATTGATAATCGTGTTCCAAGGGCTGGCGGTTCATCGACTCGAATTTCTTCAAGCAGAATTCTTGAGATCGGATGAAGAGTAATAACCAGCGCAAAGACCTCACCGTTTCGGCGAGCGAAAGGGGTAAACGCAATAGCCAACACGGCCAATAGAGCCGCATCAAAAGCAGCGTAGAGTTGTGCTGGGTGAATTGGAAGGGTCGGTACAGTGCTCCCATCCATGCTTGGAGATGGAATTAACCCTCTACTAACTTGATCAAACCAGGGTGGACTCCCAGCAGGGAACTGCAAGGCCCATGGCAAATTACAAGGCCCGCCATAACAGCATCCATTTAAGAAACAGCCTATTCGCCCAAGTGAAAGACCGATAAGAAGGCCCGGAGCAATGCAGTCGGCAAGCTTTGTAATTGAAATATTTCGTCTTCGGGAAAACAACCATGCCGCCAAAGATGCGGTGGGTAAAGCTCCAAAGACAACAAGACCACCTGCAGGAATATTGATGATCGCAAGTAACGATTGAATCAGGTTTTTGTCGGGCGAAAAAAACTGTTCATGGTATTCAATAACAAAAAAGATTCGTGCACCGACGATCCCAGCGAGAAAAACCTCAAGTCCGAGAGCAATAATTGAATCGGCATCGATGCCCACCTTTTGTCCACGGATAATGGATAGCCATGTGCCAGCTACTGCCGCTGCGATAAGCATTGTCCCATATCCTCGAACAGGAATCCCATTGCCATCATCGAGTGCAGGTAGTCCCCAGACAATCACAGCACCGCTTATCACCAGTGGAAGAAGAAGAGAACGGATGGCCTCTTGATAGCCTTTTTTTTGACAGGTGAGCACAAACACCGTGATGCCAAGAAACAGCCAGATGAAAAAGAAAGCACCCCATCCAAAGATTGGAAAGGAGGCTGAGCCAAATGAGAGTTTCGTTGGTATATGAAAAAGTGTTGTTAGCACGAAGGCATAGCCTGTGATGGCAGAAGAATGTTGTCAATCAATCGTGTTGATCCAATACGGCAGGCAATAAGCAAAATTGCGGGTGCGCTTTGATTCACTTCGGAAACTTTTTTCAGAGATTCAGCATGTACGATATCAGCGTAGTCAACCTGAATCTCTTTCTCAGAAAGCATGTCCTTAAATTCCTGTTCTATCGTACCTACAGCTAAACCACCGCTCCAGCTTTTCTCTGCTTGTTGAAGTGCAGGATAAATTATTTGGGCTCGCTTTCTTTCAGATTCACTCAAGTAAGTATTTCGGGAACTCATCGCTAGTCCGTCTGTGTCCCGGACTGTTGGGCATGTCCTGACCTCCACCTCGAGCTCGAGGTCATGCACCATTTTTTGAACCACAAGAACCTGCTGCCAATCTTTGGCACCAAAATAGACAGCGTGTGCCGGGGCACAATGAAGAAGCCGAAAAACTATTGTTGCGACACCTGAAAAATGCCCAGGCCTCAACTGTCCTTCATATGGTTCGGCTGGTCCGGAGATTTCAATACGGGTTGAATCACCAGGTGGATACATCTCGCGAACGTCAGGCGCGAAGATCCAGTGAACACTATGCTGCGATAAAAGATTGAAATCAGCATCAAAATTTCGTGGGTATTGCTCAAAATCTTCCTGTGGTCCGAATTGGCTTGGATTGACAAAAATAGATGCTAAGACGTCATCACACTCAGCAACTGCACGATCTACCAATGATGTGTGTCCTGCATGAAGGCTTCCCATCGTGGGAACAAAGCCGATGCGTCGTCCCTTCATACGAGTCGCAAGAATCATTTCTCGCATAACTTTGCGATCACGAATAACAAGTGGGGCTGGCATAATTATGAGATGCCCTCAATTGCAGCAACCGCATCAAACGCTGCCTTTCCAAGATCATCGGAGTCAAGCTGTATGACTGCTTTCGGACGGCATTGCGTTTCTTGATTATGGAGTAAGCAATTTACGAGCCGCTCCTGCAAAGTGAGTAACGTATGAATTCCTTGGTCGGTGGTCATCATTGTTTGTACCGCAACTAAATCAGAAAAAATGTCACTTTGTTGTGCGGAGTGAGTCCGGTAGGCGATTCTCTCTGATAGCGTCTGGTGATTCACATTGAGAAGTAGGATGACGTTGGGCACGACCGTTTCTTGGCTGATTGTTGCAAAGGCATTTTCAAATTGCTTGTTCGTATCACTTACGGAATTAGTCTGTGCAGCGAGTCGAATGGACTCAATCCAATAATCAGTGACAGTGCCGTGAGGATCAACAGGCCAGTTGGCCTTCAGAAGAGGGGCAGCATACTTCTGAGAGAGCAGGAGCAATTGATCGACTGGCTCTTCTTTTATAGCTGATTGTTCTCCATTAGGAGCCCCAAAAGAACTTAATGGAAGTGGAGCTGGGGCATGAATCAATCGTGAAAGCGTCACGTCAGCTACCGCATCAGCAATTTCTGGCGCACCACTTCCCGGAACGCCGACTACAGCGACGTGAAGGTGGCGTTCCGAGATGTTCTCAAGAAGCTCACGAATCGTGCAGCCAGCCACTGGATGCTTTAAGTCAGCGGCGATAGCCGCTGCCGGTTCAAGAACAAACCGTCGTGTGGTCATACGCGGATGTGGAACCTGAAGGCATTCGGTCTTCAAAACACAGTCATCGTAGAGCAGTAAATCCAGATCTATAGTCCGTGGGCCCCATCGTGTTTCTCGGGAACGGTGTAGAGTGTTTTCAACAGCCAACAGCATGTCAAGAACTTCCGCTGGCTTGAAGGTTGTTTCAATGAGACAAGCAGCATTCAAGTACGGAGACTGTCCTGGTGGGCCGCCTACAGGTAGCGTTTCTAAAAATTGACTGACATCTACGAGCCGAACACCGGGCATAAACCGAAGCATGTCGATCGCCTGGTTAAGTTGCTCTCGTCGGGCACCTTCATTTGCACCGCAACCAATAAGACAGTTCGCGGTCTTTTGATGATTGGCTTCAAGGACCATTACGTATCCTCATATCGTTGCATGCGACACAAAAAGCGACGGAAATGTGCCAGTTAAGTTAAGAAGTCCCCCCAGAGTCCTTCTCGGCATTGAGATTTTGGAAAGCATTCTGATGTGAATGCTCCAGTTTGGGTTTAGGTATGGCCTTCGGACACCCACGCTCGAGCATGCAAGCACACAATCAATAAGAATTAACTAATAGGCAATAAGAATTAACTTTAACTCGAAGACGGGGGGGACATCCAAGCCACAGGTGAACCCGTCGACTGTCGATCCCTCACGTCGCCGCCCCCCTTTGGTTTCCTCGAAGTTGTACATCATGAACGAGTTCAGTCAATGAATAAATAATGCGACCAGCTCGTAAAAATCTTTCCCCCTGATTTTCCAATGTATCCGTAGAGAAAAAACTACGGTTCAATGAAACCTTTGAGTTTAGCTTAGAAAAAATTCCTTAACTCAGTGAGATTTATTTGTGTTTACTTTGTGATGAATCATTTCCACCACATGAGCATTCTGTGCGGTCGATTCATCCTGTCAAGCACAGGCTCGCTTGTCCGTAAGTTATCACTGATCACGGTTGCAATGTTCGGAGAAATTCTTCAATAAGAAATTTTGTGGCGTTCAGGTACAGTCTCTTAACTTTGTCCTGAAAACAAGCTCGAAAAAAATTTTATTTTTCTGATTGTGTTGTATGCGGTTGTGGCTTCTCTGTTGGGCTCGTTTTTACCTCTGAAAACGACTGGAATTTGGAGAGACGGGACATTTTTTTACCGATTATTCAGCATTTTTTCTGAGCAAACAGGTGGTCTAGTTTTGCTCGTAGAGAATTTTATGGAAACGCTTTCTGCCGATTGGTAGGAGTTGCCACCAGAAGCCGATATACTGTCGCAGGCAGGGCATAAGGTCATCAATGGATTAACCAGTAAAATGCTCTGTGGAGGTATGTAACGTTGATTTCAGCCCGTCCCAGTGTCACCGACTTGGTTTTTCGGCTTTATGGTCGTTCCTTGCATCCGGAACTCTTTCAGCGATATGCAGTACGTTATGTTGAACGCGGGAATTTTCACGCCGAGATTGCGATAACTGGAAGTGGACACACCGTTTCATGGAACAGTGGTAACTTGACTCTGGTGGAAGTTGCCACGTCGGATCAACAGCCTCTTCCTAGAAAAAGACGACTGCTCTCTCATCCTATTCAGGGAGAACGTACCGACTCTCTGGAATGTGCGAATGGTGTCTGTTATGAAACGAGTTTTCAATTGGAGCGAGTGCGTCCTGATGTGTTTTGGACATTCCAGCAGGAATTATCAGCTGATGGAATTTCACAAGGCTTATTTCATCGGTTTGCATCCGGCGGTCGGCTTGGTGTTGGGGCTATCAGTTGGGTCAATGTCGAGACACGGACAAGTAGTCTTTTGATACAAGCGTTTCATACATTTCCAGAAGAGTTCGCAATAGTTAAAAGCCAATCAATTTTCCAGCTTCCTTGATGCTGTACTTGCAGCCCAGAAACTTCCTGACTCCACGTTTATTTTCATGCAAAAAAACAACAGTAATTCGTCGTCAATCGGAACAAGCCGGATTCTTATTGCGGACGACAATGAACCCAATCGTGAACTTCTTGAGGTTTATTTGGCTGATGTTGACTGTGAAATTGCGACAGCAGTTGATGGTGCTGACACCTTGGAAAAAGTAGCTTCATTTGAGCCAGATATTATTCTTCTCGACATTATGATGCCGAAATTATCTGGGTTTGAAGTGTGCCAGCAACTCAAAGCAGACTCGACAACTCGACAGATTATGGTGTTAATGGTGACGGCACTTGGAGAACTTGGTGATATCGAACGTGCTGTCGAGGCAGGCACAGACGATTTTCTTTCTAAGCCAGTAAATAAAATTGAGTTGGTAAAAAGAGTAGAAAACATGTTGAAGTTACGTCATGTAAGCGATGAACTCCAGCGTTTGCGAAGCTATATCAGCAGTATGGATAGTGAGCTTCCACCCAGAGAGGGCTAATCGTAGAAATCTTTCAGGGCCGTGTCATACCGACCTGTTCAAGAACACGTACGGCCGCCGGAGACTTATTAAGAACATATAAGTGCATGCCGGGTGCGCCGTCAGAAATTAATTCTTCAGCCTGCTTTGACGCATACTCTACGCCTGCTTCAAACTGCGCATCGACATCATCGCCGGCTTTCTCGAAGGCTCGTGTGAACCTGTTCGGTAGTCGAGCTTTACATAACGTGGCAATTCGTTGAATCTGTTTGAAATTTGTAACTGGCATCAGTCCTGGAATAATGGGCTTTGTGATTCCAACGGCGGAACAGCGATCTCGAAAACGGAAAAAGTCGGCATTGTCGTAGAACAATTGAGTCACCACAGTATCGCCACCCGCGTCGCATTTTTCTTTTAGGTGTTCGAGGTCTGTATCAGGGCTAACGGCTTCTTGATGGGTTTCTGGATAACCAGCGACGAGAATCTTAAAATCAGGAAACTCTTGTTTGATAAGGGCTACCAGTTCGACAGCGTAGCGAAGCCCATCGGCAACTGGAATAAAAGCAGCCTCACCCTGAGGTGGATCTCCGCGCAAGGCGACAATCGAACCCACATTCCGTTGTTTAGCATCTCGTAGATACTCTCTCAACTGATCTTTTGTTCGGCCGACACATGTCAGATGGCTCGCCACCGCAACAGTTGGGTAACGCTCGAGAACACCATCCAACACCTCAAGAGTTTTTGTCTGGGTCGAACCACCCGCTCCGTATGTGCATGTGATGAGTGTAGGTTCAAACCCCATCAACTCATCAACTGTTTGCCAAAGCATGGCTTCGGATTCAGGCGTTTTTGGTGGAAATAACTCAAATGAGAGGTCAAATGATTCTTTCGTATAACTCACTTGCTGCGTCACAGCGATTCCTTTCTGGAACTGAAGCAAATATAAGGAAGGCAGTGGATCAAATCTTCATAATGGAAACCGTATGTTGATCTCCTACCCTAACAAAGAAAATCCAGAATCACATGTTGCTTGGAAAAAAATACAACGTGCCATGGCTGTTTAAGCCCGAATATAAATTTTTATATTTTTATTTTCTTCAATCGACATCGATATCAGCAGGTTTCGGTCCGCTGAGTGAAAATGTATTCCGCGGCGATGCATCATCCGTTCAAGAGCGGTGGTGAGTTGATCAACAGTCGCGGTTGTAACGGGATGTTTGCCACCAAGGTCTGTGGTGAACGGTCGAACTGTTGCCGGTGGGTTGCCGCCAAGCGTAGATGCTGGGCCAATTAGGGCACCACATGGTAAGGCAGTACGCACAGCTGTCTTTGTAAAATCACCACAAAGCATTCCAAAGAATTGTCGCTTTGTTTTGATGACGTTGTTATCTGGCGGGTAGATTTTGATCATTCCATAACTTACCTTGAGGTTTGCGGTGACTGTGCCGGCACCTAAGTTAACCCAGCTGCCGAGGTGACTGTGACCAAGAAATCCGTCATGTGACTTGTTTGAAAAAGATTCCATGACAGTAGCAGTAACTTCACCTGCAAGACGGCAGTCTCTGCCGACAACAGTGGCTGGTCCCAGCCACGAGTGAGGATGGATCTTTGATCGAGAGCCAACCTTGACGGGCCCATCGAAGCAACAGAAAGGCCCGACATTTACATCGTCTTCAATGAGGACTGGTCCAGAGCGAATAGTAATAAAGTCATCTATGGTTGAAGTGTGTTTTGTTCCCTGTTTTTTTTCCTGATATAAACCGGACCGTAACTCAATATAGCGTCCAGAATCTATCGCGAGAGCGGTCATTCCTTCGATCGATTGTTCGTGAGCGGTAAGAAAATCTTCTGGAGAATCAATTAATGTAAGTTCGCCGTCGAATATAGGATCGCTGTTTTCATTGAGAAGCTGTGGAAGTAATTCATCTTCGGAAGATGCGGCATCTATAAAAGTCGCGCAGTCATTTTGATTGATCACGGCAGCTGCGATTACGTTCCCGTCATAAATTTTACAACAATGACCGGCATCAAGAAGCTTTTGAATCGCAACAAGATGAGCACGATTTGGAATAAGACGAGCATTGATAAAAAGAACGTGTTCGTCGTTTGTTGTGCAACATTGGTCATAAGCCTTTTTCGATCCCCAGAAAGGTGCCCGCACAGTGTCGAGATCGAGAAGGTATCGCTGCAGGTGTGGCCGCACTATTCGATGCACCTGGCCAAACCGGGTAAGCATCTCATGGAGTGTTTCCGTTCCAATGGTAACATCACACGCCGGCCGAGCCATGACAAGAGGCCCGAGGGTTGAGACGGTGGAATCTTCGAACACATAAACTTTCATGGTAGAACGGTAGCAGACGTCCTGCGGCCGCCGCGAGACCAGTGCTGGCAAAACATGCGGTCCTGACGTAGTCTTCGGTATATCGGCCGGAGTGGCGGAATGGCAGACGCGACGGATTCAAAATCCGTTGCCCGCAAGGGCGTGTGGGTTCAAGTCCCACCTCCGGCATTTGGAACGGTAGGAAATCAGGCTACCGTTTTCGAACCTCGAGGACGTACCGCATCAGGTCATTGAATTCTTGCCTGTTTTTGAGTTGCCGAACAAGATTCTCTGGCATCAGTGAAATAGGCGATTCAAAGATTTCATCGATATTGTCTTTTTGAATAGACACTGGTTCAGGCTGAGCAAGATTCCGTAATAAAATTTCTTTGTCGTTCTCAGACGTTCGAATTCCAGTCTGCTGTTTCCCATCGTCTGTAATTACGGTGACTTGCACGTATTCCTTGTCGATCAATTTAGAAGGATAGAGAATCGACTCAACAAGTTGCTCTGGAGTCCGTTTTGTCTTGAGTTCCTGTAGATCAGGTCCAAGGCGGATGCCACCCTGTGGTGGATGATGACAGGTTGCGCATGCTGCAGCCGATTTATAAAAAATGTTTTTCCCTCGTTTAATGTTGCCTTTGGTCATTGCTGTGCGAGCAAGTTCATCAACGGGTGTAGCAAGCAATGATTTCTCAAGGGCAATATTTGAAAAGACCTGTTGTTCTGATTGGGCGGCAGCTACTAACTCTGGTTCAAGTGGATGGTCAGCCAAAAGTTCAGCAGGCTTCCAGAACGTTGTTTGTTCAGATGTTGCCGATCGAATTTGTTTAACGGTCTCGGGTGAAACAGACGGTGCCTTGTTGCCCCATGTATTTCGAACAAATGTTAAGACCGCAGCGAGTTCTTCGTCGTTAAGAAGATTGCGAAAGGCTGTCATCGGAGGGACACCCCGTGCTGGATCATATTTCTTGCCATGTACTTCCATGGGGCCCCACATGCCATGAAGCGTTGCCTTGATAAGCCTTTCTTCGCTTCCATTCACCCACGGACTGTTGACAAGAGACGGATAGATGATGCCATTTCCCTTTCCGTGGGTTAGATGACAGGTGCTGCAGTGGGCTTCGCGCTGATAGACCTCGGCGCCGATCTTGTACGTCTGCCGATCGTTGGCGTTGAGATGCTTTGGTATCTCAAATTTGACGAAGTCACTCTCTGCTGGTGCAGCAAATCCGCTGCCAACTTCCACATCGACTTTTGTCCAAAAGTGTTCGACTGTTTTCGCAGCCTCAACAGCATGTCGAACTGTTGAGTTGAGTAAGGTGTCAAGTAGTGACTGATTCTTTACGTTATGTTGCTGGTGAAGCCATAATGCCTCAACGAGGTGATGGGCCTCTCTTTCATTATTTGGATCAAAGCTGCCCATCCATTTTTGTGTTGCCTCAATCACAGCATCAGAGTCACGACCACTCAGTTCTACCCGCGTGCGATGTCGCACGCCGTTTACCGGGTGCTTAAGATTTTCAAGTAGATTCTCAATAGGTTGGCCTGCAATAGCTACTGGTTTCTGTAATGGTCGATTTTTTACTGTGACTCGGATAATCCTGCCGTGTGTATGGTCACGATTCGGGTCACGAATGTTGTGTTGCATATGGCCGATAATGACGTTTTGCCAATCGGCTACGTACAAAGCGCCGTCTTCGCCGACGATCGCGTCAGTTGGCCGAAAATTCCTATCATTGCTGTTAACG
>Ga0114925_10001431_pt1 | contig 11750 bp, 17 predicted proteins | sample SumtaG_2_FD_87287 | JGI IMG/M metagenome (GOLD analysis project Ga0114925, IMG submission 87287) | Deep subsurface microbial communities from Indian Ocean to uncover new lineages of life (NeLLi) - Sumatra_00607 metaG | ecosystem: Environmental > Aquatic > Marine > Oceanic > Sediment | place...
AGTGCGACTGGTCCAGAAGCAATAGAATTGGAGAGTTTTTTCCATGCAACCACAAAGAAAAGTGCAGATGATATAATCGGTGAGCAAAAATTCACACCAAGCAAAGGTCAAAAGAAATTTGATAAATCATCAACAGGTATAGTACAGGGAAATACAGCAGAGGACTTACTACCACTAGCAAAAAGAGATACAGTTATAAGAACAGAACTAAAATCAGGAACAAAATTATTAAACACACAGAAATTATTTGCAGAAAACCCAGACCTAGTAACTAATTTTCGATCTGGAAAACTAACAGGTAAAGGTCTTTTGGATATAGCAGAAGCAAAAGGATTTCAAGGAACGATAGACGGTGCAGGAAACGTTGTAATAGCTTCAAATAAATCAATTAAATCAATTCAAAAATCAGTAACTGGTTTAGGAAGTCCACCACCAACAGGTGCACAGAGATTAGCAGATATTGAATTTCAAGATCTATTAAAATTAGAAACTAAAATCACAAAAGGAGAAGCATTAACACTAAGAGAATTATCAGAACTAGATAGACTAAAACTTGCAGGGAAAGCTAAGGTTGCAAGTGCAATAGAAAAAGGAACTGGTGAAGGAACAATAGGTGGAATAAGAAAAGTGCAAGATGTAGGATTATTTGATGATGTATTAGGTCCACCACAAGGCACATCGGGATTAACAAGAATCGAGAGGTTTGGAGATGTTCCAAGTGGTGCAGGCCGACCACAATCGGCATTTGATAATACTTTGTTTGATTTAGGAACAGGTGTTAGTAAAGGTGGAGATGACTTCGGTGGATTAGGTGGACTAGGTAGAGGTGGAGATGACTTAGGTGGAGCAGGAACAGGTGGTGTAGGTAAAGCTGGAAAAGGTTCAGGTGGAGCAACAAAGTCAGCAAGGGAAATAGAAGAAATAAATAAACTTGCTAAAGAATCAAAACTTCCACCAAAAAAAGTAGAAAAAGCAATAGATGATGCGTTTCAAGAAGCTCTTGAAGAAACAGGAACAGAAGGTACAGTACAAATATCAAAAATATCAAAAGCAGATCTTTTAAAGAAAGCCACAGAAAAACTTAGGGCTGCAAAACAAAATGTGTTTGAATTAGAGAAAGCAAGTGCGAAACTAAAGAAAACAAAGGCAAAAAATAAAATTCCAGATCTACCAAATCAAAAAACACAAAGAAGATTATCTGAATTAATCAAACTTGAAAAAGCAAAATTAAAACCAAAACCTACTGCAACAGCCGCAACTAAATCAAAAAATATAGAATTGGCTACGCAAAAAGCATTAAAAAAACTAATCAATGAGGAAAAAGCAAAAATACCAAAATCAGGTATAAAACCTGGAATATCATCAAAATTAGATAATCTGTTCTCTGGTCCTAAAAAACCAAAAGGAAAAGCAATAGATGAATTGATAGAAACGCCCAGAAGAAAACCAGGCGTGGGTACAGGTATTGGAATAGTAGGAGTAGGAGTAGGAGTCGGATTAGGATTATCAGGACTTGGATCACAAGAAGCAGTAGCACAAGATACAATATTCAAAACAGATGATGTGGTGATTCAAAAAGGACCAACACAAACTACTCAAAATATTTTTGATGTAGGACAAGGAACAAAACAAGGTGGAATAACAGATACAATAACACCAACAGTACTTAGAGGACAAACTGATAAAATAACACAAACCCAGAAAGAAGAATCAATATTCGGATCAACATTCTTTAGTCCACCAACACAAAGAACAACAACAAAACAAAGAGAAACATCACTTTTCGATCAGATATTTAGACCATCAGAAGTAACAACGACAAGAACAATTACAGAACAAGGATTTGGTCGCTTCCCAAGATTCGGTGGTGCACAACAACCAATAGAAGGAAAAGAAAAATCACAAAGAAGATTCTTTAGAGTATTTGATGTTGCAAAGACACCGTTCGGAAAGATCGATGTTGGTTTAGGTGCACAAAGACAAAGTAGCAGGGCGATCTTTGAGTTTACAGAACCAGGAACAAGGAAACGAAGTAAAAACCTAAGTGATCAATTCTTTGATGATGATGGTGGATCTAATCCTTTCACATAAGATCGTGAATCAATATCCTTATAACATCTAACAGAAAAACTAAATTATGGCAAAATATTTTTGCAATAAATGTTTGAGTCTGACGTTCTCATTACGTTACATGACAAACGGAAAGTGGGCAAAACCAAAGGGATTACCACAATACTGTAAATCTTGTAATGTGATCGATTCACAAAAGAATTGTATTTCAGGCTTGAATAAAATTAAAAAAATGAGGGGAGGTGATTAGATGAGAGTATTTTATGATTTCACCGTTTGGGAAGAAGTTGATGAAAACAATGTAGAGCAAATGAAGTCTAAATTCATGGAATTCGGTAAGAGATTACAAGGATTCGGAATAATATCATTCGCCATGAGATCAGCAAACCAACAAGCCCAATACACACCAGAACAACTTCAACAAATCCAACAAATCCAACAACAAAAGCAACAACAGCAACAACAAGAACAGCAACAAATATCAGAAACCCCACAAGAACAACAACAGGAGGTAGTTGAAGAATAAGCGAAACAATAGTCAACGCATGGGATAACAAAAAAGTTGACGATAAAACTGCAAAAAAACTTCTGATGGATAGAGTATTAGAGCTAACTCTACCACCACACAACCTCAATAGAATACAAATCTCACACATGATAAACAGATCAGTGACTACCGTTCACAGACTTCAAAGGGAATTAGTCAAACTAGACTTGCTACAAACGACAGAAAATGGGCATTTGATAAGATCTGCCCAACCAAAACTACTCAAAAGATTTCAAGATATTTCAAAAACAGAATTCATGTCAATTCCAAGTATTAAAAATTGGAAGGATAAGATGGAAGCAAATGACGTAAAAAACATACCATATAGTATTGCTAATTTCTGGAAAATCTGTCAAACAATAGACGTTCACCCAGATGCTTTCCTACTTGATATTAAGGAAGTAGTTCCACTAATTGAAAAATTCAAATTGGCATTTAAAGAAGGCAGAGTTCTTTATATCAAGAAAAAACAAATAGATGATCCAATCAAACAGTCACAGGCAAATCCACAACATTACATAGAATCCGTAAGAAGTTTCATTAAAAGAAATGGTAAAGAGATTCCAAAAGGAGAGTTAGAAGTAAAAAGAAAACAAAATAAAGTATATGCACAGATTAGATTAACAGACACAGAAAGAATTGAGGGAATGAAATTTATGAAAAATTTCAGTAATGATCTGCGAATTTTATTTACAATTCATAATGAAATCGGTGTTAGATCTGATACACTGTTTAAAATGAGGCCGAAATTTGAAAGATTTGTTAGAACATTTGAAGGAATAAGATGTGAGTGGTTTAAAGCATATATCTTTGAAAGTAAACAGGAACATACATCAAGTGCAGGAATTTATGAAAAATATATTCTAACACCAAACGCACGACTGACTGTTAAAAATTTAAAACCTGGAAAACAAATACACACATACACAAACATTAAGAGAGGAAAAGATGAATACAACCAAAAGTTACGAGAGTATTATGCAAGTATAGGAAAAATAAGTGACGATCCAATTCAACAATCACAATATGAAAAAGGAACACAGGAATATTATTTGGTAAATGAACCAACACATGCAATTAGACATTCATGTGTGCATTGGTTGATGAGAATTACTGGAAATAGAACTGAAGAAGTTTCATCATTATTTTGGGAGCAACCTGAAACGTTAAAGATCTATGCACGACAATTATTTGAAGATATGTTAGAAGATGATGTATGTGCAATATGTAATCCAGATGATAGTGAATCAGCATATAGAAGATTTTGTACTTTGAAACATGCGATCATTTATTACAATACTAATGACGATCAACGACAAGAGTTAAGAGTGAGAAATGGCTGGGTTAAGAAAGCATGAATCTGACAGATAGAGAAAAATGGCTATTCATTCTGACCGTAATGAAAACATCACAGACAGGTAAATCAATGCCAGTAGAAATGCAACAGGGAATCTGTGAATTTTTGAGAAATAAAATATGCCCTGAAATTGATTACAAAACATGGGAAGAAATGGAATTTGATATACGAGAAATTAAAACAGAAGTAATGGATTTGATGTTTAAAGGAATGGAAGTAGCTTCAGGTAAATCAAACCAATTCCCAGAAGCAAAACAGATGTTTAATGAAACAGAAATGGCAAAACTTGATAATAAAATGAGGGGAGAACTGAAAAAAATTGACTTTGACTCACTGAAAAAAATACTTGAAGATCTACCAGAGGATAAGAAAAAGAAACTTCAACCAATGTTTGAATCAATAGAGAATTTAACAGGCGATTATTTCAAAGACAAGGAACGATAACATTGATGTCGGCTCCACCAGAAGCTAGTGAAACAGAAGGTCCAATCTGTAAAATGTGTGGAAAGCCAAGAAACAAACATTCATTCCAAGAACAGGTAAAATGCGATAAAGAAGAAAAAGAGAATGGGCTATGACACAAAGAAAACCAAGACATGAAATGAGTAGAGGAAAACCAAGATTAACCAATCCTTTTCTAAAAAGAAGATTCAATAATTGCCAACTAGATTCACACTGTTGGAGATTTTATTTTATAAAACATAGAGCAGATTATAACTCACAAAATAGAGAAAGGATTGCAAACAGCAAAATTAACTTATGATGAGATCAAAATCAAAGGCTGTAAATCACCTAAGCTATATTAAAAAAGACGATGAATATGCAACACCAGATGATGTATTCAAGAACGGATGTAAGAAGCATAAAATAAAACCAAAGTTAGATGTATCTGGTTCAAGGAAACATCACAAAGTAAAAAAATATTTTACAAAAAGTCAAAACGCATTAGAACAAGATTGGAAAGTAGATTTTTGGATGAACCCACCATACAGTAAAGTGGCAGAATTTATGAAAAAAGCCTATGAAGAACATATCAAATGGAATGTAAATGGGTTGATCTTGGTCTATTCAAAAACAGATACAAAATGGTTCAACAAGTACGTGTATAATCAGAAAAATAACAAGTGGTTAGCTGAATTTTATCCCATTGAAGGAAGAATAAAGTTCTGGAAAAACGGTAAAAAGACTGAATTTCCAGCTCCATATCCATCATGTTTTATAGTTTATAGAAAGAAAAGATCGAGATAGAATTTTCTTATAAATAAGCTGTGATGAGTAATTAAAATTGTATGTCATTCGCAGAAGGATTCTTTGGAGATAATGAATTTTCACCAAAACCAAAAAGACGAAATGGAAATGGAAATGGAAAAAGACGAAATGGAAATGGAAATGGAAAAAGACGAGGATTTGCAAATGGTGGTAGAAGTGCGAAAGAATCTGCGATGGGATTTGAATCACCAGGATTTTTTGAGGGATTAAAAGGAAATGGAGATATATCAAAAGTTGGTGGTGGTGGAATACCTAAAATAGATAATGATATTGGAGTAGGAGTACCCGAATTAGGTGAAGGATTTAATTCAAGAATAGGAAACATTGGACAAGGATTTACGGAATCAGTTGATCCATTCAAAATAGGATTCACAGATATTTTAACAGGTAATGGAAGAACAGGACAAATAATTGGGGCAGGTGCAGATTTACAATCATCAGGATTAAAACGTGGTAGAGGCAGACCTAAAGGAACTACAAAAAAAGCTCTTAAAGCTAGAAAGAAAGCTAAGAAAGGTTTTGACTTTGATACTTCAAAAGAAGTTAGACAGTTACGTAAAGCTGGAAAGACAGATCAAATTAGATCCACAACAGTAGGTGGATTACTTAAAGAAAGTGTTAGAGGAGGTGTTCCAACAGGATCAAGTGGAACAATAAGAAGTCAACAGCAAAGAAGGGACTCTTTAGAATTTCAAGAAAGTGTATTTGATGGTGGACAGGTAGCTGAAGGAACAGCAGGAACAAGAGAAAGACGAGAAAAAGAAATTGATGAAGAACAAGTTGATAGATTCAATGTTGCAATTGCACTTGAACGAGAACAGCAACAAGATCAAGGAATGGATGAAGAAAGCTTACTTGAAGATGAAGAAGAAGATCCTGGTATGGAAGAAGATATGAATGGTGAAGGTGGAGGATTACCAGCACTAACTGACGATTCACAAACAGAAAACAGAGAAAGAATTGATAGAATATCCAGAGAGGAAACAGAGGATCTAAGATAATGGCTAAAACAAAAACAAAAGTAAAAAAACAAATAAAAAAACAAAGAAAACAAAAGCCAATAGGTTTTAGTAAAGTAGATTTCTTTGCAGGAATCAACACACCATCACCAGATGACGACAAAAGAGTTTCATTTGTTGCAAGAAATCGTGGAAAGAAATCACCATTAGAACTACCAAGTCTAGCAGGAGTAGATCTACCATCATTAAATAGAAAACAAAAACCAAAAAAGAAAGGATTACAATTAGGCGATGCAGAAATTTCAGGATTTAAATTTGATTCAGTATTTGGTTTAGATGCAAAAAGTAAAAGTAAAAATCCATTTGTTGATAAAATAGGAATTGATAAAGAATTTGGTTTAGGTAAATTCAACACAGATTTTTCTAAAAAATTTATCGATCAAGAATTTGATAACGGTCAAGGTCAATCTTTTGACCAATCTTTTGACTTTGGTGAATCAACTATGATTAGTGACGACTTTGAAGAACCAACTGAACAAAATGTATTAGGTGACGTAGATGCAATTCAAGATCAAGTTGATTCTCCGAGTGTTTTTGGTGGAAATGACGTTCCTACGTTATTAGATAGTGTGGAATCTCTAGGAGATGCAGAAAGAATACCACTTACAGATGAAGATGATGATATGTCGAAGGATGAGAAACTAACAAAAAAGTTCCTTAGAATTCGACAAGAAGCCCTCGAAACAGGTGGAAATCCATTAACCCCAGAAGAAGCCTCAAATTTCGCACAGGTAAAAGCACAAAGAAACTTTGGAACGACAGGTAGAGGCAGAGCAACTGGATCGAGTTTCGGGAGATTCTAATGCCTAGAAGAAATAATACGATCACCGATGAGGAAAAAATGTTTGGATTATTCTATGCACATAACGAAAAACGAAGTAAAAAGGCAAGAGATGTTGACAATGCTAGTACAAAAGGCTTAACCAAAGACTTTGCTAAAATGTGGGTAGATCCATCTAGAAATGATTGGGCAGGAATAGATACCGTTGTAAGATTCAAACCAAGAGGATATACATCAAAAAAAGGTAGAGATGCTTTTGATAACATAACCGATGTGTTAGGAGAAAGTGGATTTTGATTTTAAATCTTTTAAATAAGTAAAAAGGAGAAAGTAAAACATGAGTTTAGCTGGTGTTGGTGGAACAATAGGAACAGTTGTTGGACTTGGTATTACTTTAGGAGCATTAGGATTAGCATTAGAATTTACTGATAGGGCATTTGATAGAGCATCACCAAACCCAAGAAGAAAAGGGAAAAGAAAACCAATCTTTGATACATCATTAGGTTCAGGAAAACAAAGAAGGCAAGTGGCGTTTGATTCTGGTAGAAATAATATTAACAGTGTATTCGATCCAAACCCAAGACGTTCATCAAAACGAAAAAATAATTTCGGAGATTTCTTCTAATGCCAGGTTTTAAAGGAAAAAGCATAGGAAAAAAAGCCATTGATATACAAGTAGAAAATTTTAAGACTGGAAAGAAAAGAAGAAAACAAGCATTTGATAAAGGTGCCAAAAACATAGATTCAGTTTTAGATCCAATGAACAACGGTGGAGATGCTTTCATATAATGCCACGAAAGTCAAAAGGTAAAACAGGTGAAACAGGATTAGAGAAAGATCTTGAAGGAACAGCAGAGATTGGAATGGATTTACGTGAACAAGGTAGAAGTCAAAGTGGATTAGATGATGATATTTTTGGTTTTAAAGCTGAACTAGGTGGAAAAAAGAAAGGTAAGAAAGGTTCAGTGGAAGATTCAATTGGAAACATTTATGGAAATTTTGATCTCTGATGACAGGAAAAGATTGTGAAAAGAAACATAAGGATTTTCTAAAAGTTCCTATTGATAAAGCTGGAACTAAAAACAAGAATCTACAAGTGAGTAAAAAAAATCCATTTGCAGGTGATTTCTTCTAATGGCTAGAGGTAGAGGCAGACCAAGAAGAAGAACTTTAAGCCCAGAAGCTAGAGCAAATGTAAAAAGTAATTTATCAAGAGGTGGAACAAAAACAGGAAAAAGGTTTGTTCCGTTAAGTTCAACAAAAACCCAAAGAACGTTAAAAAGTGGTAGAGGTTTTTCAAAACCAAGTTCATCTGGAAGAAGAACTTCACAAACATTCAAAGCTATATCAGGTGGTAAAGGAACAACAGGATTCTTTTCAGGATCAGGACAATCAAGATCATTTGGTGGAGCACCAAAAGTACATAAATTAACAAAAGACACAAGAAAATCTTCTACAAGAGTAGTTGGAAGATTTACAGGTATTTTAGATACAGGAAGTAAATCAATTAGGAAAGGAAGAACTTTCGTAAATATAGGACAAAAAGGTTTTGCACAATCAAATCAACCACTAAAATCAGTTTCAAGAGCTTCAGCAGAACAATCACAAACACAAAGACCAATAGTACAACAAATGGGATTCAATCCAGGTTCAGCAATATCTAATGTGTTTGATATAATTCAAGATACTTCAAATAAAAGTGCCGCTAGAAAACAAGAATTAAAAGCGGCAGGAAAATTACCAGCTCAACAACCAAAAGGAAAACCACTTTTTGACATAGATGATGTATTCGGGAGATTTCTATAATGGCTAACGGTAAAAAGAAAACAGTTATTTCAAGAAAGAAGAAACCAAGAATCAAAGGTCATACTAAAACAGTTGACTTTAACTTTGGCCGTTTTCCTAAAGTAAAGTTTTGTAGTATCTGTGGTGGACCACACACTATCAATCAACATAGATTTCATGGTAAGGGATCATTTGATAGGACACATGGGGGAGCATAATGGTTTTCGATAATGATTTAGATCTAACAGAAGATTTTACTGAAATTGTAACTGGTGACAGAAAGAAAAAACCAGTAAAAGACTTTGAATTATCATTAGATTCAAGTGGATTTAATGATAAAGATCCAATTGCAGTAGGTCATAAAAGATTATTTGATCCAGATGGTCGAAGAAAAAAGATAAAACCATTAAAGAAAGGTTCAGACTTCATAGGGAGTAATCTATGATAATTTTAAAGGAGGTGAATGGATAAGATGGGAGGAAATGTATTTGATAAAAGAGCAACAAGCGAAGGAAGAAAACCAAATAGAGTTCTAAAACGAGCATTAAGAAAAGAGGCACCTAAACCATTCACAGATGATGGCATGTTTGGTGTACCAGACGGAATGAAAGGAATAGGATTTGACACTAAAGGTATTGGAGTAAGTAACAAAGGATTAATGGATTTAACTTCAAAGAAAGATACCTTTGCAGGACTTGGTAGAAAAGAAGGAAGAAAGCTCGGTATGTCAGGTAAAAAATCAATTGTCAGGAAGGTTAGAAATTGAATGGCAAAAAAAATAATAAACGCAACTAACGTGAACAGAGTCCCATCTTCAGGGGAACTTTTTACAGTTGGCAAACAACCAAGTATTCCCACTAGGGGATTCTCTAGTATTTTATCAGATAAACCAGCAAGACGACCATTATTCAAGTATAATATTGATGAATTAAAAAACAATAACTTAGAACATCTTGATGATGGATTAGAGTCTAAAAGGAAACATGTATTTTTTTAAGGAGATAAATTGTCAGTAGATACAGCTTCAACATCATTTTTTGATAGACCAGATTACATTTATCTAACAACAGAATTAGGTTTCACTCCTAGTGAAGCCTTTAGTGTTTTGGAAAGAGGTGGAGATCCAACAGGATTAGGTGAAATAACTATTGATGGTGGTTCAACTTTCACAGTAAAAGATGGTGAAACTACTGAAATAGAAAACCCAGATATAATCAGAGCATTAGAATCAGAAGAAGAACTATTAACAGATCCTGGTTATATTCAAGCACAACAAGAAACATTTGATTTTCTAAGAGAGGGATCATTTGACAATACAGTAGATAAAGATCAATTTGAAGCATTTCAAAATATTACATTTAGTGCAGAAACAGGTGCAATTCAAGGAACAACAACTGACATTATAGCTGTATTTGGTGTACCAGAAGGATATGAATCAGATAGATTTGCAATTCAAGCTCAAGCAATTAAAGATGAACAGGAAGAACTTGCACTCAAAAGACAATGGAGAGATATAATTAAAGAAAATCCAAATGAACCAGACAGAGTTATCTATGGATTTAGGGCGTTCGGAAAAGAAAGATCAGGAACTGTACTAGTTGGAAATACTATAATGGATTTCAGTTTACAAGGTCCTGATGGAAAACAAGGTCTATTATTTTCACAGAGTCAAATTGATGCTTGGGTTGTAGAAGAACAGGCTAAACAAAAACAATTTAGAGATAATAGACAAGCCCTTGAATTATCATCTAATGAAGATGGAAATACCGTAATAGATCTTAACAGAGAAACATTTAGTATTGGTGGTCATAGCGAATCTGGAACACAAATTGAAAGACTTGAAACATCATTAAGAAGGGTATCATTGGCTGATGGACAAGAAGCAGTTGACGAAGGATTTCTTGAAACTTTTGGTGGTGGTGAAACATTAAAATTAAAAAACGTAGTAGGGGATCAGAACGAAATAAACAAAATATTAATTCCAACAAGATTCGTAAACGATAGTGGTGGCATAGATATTATCGGTATTACAAGACCAATGGCAGAAGATTTACTTGAAAGTGGTGGAACAGGAGATATTTTTGGAACTGAAAGAACATTAGAAGAAGGTGGGCTTTTAGGGTTAAGTGAAACATTTGGATTTGAATTTACACCAGAACCAATACCAACAGAACCAACACCAACACCAACACCAACAGAAGATCCATTAGATCCATTTCTTATAGAAGAACCAGAAGCAGAAAAAACATTACTAACAACATTTGTCGATGATGGTACAGTCAAATCAGTACAACTTACAGAAGAACAAGCACAGTCAGTTATAGATTCAGGTGGATTTCTAGAAGGTTTTGGAGATGTAACAGGTGGAACAGATAGAATAGAAGATTTCTTTGGAATATCACCTGGAGAGATTGGAGAGATTGGAGAGATTGGGTTCGATGTCCCAGAAGATGAAGGATCATTTGGACTTCCACCAGGAGAAGATATTCCAGAACTCTTTGAGGGAGAAACAATAGAACCAATTCCAATACCAACAGTTGATGATCCGTTTCAATTACCAGAAGATACACAAGAACCAACACCAACACCAGAAGAAATATTTCCAACATTAGAACTAATACCAGAAGAACCTGGAGATGATGGGATTTTTTTCCCCGAACCAGAACCAACATCACCAGATCCAACATTCCAGCAACCATCACCAGAACCAGATCCATTTCAACTACCAGATAATACAATACCAGAATTTCCAACTCCAACTCCATCACCAGATCCAGATCCAACAGTAAGGATTTTTGAAACACCAAAGCAAACTAGAATTGAAAAAACAAAACAAAAAACAGCTTCAAGACGAGGTAGAACAATTGCCGCTAGAGATGGCTTTGAAGGATTTGTAAACAAACCAACAATGTTTCTAGCAGG
>Ga0114925_10001433_pt1 | contig 11746 bp, 6 predicted proteins | sample SumtaG_2_FD_87287 | JGI IMG/M metagenome (GOLD analysis project Ga0114925, IMG submission 87287) | Deep subsurface microbial communities from Indian Ocean to uncover new lineages of life (NeLLi) - Sumatra_00607 metaG | ecosystem: Environmental > Aquatic > Marine > Oceanic > Sediment | place...
CACAACTGGCCAGCCAGGGTCTTATTGTGGACAATTACCAGAGTGGGCTTCTGCACCTGCTCGATTACTTTGGCTATCGTGTATGTCTTACCCGAGCCAGTAATACCCAGCAGCACCTGATGTTTCAGGCCGCTACTGATCCCCTGGGAGAGTCGCTCGATTGCCACGGGCTGGTCGCCCCGGGGCTGATATTCAGATATTACCTCGAACTGCGGCACCACCAATCACCACTATGGATAGACGAGGTAGCCGGTTGTATAGTTTCCAGAGGCTGGCGCGCTGGTGCGCTTCAGCAGCCCGCTGGCGAGGAAAGCATTACGAGGCAGGACTTAGAAAGCTGAAGTCAAATTGCCCAATTCCACACTCAAGCGCCCCTCCTCACGCGACCACCGCAAGCCTATCTCCCGGCCCTGGAGCACCTTCCACCCTACACCCAGCTCCACGTCGTCATAAGTGGTGTCGTCAAAGTCGTAGTGGGTACCAAACAACACCAGGCGCCAGCGATTGTCCAGATAGTAGCTAAGATCCAAAGAAGCAAGTGTGGAGTCGTCGGTCAAGTCCCAGTTGCCGCGCAGATAGGCGTCCCAGCGATCAAAGCTGGCCCAGGTATCCAAGCCTAACCCTTCGTGCCACCCCTGGTGGTATGCGTCGCCGGAGCCATATTCCGCGAAATAATCAACGAACATGGTTACGTTCCGGCCAAACCCTCTTTCCAGAGTCAGTCGAGCCTGGGCACTGTTGGCACTGTAGTCCGCTGTATCCCACGAGTATATATCGTCAACATCAAACTCCAGCCACGTCTCCGGGGCAAGCCGCCAGGCCCCTAGATCAACCTTACCGTACAGCTCATTGTCGAATATCAGCTCGCTGTCGCCCTCGCTGGCATAGTGGCCGCCCAGAGAAAGCCCCAGCCGATAGGTATTATTGCTGCCGGTCGGCAGCCGCCTAGGAGAGGTCAACCAATCAGCAAACAGTCCATAGGCAGTCCCGCCATAGTTGGGCCGACGATAGTAGGCCCGGACGTTGCTGCGATAGGACGAGCCGTAGTCGAAAAGATTTGCATCCGCAAAGAGGCTGTGATGGTCGGGCCACCCTACGCTGAAGTCGCCCAGCATTCCCCCGAACACCTGTCGGGTATCGCGCCACTCCATACCCCAGTCCGAGCGCGGCAGGCCGGCCAGCACCAGCTCCCCTTCGGCATTCTGGGTACGGTATTCCTCGCGCAGGCCCAGCCCCCATCCTTCGCGGGCGATAACGCTGCCACTGCGTGCGCCCCGTCGGACTTCGATAGCTGCCGTCCTGGTGTCGCTGACGCAGTAGAAGAAGGGCAGATTAACCGCCAGCCCGCCGTCGGAGCTTACTCCCAGGACTTGCGAGTGGGAAGCGCCGGTGTAACCGGGCATAGCCAGGACCCAATAAGCCGGCAGGCTCACAACCTTATCGCTGCCCACATAGATGTCAGCATTGTGCAGTACAATCTTCTCGCCAACAAACAAAGTGATGCTGTCAGCTATCAGCCACGTTTCTCCGACCACGGGCAACAGATCGAAAGCATTATGGGGAAGATCCCAGTCCAGGGAGCCAGGCTCCAGGTTGTACAGATCGAAGCTGACCTGCTGCAACCCGGCATCAGTAAGCTGTTGAAGGACCCCGCGCTTGGTGTAGAACTGGAAAAACAGACCTTCGCCGCCAAGCTGCTGCTCTTCGCGGGTTATGGTGGCGGGCTGGGCACGCAGATCCATCTTGTCCACGTCGAGTTGGACGAGGTCGGCCTCGCTGACAGTCATGCCTCCGTACTCCACCAAGGCACGGTCGCGCGCTTCGATGATGTTGAGGTCCACCGAATAGCCGACCCAGCCGCCGTTGATTTTCACTACGCGCAACTCGGGGCCGGGCGCCTGACCCTCGGGACGGAACTCCAGGTAGACATTGTTGCTACGGCTGGCCCCGACGCTTATCCTAATAGTAGCCAGACCCGGTGTGTCGCTGGTGGCAAAAACCATAGCAAAGCCCGCGGTAGTCTCCACTGTCAGGGCCTTGGTTCTATCAAACTCCGACTCCCCCACTGCTCCAAAATCAGTGCTGACCACAACCTTAGTGCCATCCGGGGCGGGCTGGCCGCTATTATCGCGGACCTCGATGCGAATGCGTGCCGCAGTTTTGCCGTCAGCCGGCACCGATCGGGGATTGGGTACGGCGGTGATGCGATATTTGCCCAGTATGCCCCCCTGGGCCACACAACGCCCACCGCAGACCAGCATTGCCCCGCTCAATCCTACTACTAGCGCTGCCACCAGCGCCCAACTGCGGCGCCGGTGGCCTAGGATGTGAGTTCCAATTGTCGCCATCAGCAGCAACGACTCTTTCCAACGCTATTCAGCCAGTCAAGTCACTATCCGATGAAGTTTACGGCGTCGAATTGTCGCCACTCACTGACCTGGCTGCCCGAATAGATAGCGCGAATGCGGTAGCGATAGGTGTTGCCGGCGGCGACGTCGAAGTCCGTCCACTGCGTGCAGCCTATGCCACAGATTCCAGTATCAACGGTCATATACGGTGACCCGTTGACTGAGCGTTGGATCTGATAGCTGACCAGAGTCAGATCACTTGGCGCAGGCGGGTCCCAGTACAGAATGATGCCGTAATCTTCCACAGTCAGATGATCAGGAATGGGGGGAGTAGCTCCCGCAGCCGGTCCACCGTCTCCACCGCCTGAGCTTCCGATGATGAAGGCCGCAAGACCCAGAACCAGCAAGGGGCCCAGCCATTTCCATTTGCTCTCCCTGTCAGGCTGGGTAGGCTTGGCCAGCAGCTCGCCGGCCGGAGTCCCGGCCATAACTTGCGCGAATTTGTTCGCAGCGTCATTCAGGGCTTCACGAACCAGCGGCCGGTCGCTGCCTGTGTAATTGGCCCGAGGGTGACTGGCCCCGACCACGGTGAACGACTTCTCCGGCTGCAGCGCTCTACTGGCTTGGCCGGTTGCCGGGTTGAAGTTGGGCTCGACCTTGAAGTATTCCCCCTTCAGTGTTACCGTCAGGTAACGTGCCGAGTTATGCACATCCACGCTCTTGACGGTAGCCAGTACGATACCGTCCATGTCCAGTATGTGCCCCACTTCTATGGCGGCAGGAAGGTCGCTGAGTCCCGCCTGCATGTGCGTCGCCAGTAGTCGCCCCTCCTGTTCAGCACGTCGCACCAGCGGCGAGGAGCGATGGAATTCAGCAACCTCCAGCCCCTCAACACGGGCTATACTAATCTGCAGCTTGTTGCTAGTCATCGCAGCGAGGTCAGGAATCTCACTGCCGCTTTCATCCACTGCGGGAAACAACAGTACCGTAGTGGTTCCCTCAGCAGCCTGCACTGGCGCCATTGGCCAGGGCACAACTGTTACAACAATTGCGATGGTCAAAAATACCGCAATCGGTCCGGCAAGTCGGTGCGATCTGATAAGAGTCATAGTCTGGCCCTCCCACTTCGGATGCGACTGCTGCTAAGCTTAGGTACAAAGTAGAGTGCTACAACGAGACTTATCGCATCACAGCAAAGGCACTGATGATTCTACCGGTCTGCCCGGTATCCGGTGACCGGGCTTCTATTTCTATCAGGTACCGCCCACTGGGTACCGCCGTACCCCGGTCGGAACGGCCACTCCACAATACCACATTGCGCCCGGCTTCGTTCAACTCGCCGCTGACCAGATGCTTTACCACCACACCCGAGATATTGCGAATCCGCGCCTGCACCGCAGCGGCTGAACTCAAGCTGTACGATATCGCCCAGCTACCGCCGGGAGCGGCTGTAGCAGTCACCTGGCTGACCACCGGCGTGATACTATCCACCGGCCGGACACTGATCTTCAGCAGGCGCAGCCCGCCTTCGCTGCTGTTGTATGAGTATGCGCTGTTGGTTCGCATCCAGATCTTCTGGCCGCTGGCGGTGTCCTCCAGAATGGCAATCATATCCGCCGGCAGTGCTTCCAGCGACGGCCACGACACCCTTATGAACTCATCCGGGGCATCGGTGGTAATTGCTAGATACCAGGTCTGCTCCGTCTGAGCACAGGGACGCACATCAACCAGGCAGGGCGGCGCCTGATGGGTGAGACTGACGAATTCGGCTTGAAGCGTCTCACCTGATCCGGCCGCACTCGGAGGACTGGGCACATCCCTCCGATCCAGCCCCGCTTCGGCTACCTCGTCTACACCAAAGGCTCGGTCTGCACAGATCCGGCCGGCGCCGGCAACCCCCAACTGAACCTGCCAACCAGTGGACTCTTCCCCATTGGATTCGACAGCAGGCGCCACAGCACCCGCCGGCTCTGAGGGCGGTGGGACGACAAGTTGTATCTCATCGCGTGCCAACACCCAGTACCCTGCAAACGGATCCAACCAAACATCACTGAGCTGCAACTCCCATTCGTACTCTTCCGTGGTGGGGTTATAGCTGAAGACAGCGGGCTGGATATAGTTGCGAACCACAGCCTGCTCCATCGACCACACCTCGCCCCTGCGCAGCACCTCGATGTCTTGGAACTGTACCGGCAGAACGAAGGGGCAACCGATTTGGACCCAGCCCTCGGCCAAGTCAATCACGTAGTCGTCGCTGGCGACTTCCGCGGCGTCCTCGGGCAACAGAATCGTCTCAGCGTCCGGATTGTAGACCCAATAGCCCTCGCCCGGAATGATGTAGGTGAGGAATTCACAGGGGAATGTTCGATAGCGACTGGCTGTCGAATCCCATCTGATCAGAGCAGGATCGTTGGCGCCACCAAGGGTCAGGTCGCCTAGACTGGCCAGGACGACTTCGGCGTCAGCATTCGTAAATTCGTAGGGAAATGACATCATCGCCAACCCACTGATTCCGTCCACTTCGATCGCTGACGGCTCGGGCGCACCCTCAAACTGGATCCAGCTAGCCCCACCGACCGTCAACACTAGTAATAGGCCCAAAACCATCCCGAGAGCCGCGAGCAGCCGTTTGGGTTGTAGATTGCTACTACTGCGAATTATGCACACTGGACCGTCAGCTCCTTTCAGACCAGGAGAGCACTTACGGTAGTATGACAAAGGGACGGACTGCCTGGACAGTTTGACCGTCAGTGGCCCAGGCGGTAATTCGCGCCAGATACCGCCCCGCTGGCACCTTTGTGCCCCGATCGCTGCGCCCATCCCACAAGATCATCTCCACCTGGCTTCCGCTGCTGCTACGCTCGCCCAGACCCTTGATAGTCACACCAGAGATATTGCAGATTTCGGCAGCCACCGTCGCCGGCTTAGACAGACTGTAGGTAATAACAGCCCCGCCCGATGGTGACATTGCTTGAGCGCTCACGCCCGTCAATGTCAGCGAGGTTACGCTGTCATCGTAGGCTGTAATACGCAGATGGCGAATACCTCCACCTTCGGGACTGGTAAAGCTGTAGCCAGTGGTGGTGCGCATATAGACCTGCTGCCCCGTGCCCACGTCTTCAAGCATAAACTTGACTGCGCCCGGAACCACCGAATTCAACTCCGGCCACCTCACCGTAACCGGCTCGCCGCTAAGTTGACACGAGACATCAACATCCCAGGTCTGCGATCCCGCTACAGTTGACCGGATGTCGCGGGCATAGTTCCCTGAATACTCATCCCAGTCGGCCCTGGGCTGGTAACACTGAACCGCGCTGCCCACTGAGGGCGGCTCCGTAACGTCCAGGCCCGAATCATAGCCGCTAGTTGCGGCACTGGTTACCCCTATATAGTTGCAGGGATCCACGTCGCCGCCAGCGCTGGCGATGATCTGCAGTTGCCATTCATCATCAGATTCGAAGTTGCCAGAGCTATCTGCTGGCGTAACACCAGCTCCGTCCAGCGCCAGTGCATTCAGCCGCAGGGTCGTATCCTCCCATACATGTACCCAGTATCCCTTGAAGGGCTCGAGAGTTGCGCTCAGCGGGTCGTAAGGGAAGTTATAATAACCACCGCTGCCTGTACTCACAAACTCCCAGAGTATCCCGTCGGTGACCCCGTCCTCCACCGCTTCAGTAATGCTCTGAGCTTGGCCATCAGTAACGAACTCGACGCTGCCCCAGTCCAGAGCCTGACTGAAGGGGCACCCGATCATGCTCCAGCCCCTTGGCGGGACCAGTCCGCGCCTCAATTCAATTTCGTAGGTCGTCACTCCGCCATCCAGGATAGTACCAGGCTCCTGGACGGTGACCTGCTGCGGCAGGCGGATGAAGTAGCCCAGCCCCGCAGGCGGCGACTCTACGATGGGATCCCCGCCCATCGCGTCGGGCGGGTTGAATGTCCCGTAGTTGTCCGGGTAGGTGCGATACTTGTTGACGTTGTTATCTTCCGCCCACCAACGATGCATCGCCACATCTCCGGGGCTCAAGCCAAATAGGCTGTCCGGAGTCGGGAATTGGCCTGGACCATAGGTGTACGGGAGCGAGAACAGATGCAGGCCAGCGTCAAAGGACTTCTGTAGTATGCGGAAGGAGTGAGTCTTCTCTGCCTCATCGCCCTCGTCGTTCTTGGCCCGTACCGTGACCTGGTGCGCCCCTTCAGCCAGACTCGCCTCATAGGTGAGCAGTCCCGACTCCGAGTCATACGCAAAGCCCACGATGGGGGCCTCGTCGATTTCCAGACCAATCGAGGTCTCATCCACGCCCTCCTCTGGATCCGTTATCGACGCCTGAATAAGGGGGTTAGTGCTGAAGATGGCGCGGTTGTTGCGTGGGTGGATTATCTCGATAATCGGGGGAGTGACCAACCGAACAACGGTGACTGAGTAGTGCGCCATTCCCGAGTAGATGCCGCCCCAGGGCATGGTATGGTCGCTGTGGTCCCAGGTATCGTGGATGTAGACATCACCCGTGTCGGCATCGTAGCCGAAACCGAGCATCGAGTGCCCTGTAACGCCGATCTCGAGAGGGCGACCGGCATCAATCTCCGCCTGGAAATCCTCAAACGTGAATCCCTGCTCCGTGTTGCCGTAGAAGCTGTTCAGAATTAGCTGCGTGAAGTTCTCCGTAACGGAATAGCCACGCGATTCGGCGAAGAGCCTCATACCGTGGCATCCGTCCCGGTAGTCAGGTTCAGAGCCGGTGTAGTCGGAGAGGGGAGAGCCATCCTCATTGATGAAGAAATAGGTTCCGCCGTCAGGCGCGTTGAAATTGGACTGATTCGTGCCCATGAAGTCGGCGGTGCAGTCGGCATGCATATGCTCGACCCAGCCGTTAGTAATAAAGGGGTCCGGCCCGGGATCTAGGTATGCCACCCAGTAGTCATCCACGTGCCCCCTAGTTGCTCGGTCATCATAGCCCATGTGAGTAGCACTCAGCGGACACTCCCCATAGCCCCAAGCCGTGTTATCCATCGGAAAGACGCCGCCGTTGGTGGGGCCAGCATACATGTTAGGATAGTCAGCCAGGTTGTCGTAGTAGCCGAACATCATGGCTGCGGCGGTTGCCGAACACCCGTAACACCAGTCCAAAGCAGGCACGTTGGTAAGAACGTTAACGGCTTGGGCCGGACCGACCGCTGCGGGCAGGACTACCGGTGGCTCGGACTGCCTCTGCTCAGGCGGACGGCCGGGGACGATAATCTGAAGGACATACTTCCCCTCGTGCAGGAACCTATCAACCACGTAGTCTTCTACTGCAGCGAAAGAGACAGATGAGGATATAAGAAGCAGTGCAAGTGCTACCAGCAGAGCCGACCGTCTCCCGATAGCCGCCCCAGCCGAAGGCCGCCTTCTGGGATTGATCCTGGATGACCGAGAGGCGGCTAGGACCGTTCGAAAGCGTAACAAGTGCGGCCTCAGTGTATCTGTCGCTCGCATCATTTGTGCTCTCCTGTTGCTCTGCGAGTCATAGTGTATTGTTGTCCTGTCTGGGCCGACAATTCAGTCCCAACAAATGTCGAACTGGCCACTTCACTCGTGTGCGACATTGCTGCTAGCCGGGCCTCCCCGAGTTGGTCTGTTGAACTACCGAGCCCTGCAGGGCGTTCAGGTAGCTGCTCAGAAACGACCTCCAGTGCACCAGGCTGCCTTCGGGGCCGGGCCATCGGTAGATCTCGGGCCAGCGTTCAACTTCCAGAGGGAAGAAGACAGCTAACCCCCGATGGCGAAGCTTGCTGGGCCCGAGCGGTCCTTGCAGGTAGCTGGCAAGCACCGCCTGTTCGACGGACTGAGCAACCCGCCGGGCTCGCTGGGCCACCGCCACACAGTTACTGGTCCTGCTCAGAGCAGTCATAAAGCCACCTATATCCACCAACTCTGCACCTGGCCCCCAGCTCTCGGCTTGGCTGCGCGCCAAAGTCAGTTCCGGGGCAACCGTTGCCATACGCCCCTCTGCGGCCTCCGCCCAAGCCTCCGTCCGCTGGCAGATCGCTTCCACCCTTGAGAGGTCTACTGCGATCAGACTGACAGTCAGCTCCTTCTCCCGCTGCCAAGAACTTCTCGCAGCCTGCACTGCCGACCGGGCCAAGGCATGTGCTGACGCCTCAGGACGGGCTGCCAGCCATGAGAGTATTTCATCCCAGGGCAATCCAGGACTGTACATAAGTCCGGGGCTGCCCACCAGATAATCGGCTATTGGCCTCAGCCCAGCGGCCACCTCTAAGGTCACACCGAAGCAGCAATCCAGGAACACTATTTCAATTTTCCCGGCCTGCGCACCGCTCAGTCCCTGGATGAGACCGTCGCGCAAATCTCTTGCGGAAAAGGGCGCACCAATCTCGTCGAGACCTGGCGTGGCAGTAACCGACCTCCCCGTGGGTAGGACCGGGGCTAGCTGGCCGTGACCAGCCACCACCAACGCGTAGTGCTCGGCTACCGTCTGACCCATACCCCACTTGATAAGGTTCGCCAGGCGAGCCGACGGCGAGCTATCACTCAGCCTCACCACCTCGGAGCGCCGACCTGCCTGATTATACAAGTACCGTCTCGCGCTGAACTCGTTGCTTGCCGGCCCCACCCATTCAACCAGTTGGGCAGCGGCAGTGACCTGCTCTCCGAATGCTACCCTGTCGAGATACTGCTGGTATGTATCGCTGAGCTCTTCCAGGTCATCGGCGCCCTCCACATACACCAGCACTGCCCATTGCGCTGTGTCACTATCAGCTACCACCTGGGGCGGAGCCGTCACCAATAGCCCCGCAACCACCAGTGCACAACCTAGTTCTTTCCACCGCCCCTCGGCTATCATCATAAGTTTGCTGTTACAGTGAATCACCCAGGGGCCAATACCCGGACCCAACCTTAGCGCCGCGATCCGCCGAATCCCGTACCACGCTCGTGCCAGAAGCCGCTGCGCGAGGTGGGTTTGCTGGGTCGGTCGCTGGCCGCAACACTGGGAGGAGAAGGCGGCGCGGTGATTGTCGTAAAGCTCCACTTGTCACTGTAAATCCAGCCAGACCGATCCTGGCCACCGATCCGTGCAACGGGTTGCGCCTCTCCGTATTTCCGATTACAAACAACCCACCAATAGGTTGTGGTGCCGTCGAAAAGCGTGCTGGTGACTGTATGAGTCATCACCGATCCGCCGGTCCACGACAGCTCCGGACTCCGGTATACAAGGTTGCTTAAGTTCATGTCGCTATAAACCTGCACCTGATACTGGTCGGCGCCGTCCGAGGGGGTCCATTCGAAGGTGACGTCCGTCGGATCGACCGTCTCGCTATTATTGGTTGGCGAAACTAGCACTGCCGGATCAAAGTAGGTCACTGGCCCGACCGCCCGGCTGGGTTCGCCCAGAGCCTCGGGCGGGTCAACCGTGAGTGCAGCTTGTGCTGGCCCGACTTGTCCGGTTACGGGCGGTTGTGGCATGATTGGATCAACGACCCGTTGGACCTTGTAGTAATATGAGGAACCGACCAGTAACGCCGGATCATCGTAGGTAAGTTCAACGCTACCGTCGGCCTGCTCGCCGCCGCGATCGAAATAGGTAAACTCAGTACTAAACGCCACGCCCATCCTTGCGGCGGGGTCATCAGGGTATGTGTCCAGGCGCGCCTGGGAGGTCGCCCCAACGATGTTCTCCGGTTCGGCCAGAGGCTCCAATTCGCCACGATAGAACAACCAGGCGTGGACCTGAGAAGTTTCCGGAATGAAGCCGCGCTCGGTGTTGACTCTGATGTAGGGCGTCCCACCCGCCCCCTCCTGGGCGATCTGCACATCAGCGCCGGGGGGGCCAGTTGTCCCCTTGCTATAACCGATGCCAAGAAGGATCGCCAGCATGCCAAGAGCCCAGCCCTTGCGCAGCGACTTGGTGATGTGGTGCTTGTGCTCCATCTGGCGTACGACGCGAGCCGGGGTATACAGCGCATATACCTTATCGCCAGTCTGCGGCCACTGGCTGCCGGCCAGCGCCTTGCCTTTGGAGGTGCGGGGATTGGCCTGGATGATCTGCATATCGCCGACAACCCTGATCTCGACCTTCTCCAGATCCGGATTCCAATCCGCCCGAACCACCACCATCTTCTGGGCCTCGTAGACGCCATCGTTGAGACCAATGCTCAGCAAAATGGTCCCCGTCTCATCCACCTGGTCAACGCTGCCGCGCGGCACGTGGCGCCGCAGCATTTCTGTGACTACTTTCTCGGCAGCCAGACGCAGCGCTTCGTTGGCTACGGTCACGTCCTCGCCCTGCCACCCGGGAATGGGCCGGGTTTCGACTTCCACCACAGCTCCGTCAAGGATATGCTTTAGGCGAACATCCATGGCCCTAATCTCGAGCCGAACCCGGCATTGACCTGTTTGGTCGTTGACTTTCACCTCATGGATAACACCGCTGATTACCTTATCAACCTTCAGGCGTTCACCCACGCGCACCTGTTGGGCATCCATCAGTGGCGGCTTTAGGCCAAGCTCGGAGAGCGCCGCTTTCAGGTCTCGCCGGGAGATAACCCTGAACTCACCAGAGCCCTCCAAGGCCAACGCTACGGCGTCTGTGGCCTTCTCCGAGACTACAAGTGACTCGGCGCCAGTGGCGTCCTGCATAGGCAGCACCGCTGCCGAGGTTATCTCGGTGAAGGTCTGGCCATAGGCAGAAGAAGCAAAACCGTAGGGGAAGATCAACGAGACTGCAACAAAGAGTGTCAAGGGCTTGAGCAGTGGCAGGTGTCGTATCTGGTACATTAGCTAACTCTCCCTCTGAATATATCTTGTCCTGGGTTGCTCGGGGGCGCGAGCCTATTGCGACCAGTTCTCCAAACGTCCCGGCATACCTCCACCCTCACCAACCAGTCCTCAACACAATCATTATAGCACACAACAAGCATCAATACAAGTCAACAGCCCTTGCCGATTGTCTACCAGCCTACTTACACCGGGACAGTACCGCTTCTTATCAAGCACACTGCTGGGTTTTCTTGTACTGTATCGCCACTTCCCAGCCACTCCCCAGCAGCTACAGACACACCCGTCAGCAGTCACCCAGAGCATATAATTCGGGTTCCAGCCAGCTCCGGGTCAAAGCCGCTGCGAATCCAAATATCAATTCCGCAGCCCAGCGCGTACTCCACTGCTTCCTGCTGGATAACCTGCGGAAAGTCCGGCCACTGCAGCAGCTCGTGACCGTCTATTACCTCGACCTTCTGCGCATCATCATAGACCGACGGAGCCCGGTCGTAGATTCCATCTACGTTGCTATACATAATAGCTTCGGGCTGGTCCAGGGCATGAGCCAGAGCCACAGCAGTTAGGTTAGAGCCACCTCGCCCCAGAATGGAAACTTCATTGCGCCCCGTATCCGAATCCC
>Ga0114925_10001434_pt1 | contig 11732 bp, 13 predicted proteins | sample SumtaG_2_FD_87287 | JGI IMG/M metagenome (GOLD analysis project Ga0114925, IMG submission 87287) | Deep subsurface microbial communities from Indian Ocean to uncover new lineages of life (NeLLi) - Sumatra_00607 metaG | ecosystem: Environmental > Aquatic > Marine > Oceanic > Sediment | place...
AAATTCCTTTCATCGGAAGATGCGCTCAACGAAGTTTTTGTCGATCTGGCCGTGAATCCTGATAAATGGTACGAATTTTCCTTGTTTGCAAAAGTATACGCTTTCTTGACAAAGGGAAAAGCCAGGCCGGGCGCAGCCGATTCCAACTCTTGGGATAAAGCGGAAAATGGAATATGGTACGCAGCCAAACAAGCAAAAAAGGAGAAGTTTATACCAGTTTCTGATTTTAAAGAAATCGCAATTGATTTGATTCCCAAAGTAAAATCCAGGGTTGATGAAATCGCCCAAGTCTATGCATGGACAATGTGGGTAAACACCTTTTCAGGCAAAGGTCCTGACGGGAAGGAAGGCATATGGGTTGAAACGGAAATGGAAAAATTCCGGTGTACTCAGTGCGGACACTGCTGCCTGGAACTGCGCGATGCATTCTGCACCTCGGTTGATATGGAGGAGGTGCAGCGCTGGCGGAAGGAAAAGCGTTGGGACATTCTCGAGAGGATCGAAATTATAATGGTGGACGGGAAGGAGCTGTTCGCGGATATCTGGTTCAGCCCCACTGCCGGTGAGGAAACTGCAAGATGCCCGTGGCTCCGAAAACTGCCGAACAAAAATGTCTACAAATGCAGAATTCACGAAACGAAACCATCACATTGCCGCAATTTCCCAAAATCAAAAAAGCATGCCCTGACAACCGGCTGCAAAGGTTTCGGAAATTAAAGTAAATCAAAACAGAACTTATTCGAATCTGCTCCATCATCAATCGCCAATATTTACAACGCAAATTCGCTAATGATGGGTCCTGCTGTTTAAGAAAATCTGTGGCTATTGCTGTTAGAAAATGGTACAATTTCTGAAACGAAAACCAATTAACTCATAAAGAGGTACACAAATGACGTCACTTAAAAGAATCACATTCGATTCTAGGGTTATGGGAGGGAGGCCCTGTATCCGTGGCATGAGGGTGACAGTAGGTACGATCGTAGGCCTCATAGCCTCTGACCATACTCAAGCCGAGATATTGGATCTTTATCCATATCTGGAAAAAGAAGATATAAAGGAGGCCCTCGTTTATGCGGCTTGGCGTGCAGAGGAAATCGAAATTCCTATTACAACAGCATCATCATGAAGTTATTAGTTGATATGAATCTATCCCCGAGTTGGGTTGATGTTATCAAGCAAGCGGGGTTTGATGCTATTCATTGGTCCGATATTGGTGACCCTCGCGCTACAGATCAAGAAATTATGGAATGGGCAAAATTCCAAGGGTGTATAGTCTTTACGCATGATCTTGATTTCGGTGCAATTCTTGCTGCCACAAAGTCTGATAGCCCAAGCGTCATACAGATTCGTACCCAAGATATTAATCCCCACCACATCGGAGATTTTGTTATTTCCGCCATAAAGAAATTTCAGGATTATTTAATAAAAGGCGCCATCATCAGTGTAGATGAAAAGAGAGCAAGGGCACGGATTCTTCCCTTAAATGAATAAATTGAAATACCCTGTCGGAATCATTCGGTGGGGATTCATTCATAGAAAATTATGAATCCAAAAGCGCCCAGATTTTATCGGGGTTGCGCGATTTATATTTTTTCAGCAGAGAAACATATTGGTCGTTGTCAAAAAGTGTCTGGTGTTTCATGGTTTCAAACATCAGCGGAACCAGAATAGCACCGATCAGGTGTATGGTATCGTGACGGGAGCATTTCTTTGATAAAATCGTGACACGATTTTATTCGGAAAGCTGCTCATCCACCCATGCCAGGTTTTCTTTAATCAGATCCGGTATGGGAAGGTGATACGGGCAGCGCTCCAGACACTCTTCGCATTCAGAACAGTTTCTGGCCTTTTCCATGGCTTCTTTGGGCCAGCCCTCCTGAATAAAACCTTTGCCAAACCGTTTGAGTGCCGAACGCAGCCCCATAATCATCTGAATGGGGATTTCTTCAGAGCAGGGCTGACAGTAATCGCAGCGCCGGCAGAAAGCTTTGTCATAGCGCTGCCGGATCTCTTCAATCTCCTGTTTTTCAAAATCGGTCAGTTCGTGGCTTCCCTGATAGACGTTCCAGTTTTGGTCGAAAAGGTCTTTATGCTCCACACCGGGTATGATGATGAAACCGGGGTGAGACAAGGCGTATTTTATGGCCAGCTTCGGATTATCGATCACACCTCCTGAAAAGGATTTCATGGCAATGACCCCGACGTTTTTTTCAAACGCCTTGGGGATGATCTTTTCCATGGCTTTGGGTTCGAGAAAGCTGAAACAGACCATAATCGTATCGAAAAGACCGTCATCCAGAATTTTATCCAGCAGATCCAGGCTGTGGCTGGTGATGCCGATATGACCGATCAACCCTTCATTTCTGGCCTGAATCAACCCTTCCAATGCGCCTCCCGGAGAGATGACCTGCCGGTATTCCTCGTCGTTGGGAACAAAATGACACTGGTAAAGGTCGATGTAATCCCGCTGGAGTTCCTTCAAACTGGTTTCCAAATCTTCTCGAACCGTCTCCGATGTTCGGCTTCTGGACTTGGATGCCAGAACCACCCTTTTGTCCGTCTGTTTCAAGGCAAGACCGATTCTGCGTTCGCTGGTGGTGTACATCCGGGAGGTATCGATAAAATCGACCCCTGTTTCCACGGCGTGAAGCACCGTTTCAACCGCCTGATTTTCCTCCACCCTCTGGATTGGAATTCCGCCAAAACCAAACCGGTTTACTTCAAGTCCGGTTTTTCCGATGATGATTCTGCTCATTTTTCTCTCCTTGTTCCTGATGGCGTGGTAAAAAGTCCATCTTTTGTGTTATGCTGTATTTCGCTGCGATTGCGGTGGATGGTTTCACTGTACAGCAATGATGCGTGGAATTCATAAATATGGTTACCCAAAGGCGTTCAGATGGTCAACAGATTAATCAGACCCGGTGCGGGTGAAATCGTATTTTGTTTGACACATGAGATGAATTCTTTCAATATTCTCTTCTGAAGACAAGCTTTTTCAAAGGAAGAAATGCGAGCGAAAGACGAAAAAAGACCGGACAAAATGGACTGGCTTAAGCTGGGCCGGGTGTTTTACCAATCGCGGAAATACAGGAAGGCGATCGAGGCATTTTCCAAAGCCATCGAGAAATCCCCGAAGAACGGCTCCGCGTATTATATTCGGGGCATGGCGTATAATAAGCTCGGCAGGCCAAAGCATGCCCTTGAAGATCTAAAGAGCGCAGCCGGGCTCGGACATGAAAAATCACAAAATTATTTAAAGTCAAAAGGCGTTCCCTATTAAATCGGATTCCGCCGTGTTAAATCACCGTAATTGTCGAAACGAATGGAAATTATTATGACAGGCAAACTCATCAAAACCATAGATCTTGTAAACAACATGCAATTGAATTTTTATGATGAGTCAAAAAAGCAAGCCGGAGACAGATGGCTGGTTTCGTTGGTGATCCGTATGGAGATTCCAGTCGGTGAGGCATTGCTTCATGACGAGCATCCATCCACTGAAACCCTAGAGGAGGCTGAAAAGGTGCTCGGAGAAAAAGTGCTGTTTGAGCAAAAGAGAGAACGGATCTTTGTGGATGAAAAAGAAAAGGAGACTGCATTAACGGAAATGTCTGAGATGTTTCTGGACAGCGTTCTTCAATACCTGTCACATGAAGCATTTCTGAAGCAATATGTAATGAAAATGTACAAAGAGGCGGAGAAAAAACAATCATGGTATCGGTAACAACCCGAATCGTTCGTAGCGCTGGGTTCCGTTAGAATTACGATGCCAAGAGCGAAGATAAAATAATCAAAAGAAGGTCTTTTTTAGATTATATGGCCCGAGTGCGTCGGTGTTTGCTTTTTCCGGTAGAAAAGGGTAAAGAGAAAGGGGCGGACAACAGAGACGAATCGAGGTTAAAGATGGATAAAGTTCTTGTTGCGGATGATGATAAAATACTTTTAGGGTTGATTACCAATTTTCTGGAAAAATACAGCGACAAATTGGAAGTTGTCACGGTACAAGACGGTCAAGAGGCCATTAACGTCCTGAAGCGTGAAGCGGTTTCAGTTCTGATCACTGACATTCAAATGCCCCAGATCGATGGGTTAGCCCTGCTGGCCCATGTCAGCGAACATCATCCGAACTTGCCGTGTTTTGTCATGTCAGCACACGGTACGCCGCAAATGAAGGCAAAGCTTCCCAGAGACCTTCTGAGGTTTTTCCAAAAACCCTTTGAGATGGAAGATCTTGCACGGGCCATTATCGAAACTCTGGACCGGGATATTACGCAAAGCGGTGTCCGGGGAATATCCCAGGAGGGTTTCCTGCACATGATTGAAATGGAACAATCTTCGTGCATATTTGAAATCAAGTCTTCGGACAAGGATACAGGGAGGTTATATTTTGTAGAGGGTGTTTTGTTTGACGCGGAATGCGGCGGCCTCAAGGGTGAAGCTGCGGCGCTCGAACTCCTTGCCAGAGAAACAACAACTTTCGGGTTTAAGTTTTTTACTCCCAAAGGGATTCCCAGGCAAATCAAAACAGACCTCGACAAATTAATTCGAAAGGCCCTTGAAGAGAAGAAGAAATCAGACCCTGACAGACAGTTTCACCAAAAGAGCTATAAGTTCACTTAGAATGATTGACCCAGCGGAGGCTTAAGGCAATGTCCAGCCAGATGAGCTTGTTCCCGTCCAAAGATCTTCCCGAGGAAGAAGAGCATACCGGGGAAATCAAGCTCAGTGCTATCGACGAGATGTTCGCAGCAAGCCGACGATACCGGAGCAGCCGCGAGTACATGGAACTTCTACAGTTTATTGCCCGGTTCCCCAAATATTCGGCCTTTAACTGTTTTCTTCTCTATTTACAGAATCCTTCCATGACCTATGTCGCGACGGCAGGCAGATGGCGCAAGCAGTTCAAACGACGGCTTAAAGCGGATGCCCGCCCGCTTGTGATTCTTGCTCCCATGTCACCGGTGAGATTTCTTTATGATCTGAAAGATACAGAGGGTCAGCCGGTATCACCGGATCTATTGAAGCCGTACGATAAAACCGGCAGAGTCCGGAGGGCCGTCTACGACAAGACGTTGCACAACTGTGCAATCCACGGAATTGCTGCAAGAGATGTTGATTTGAGACACCAATACGCGGACAGCATAATTCCCCTTACATACAAAACCCTGAAGCAGTTCGAAAGCCTGAATCTGGATTCTCAGATGAAATATTTAATTCTTCTCGAGAGGGGTCATGCCCTGGAAGAAAAGTATTCTTCTCTGGCCTATGATCTGGGACACATATTCTGCGGCCATCTGGGGATTGACGATAAAGCCTGGTGGCAGGACCGAAGGGGAACAGGGCAAACTCAAGCGAGAATTGAGGCGGAGTCCGTAGCATTTTTAGTTTGCAGACGAAAGGGGCTTTTAGAAAACTCGGGGAAATTCCTTTCAGGGTATGCGCAGGAAGATCGGGAGATACCCGCATTCAGTTTGAACGCGGTGCTGTATTCGGCCCACTACGTAGAGGAGATGGGGAAGTCTCGCTGGAGAATGCCCAAGAAGAAAAGCCGGTATCAATCGGAGTAGAGCTCGTAGAACACATCGGAGAAACAGAATGTTTTCATTTAACGAAATTCTTGATCTGGCAATACAGATAGAGGAAAACGGAAAGAAATTTTTTCATGATGCCGGCAAGAAGGTTGCCGACCCGTCATTGGTGTCCATCCTTAAATGGGTCGAGGAAGAAGAAAAAGAGCATATTAAATGGTTTTCTCAATTGAAGCCGACGACAGAACAGACAACGAGTAATCATCAGCTTGAAAAAATGGGCAGGGCCATTTTGCAGGGGCTTGTGTTGGATCAAACATTTTCTCTCCAGGACATAGACTTTTCCAAAATTGAGCATGTCGACGCCCTTTTGAAGCTTATTATTGAGTTTGAGAAAGACACCGTTTATTTTTACGAAATGCTCAGTTCTTTTATTAAAGATAATGAAATGCTGAATATTCTGGATATGATTATTGAACAGGAAAATCGTCATATAAAGGTTTTACGAGAGTTTATGGGCGGTGAAAAACAGGAATTGTAATCTGGTGTTGGCGCGGAAAGTTATTCAATATATTCTGATTCCGGTGGTTTTATTCGCGGCGGGCGTTTTGTCTGCTCACGCGGACATTTACATGTATATTGACAGTAAGGGAGTTAGCCATTTTACAAACACGCCCACATCATCCAAATATAAAATTTACATGCGGGAGAGGTCGACAAGGGCGTCAAGTATATACGCTTCAAGCAAGTATGATCAGATTATATCTGAAGCCTCGAAGCGTCATGGCATCGCATTTCCGTTGTTAAAAGCTCAAATCAAGGTCGAGTCGGATTTCAACCCCCGGGCTGTTTCAAAAAAGGGAGCGTTGGGGTTGATGCAGATCATGCCGAAAAATATCAAGGCCTTGCGCGTGAACGACCCTTTTGATCCGAGGGAAAATATTATGGCCGGCGCCCGGTATTTCAAACAACTCTTGGAACGATTTAACGGGGAGCTGCATCTGGCCCTGGCGGCATATAATGCCGGACCGAATACGGTTGACCGGTACAAGAGGGTCCCCCCTTTCAGGGAGACGGTGGATTATGTGGAGAAAGTTATGAAATATTATCAAATCTTTAAAAAAGGATAGCGGCTGAAACTATCCCTGTGCATCTTGTTCAAATAGTTTTAAATCTTTATCGACAACCGTGCCTTCCTTGATGACAGCTCTGGATTTTTGGCTGTTTGTTATGACGGACCTTCCTTTAATTGTCACGTTTCCTTCAAAAAAGACATCCCCTGTAACGGTTAAAGATTCACATTCGATCAGCGAAGGCACGCCATTTTTAAATCTTTCATTAAACAGGTCTATCTTTCCGTAGTATTTCGGGTCAAGGCGGATGGTTACGGCATCGAATTTTCGATTCGGGTTATGGACCAGGGTGTCTTCTTTTGAAAAGACAAAACAGTCCGATCGGACGGCCAGAAGGTCTTGGCACTTTTTTACGGGGAAAAAACGTGATCGGGGAACTTTAACGGCGGTGGCACCTTCGAAAAGAAAGATGGCGGCCCCCATAGCCGTTTCCACCTGATAGACATCGGGGCTGCTTTCATCTCTGGGGTCGAGGGTTTTTGGGTTTAGAATCATTGGAAGAAGGAGGGTTTTATTTTTTTCGAAAAAATCCCTTAAAAACGGGAGATTCACCCATATGTTATTGGTGTTGAAAAATCCGTAACGGCTATTATCCTGGAAAGCATCGATTTCATCCTTCGGACATTGTGCGAGTTCGCGCAGCATCAGACGGCCATTGTTATGTCTGGCCAGATGCCCCCCTTTTAAATCCGCCGGTGTTCTGTCCGACACCTCCATCATAAAAGGGAAACGGTTTTCCGAAAAGTATCCCAAAAGCGTTGCGTCCATGTAGACGCCCAGGTTGTCCACATTCGATATCAGGGCATATCGGGTTCCCTGATCAAGGAGTTTTTGCAGCATTCCGGATGAATACAGGGCGGTGTATACATCACCGTGTCCGGGGGGATTCCATTCCATAACGGGATGGCTTGGCCATGTCGCGGGAACCAACCCTTTTTGTAATATCTTCGGAAACTTATGTTGAAGAAACAGCATCGGAAAAGGAGACGGATTCAATTCCGACAGAAAGGCAAGGGTGTCCGGGTGGGTGCTGAAGCTGTTCATCAACGCCAGGGTGACCCCATGCTTTTCTGACTGTTTCAGTATGATCTCAAGGAATGTTTTGTTGTTTTTCACCGAAATCAGCGATTTGGGGCGGGTAAGGCCCATACTTGTACCCAGGCCTCCGTTTAATACAATCCAGACGGATTGGTTAAAAACCCTTTTTCCGGCGCGGGCGTAATCTTTCAAATTTTCCAAATCTTCGATCTCTTTGATATCGACAGGCCGTATCTCGGTGTCTGACACCCGTCCGGTTTCACCGGAAACGATTTTGTTATAATAGTGGGCAAATGTATCGATGACGACCGGTGAAAGCCCCTCTTTTTCCATCTTTGATCTAAAAGCCGGCAGATGTCTGTCTACTTCTGAATCTTGCATTTCCGTTTCCTTGCGAGTGTTGAAAAGCTGGATGGCGTCATAACTACTGGAAAGATTTTACTCGAATTTCCAGAGAAAAAGACCGGTTTTCTCGTCATAGGTCCTTTCCAGCGGTTTTCCGGTAAATTCCTGAAGGGCGATTTCCCCGGCGAAAAGGATGGTTTCTGAAAACAGGTGGCCGCCGGTGGTTTTTCCCTGTTCATCGCCCAGAACAATATGTGCGTGAATAAAAGGACTTCCCTCTTTCAGCGACACATTTCCGATACAGGTTACGATTTCAAGGGGTGCCGTTTCGGTCACCGTGACGTAAACCTGCTGGTTTTGATCATAAGTGCCGATGGTATAGGAAGACACCGCACCGATCACTGAAAATGTTGCCATCTGAATCGAAGACTCCCGACAAAAATTCTCAATAGACGTTATCAGGTCCTTTTCGTAAGGAAGCCGTCCCACAAAATAACGTCCCGGCGTAAATTCGGAACAGATCAGTTTTTCCATACCGAAGATCCTTGCGAAGGTGAGTGAATACAGCGGTTGTCAAAATAACATTCCGTTTCCGCCACCGGACAATTCCGTTTCACCGGCAAAAACTCGCAAATAAAAGCGCGGTACATTGAACACGGAGGCGAATCCATCGGAACATAATTATGCAAATCGTTATATAGCAAGCGTTCCCTCTGACATTTTAAAATGTTATATCATGATTGCCTTTAAAATCAAGATGTAAGTTTTTACATCAACCGCATGATGTGATATAATTTGTTGTGAAAGAATTGACATTGATTGCCTGCTTGGGTATGAGAGGCCCAACCATATGACGCTCAAAGGTTCCATATCGATTGGGTTTTAGAGAAAACCATTTTTTCCTTTCATCCAAGACACGGAACCTTTTGAACGGAAACAATTTTAATATAAGAGGTAGAAACCGTATGAATACCCAGGATAGAATGGCCGGCATAGATCCGGTACGGCTGCGTTTGAACAACAAATTTGTTTTTGAATGTCACAAAGACGTAAAATGTTTCACCAAATGCTGTAGAGACATTAATATCATACTCACTCCCTATGATATTATACGGCTCAAGAATCGTCTGCAGCTTTCATCAGAGGAGTTCTTGGCCATGTATACACAACTGGAGCTTTTAGAAAAAACAGACCTTCCGGTGGTGATATTACGGAAAATGGATGATGATTTAAAATCGTGCCCCTTTGTTAAAGATGAGGGGTGCATCGTTTATGAAGACCGTCCGACGTCTTGCCGGTATTATCCCCTGGGGGTTGCGTCGCTGAGCCACAAAGAGAGTACGGAAGGTGATGAGTTCTATTTTTTTGTTCATGAACCTCATTGTCTTGGTTTTGAGGAGGATAAAGAATGGACCGTCCGTGAATGGCGAAGGGATCAGGGGGTTGATATACATGATGAAATCAATGCCGGGTGGACCGACCTGGTGGTGAGGAAGAGATCTTTTCCGCCCAACCTCAAACTCATTGAAGAAAGCAAGAGAATGTTTTTCCTGATCAGTTATAACATAGACAATTTCAGAAAATTCGTTTTTGAAAGTACATTTTTAGACCGGTATGATATCGACGATGCAACGGTGGAGAAAATCAGAAAGGATGAGATCGCCCTGCTGGAATTCGGCCTTCAGTGGCTAAAAGATGTTCTTTTCAAAGAAGGGAAATTTCAGGTGCAAGAAGAGGTGCAAGATTCAACGGAGTAAGTGAGGGAGACCGGTAAAAATAGCCTAACGGCTGAATTACATATTATAAACGGCCGGGGAGTTTCATTATAAAATCGTTTTTATGCATGGCGCATTTAAACGGCAAAAACTCCCCGGCCGCTTCCTGATTGAGCAATGACTCAATCAGGGGGTTAATATTCCTCGTAACAAAGCCCTTCCCGGTACGAAGAACTTTCCAGACGATCATTAATATCAACATTAAAAAATTCCGCGACCGGTTGGAATATTTCAGGGTTGTTTTTCTGTATGTTTCGGGCGGCGTCGAGAACCGTTTCCAGACCGTTTCGTGACATTTTTCCCAGAGGCTGCCTGCATCCCCCGGAGGGCATGCCCAAAACAGCCATCAGGGCTTTGAAAGCCAGAGGATTTCTGGCCCTGCATTTTACTTCCCCGTATGATGTGTTTTCCATGGTTATGACAGTTACAATGCCAAACAGGGGTTTAAGGGCGGTGGCCAGTTTTTCAGCTTCGGACTGATTGCCCTCTTCAAGAAGGCGGACCATTTTAGTGACGGCGCCGGGGGCAATATTCGAGGAAACAGAGATAACTCCCGCGGCCTTTACCGCAGGATCCACCATCATATCAAAGGTCATTCCGTCGTCACCGGAGAGTATGGTAAAATCCGGACCGCAGCATTTTCGGGTATGTCTCATATTTTCAATGCTGGCCGTGGCTTCTTTCACCGTATTGACGTTCTTGAACGATTCGTTAAGAATGGCAAGGTCCTGTGGCAGCAGCTGTGCACCGGTCCGGCCGGGAATGACATAAGGGATAATTTCCGTATCCGGCGCGGCGGCGGCAACAGGGGCCACGTATTCCCTTCGTATTTCAAGGGAACTGGGTCCGTTATAGTAAGGATCTACCAGCAGAATCGCATCGGCACCGACCTCGACGGCGTGCTTTGCGGCGGCAAGGGACTCTTTGGTGTTGTTGCTTCCCGCGCCGGCGATGCAGAGGCACTTACCCTTTGCTTTTTCGGCGATGGTTTCAATGACCTTGTTATGCTCGTCCCAGCTTAGAACAGGGCTTTCTCCGGTGGTTCCCACCGCCAGAATTCCGGTTATTCCGTTTGTGATCTGAAAGTCGGCAAGTTTGCCGAGACCTTCATAATCGACACCATCCTCATTGAACGGTGTAACAATTGCTGTGAAACATCCTGATAGCATAAGACCCCCCTTTCGCGCGCAGTGTTGTTGCTTTTGAAAAAAACGTGACGCACAGATCGTATTTAAACGGTAGAAAAAGAGAGATTTTTTGTCAAGAAAAAAAGATGTTTACCGATATTCCAACCGATAATATTAACCGGAGCTTTATTTTTCTTGACAACACAAGACCGACATAATAACCCCAGAAAACTTTTTTAGTTCATTACTTGCAAAAATATTTCATTCTGTGGTAAAATTTTTTCCGCCACCCGGCACGAAGATAAAAAAACATTTCCTCTGTGTCTACGCGGCAAATATTTTTGGTACCGGCCAATTTCGGCTTCAGGGTTGGCCCGGGGCAATATTCTGAAAAGAACATATAATAACAACATCTTAAAGGACTGCAAACATGACAAAAGAGATACCAAAAAACGTGGAAGAATATATTGAGAAACATCATGCGGCTGTCCAGACAAATCCGGACTGCGGGGTATCCCATTACAATCTTGCGGTGGGACTGCTGGGTCAGAAAAAATACGATGAAGCTGAAATAGAACTCAGAGAGGCGATTGGCTGTAGCCCGACCCTTGCGGAAGCGTATGTTCAGCTGGGAGGGATCTGTCTGCACCGCGGGGATCTGGAGGGATGCCTCGAATATAATCAGCGGGCCGTCAAGTCCAGAGCCGGATTTGCCGAAGGCTGGGGAAATATCGGATTTTGTCAGGTCCAGAAGGGAAATATTGACGAAGCGATTCGGGCGCTTCG
>Ga0114925_10001435_pt1 | contig 11729 bp, 15 predicted proteins | sample SumtaG_2_FD_87287 | JGI IMG/M metagenome (GOLD analysis project Ga0114925, IMG submission 87287) | Deep subsurface microbial communities from Indian Ocean to uncover new lineages of life (NeLLi) - Sumatra_00607 metaG | ecosystem: Environmental > Aquatic > Marine > Oceanic > Sediment | place...
GTTGCTATGGGTTGCCATATCCCTGGCCAGCCAGGAAGGGGTTCAAACTAGCGAAGACTGGTATCATGTCAAGACGTAAAACCTGCTTGTTTTCACGTAAAGAAGAACCGCGTGTCATTCGAATTTGAATACCATCTTTAGACTTCATGAACGTATCTTGTGCGCTTAAACGTGGAACGGGAACCGAACCGATTGAGTAAGCGTTTTTGTGATAGAACATATTTGGCTGAGTAATTGCATCATCCGTATTAAGGAATGTAACTACATCGCCAGCCGTTAAGCCTGTATCAATAGTGTCATACTGCTCTGTTGACTCTTTGATTGCTGGCCCTGCAACAATAATAGTAACCGAGTTACTAGATATTGCAGCGTCAGCGGTAACAACTGCTCTCCACTTAACACCAACACCAGCGTTTAGGATGATCTGTCGCGTTGACTGGTTCAAGTAGAAACGACCAGTAACCTCGATGATCTCACCCGCTTTAACAGTACCCGTTGAGGCTAAACCGTTAATGGTGATGGATTGCGTCATCGTGTCCTTAGCTGTCACGTAGGCTGGGTCTGGTGTGCCGACAATAGCGCCAGTTCTATCGGTATTTGCTCCGGCAGTAAATGAAGCTAGTGAGTCACTAGTCATTACGCGCAAGCCTGCAAAATTACTATTAATAACCGCGTCTTTAAACGCTGGATTAACCAAACCGTCAGCCGTACCAATTGAACGCTGAATTTCAGCAAGTGCCACTTGGTTGAAAGGGTTTACTAAGTAGGTGATATCGCCTTTCGGGAAGCTCATCGACTTAGTTAATGCGCCTACTTGCGCAATGTCGCCCCAACTATCGGCTTCTGTTCCAGGCGTACCAACAGACAAGTTGCAATTTTTGAGTGCAAATTGACCGAAGGAAGTCTCCAGAGTAGAGACCAATTCATCCATCATCGGATTAACAACTAATTCATCTAGTTGATTAAGTTCAATTGCCTCTTCCAGGTTTGTCCAGTCAGTCTCTACAGTGATGTAGTCCTGCACAGTACCGGCTGCTTTACCAGCGATAATGCTATTTGCTGTTGAGCCTAGCGCTACCAAGTCACCATCAGCGGATCGAGTCGACTTAAATCTACCTGGACGCTTAATAAATACCGTATCACCAGTGTTTGAGTTAATTGCACCGCTTAAAAACTGCGTGTTGACAGTTTTAGAGATTGTGCGTGTTGATTCAAAACGATCAAGAATCTTTTTTGATAGCGTTGCTTGTACGTTACTGCTTAAATTGTTAGCCATGAGTGAAGTTCCTATTAATTATTAATTACCACCCCGAGCCTAAATCAATGGACGACCCGCCAATATACTTATATTGGCCTGCGTCTGGATCTGCGCCTCTACCCTGCAAATTATCGCCAGGATTTGGGGTGTTGCTTATTCTTGGTTTCAATGCGCCTGCTTTCTGCCTAAGCTCTACAAGTTTTGCGCCTGCCAGTATAGGGTTCATGGTATTAAACTCATGAGCCTCTGCTGGGTTCGCCGCTAGGTGTTTCGCAATGAAATAACCATCTTCACCTAGCGACATAATCGCGTCGGCCGCCTCTCTGGTAATTCCTCCAACATTAAGAGTTTTTATTACTGAATTAAACTCATCGTCGGTTGCTCCTACCTTTTTAGCGTTAGCTGTAAACGCGGTTTGTAATTCCTGAGCTTTGGCCTGTTGTGCCTGCGCTGTTTGCTGCTGTTGTTGTTGTAGCTGAGCCTGATAGTTTTGATTCTGAGCGTCAAAGTTCGCTTTAGCTATAATAGCCGCGTCGCGCTCTCTGGACTTTTCATCAAAGTCATCATCGTAAGGGTCAGGCATATCTGGGATATTCCCCACTAATGCCGCTTGTCGCGCTCTTTCGGCTTCTTGAAACCTTGCGTTTTCCTCTTGCTGTACTTTGAGTTCACGCTCTAACTGTTTCTTTTCGCCATACTGCTTGTTGAACGCATCATTCGCCTTCTGCTTAGCTATTTCAACTTCATCAACTTGCTGATTTGATTCACCCTCAACCTGGGTTGTAGTTTCCGATTCTACAACAGAATCATTTGTTTCGAAGCTAGATAACTCGACATCTTCGGGCGCGTCATTAGTTTCGTTTTGCGGAGCTTCACTCATGTATTCGACCTTGTAGGCATAGTCTTTCGACTGAGCGACAATTAAGGCTTGCCGTGGGCCTATATGTGTAGTATATAACTCGATGGCTATATGGTCAAATTATCGTCGTTAGTCCCAGTCACTTGCTCACCTACAGAAGTGTCAACGCCTGACTGCTCTTGCAATTCGGTAACTCCGACAGCTTGATTGATGTAAGCCTCTTGATTGTGTGGGCCTACAATAGTATCGACTCCCATTGCTTCCCTAAGTGTTTTAAGGTTTGCCATTGCATCATTAATCTGAGCCTGTTGTTGAACCTGCTTTTGCATCAAATTATTGATATCGTTCTGACTCTGTACTTCCTGCTGTTTAGCGATATCCAGATCGGTTTTATCCTGTGCTTTCTCGGCTTCTAGCAATAATTTATTCTCTTCAAGCTGTAATCGTCTCTCATCTAATTCCAATTGCTTAGACTTAACCTGAACGTCAATGTTCGTTTTCGCCTGCTCGTTTTCAGCCTTGATCAACTCGGCCCGACCAATAAGCATGTTAGGATCTTCTTGAGGTGGCTGATTCTGTGCCGCTGCTTGCTGCTGTGCTACCTGCTTCTTTTCTTCGTCAGTCCATTGTGATTCTGGAATAGTTCCCGAGTTGAACAACTGCGTCCTGAATCGCTCAGACATCAAGTCCATTCCAGGCTCTTTCTTGTTTTTGAGCCAGATATCCATACCCGCTTGGGCAAATGACGGATCAATTGCTGCCATCACCTCAAATGAACGCGCCGCTTCTTTCTGAGCGCTATTAAATGCTGGTCCTACTTCACAAACAACGTCATATTCACCAATCGTTAGGTCATTCAACACTACGTTTTGCTGTGTTTGCTGGTCAAAAATAGGCTGGTTTAGCGTGATCATGTCGCTTGTTCCGTCTTCCTCAAGAACTCTCGATTGTCTTGTGGCGTCGATAACCCTGGGCAAAGCGTTAACGATTATATTACCCACATAGCAGATCATGACTTCAAGGTCTTTAAACCACTTCATATTCCCTATGTTGCCTTGCTCAATCTGCTGCAATCCAGCTACACCCGACTGCTGAGCATTGGCGTTACCTTGCTGAGACTGAAAGGTATTTGACGACACACCAATCATCTGTTGTGTGTTTTGTATTGTTGTCTGCAATCCTGCGCTTGGCTGCGGCCCACCTGTAAACGACTGGCCGTTAATTGGCGGGGCGGTTGGGTCTGAATTATATATCCTTACCGGTACGTGATCTGTGTTCATTGTTGAATAATCATTACCCTCTGCTTGAGCGTCAGTCATCCATATTGCAGGGGAGGGAGATAACGCACCATCTTCAATATCTCTACTCATTGCGTAATTCAGCACGCGCTGAGAATCGTAAAGGTTTTCTAGTTTGCCAAAGTAAATTAGTTCATTATCTATAATGTCAAAATTGCCATAAATAGGCGCTAATGGTTGAAAGTCGAATACTGTCTCTTCTTCCTCTGCAAGCCATATTGCACCGTCAAACATACGTGAATATACACGCCAGCTTTTACGTACTCTGCGCTTTTCTTCGCCATCCTCACCGACTTCAATCGTAATACCTTGTTTAGCTAATTCATCTTGTACTTTCTGAAATTTGTCATCGTCTTTATACACTGCGCCGCTAGTCATGCGCACAATTTCAATATCGCGTGGCTTTCTGTAATAAAGCTTACCAACTGTGACTACTTCTTTTTGGTGCGTACTGTTGTTGCCTTGATGATTAGAGTCGTCACCAACTGACATGCCAGAACCCTCAGGCCATCGTGACTTATATTCGTCAACTGGTAACCCTGATAATTTCACAGACCAATTAGCATCACTCTTGTCTTGCAATACTGATGACAAATCAAACCACACCGAATCTACAGCGTTTGGAACTCGTCGAATAAAGAGGTCTTGATCGAATGAATCACCTTCAACCCATTCCTGCACAACTTCACAACAGTCAAACCCACCAATCGCATTCGAACGACCCGCGTTATTGAACACGTCCTCAGCGTTTGAAACGTTCCGAATGTTCCGAATTAACCCATCTAAAATTTTGGCAGTATCTTTTGAGGCTTCACCGCCTGAAGGACTAACGCGTAATGTAAAGTCAGACTGCTCTATCTCACCCGCTATACCATCAATAATAGGCGTACACATATCAAACGTACCACGAAAGCGCCCATCCATTTTATCAATTGCATATGGGTCCCACATTCCATCGCGTTCAGTAATGAAACGTTTAGCCTCTCGCACTTTGTCGCGCTGATCTTGCTCTGCGTCTTGGGCTTTCTGAATCATCACCAGTACAGCGGCAATGTCTGAGTAATCTTGATTTAATGGCATTACATCACCTACATACTGAATCAAATTTGAGTTTAACTTTCTTTGGTTTGACCGGCTCGCTAAATGTCAAAGCGCCTGCATCACCGTAATCTGGACTAAATCCAAACTCTTTTTTAATGCGCTCTTTCTTCCATAATACACGTCTATCGTTAGAATCCCTATCGTAAGGGGAGGCGCACAAATCCGCCTGTAGCTCGTCGCTGTCGGGTATCTCTGGCAATAGTGATTCATCAACCAGCCAATCAGCCATTAAGCCCCATATCTCATTCCGTTTATTCTTGTACTTCTTCATATTTAACGGAGTGCCACCAAAAGCGATTGACTTAACGCGTTTTTCATAACCTAATTCGTGTAACCTGTCAACGATATCAGCACCGCCGCCGAAATCTATAAACATCATATCCGGGACTTTGCCAGCAATAGGGCATTCTGTGTCAAGTATCTCTTTACAGATAGACACGTTTTTCCCTAGAGTATTGCACTGCTCACCTTTATATGACTCCATTCCGTATAATTTTCGTCCTTGCCTTCTAATAATAGCGAATCTATCGCTACCTCTCGACGGATAAACACCGACAACTAAGGGGCCGCTACAATTGAACTTATAATGTCTAGCAACCATACAATGATCGGCTTTAATAAGTCCGTCACCGCCTGACACCTGAAAGGCTTCCGCCGCATTCATTGGGTATTCTTGCTTGAATGCTTTAGAACCGTCAACACCATCAGTGGTGAGTTCTGCTATCTTCATTCGCCGCCAGTACAACTGCTCACTGGTCAGGCTGTAAACTTCCTGTAACTTTAACTCTTCATCATCAAGAATAAACGTATCAGTTAATTCTTTTTTATATTCACTTTGCCAGAACCAAGGAACAAAGATAGCTTGAAATTCTGATAACCCCTTTTCTGCAAGTTTCCATTGCTCGTGGAAGAAGTTACCAACACCATTAGCTGTACTCTCCCACACCACTTCTGTTCCTGGCGCATCTGGTACAGCTTGCATAATACCTTTTGTGTGTTCACCTGCATTCATCCAGAATGCGACCTCAGAACCATGAAAGTATTGAATAGTCTGACCACGACCAACCGCCTTATTACCTGCTGTACCTATTTTATAGCCAGAATCTAACTTATCAAATTGAAGTTCTTTAGCGTTAGCCGCGCCTACCGAGGGTTTAACAAATGGGGGAAGGTTATCATTGAATCGTTCTGTCATTTCAAAAAGAGCGTTAGTAGATTCACCATCATGTGTGAGAATGAAAGCCCTAACGCCTGACTTGTGAGTAGTTCGCCAAATGAACCGGCCACCTACATAAGTTGATGCTCCTTGCTGCCGCCCCTTTAGAATTATGGCGCGAACTTTACCTGTTCCCTTTAACTGTTCTTCAATCCTTTTATGGATATAGGTTTGCGCCTCATTTAAGACAAGCTTTGTCAATCCCTCGTTTTTTGTTCTTATACGCAAGCAATTCTTTGCATAGAAAGCAAAATCATCTTTTAATTTGATTCTGTTTTGCTTCTCGATATCATTCAAGCGACTTTATCCACTCTTCGTGAGTCATGTCTACGTTAGTATTTTGATTATGTACGGTTTCCTTCCATCCTGCCTGTGTTTTAAGGTAGAATATCATCGCTTGGACGCTTCCATCCTCACATTGACCGATCAAATTTCGACCAATTCCCAGTATACATTTAGCCTTTCCTGACTTATAAGCCTCAAAAACCTCGGGCTGTCTTTCTTCAATTGCTCGAAATGTATTCTCTGAAACACCGAAATAATCAGCTAATTGCCCCTTAGATAATACGCCTGAAAGCTTCTCTATTTGCGCCACCTGATCAGGTGTCAGTACTGCTTGAGGTCTGCCGCCTTTATCAACTGCCATAAACTTTACCCCAATACCGTAAATCTATCAGTGTCACCAATAAAATGCTTAGGTGTCACATCGTCATACTCACCCTTAACAGTCCATGAACCTGATTGGTCAAGGTCACCGCTTTGAGTTGTATATTCAAAATATTCATTAGCGTTCAATACCTCCCCTGTGTCTGGGTTAGTAACGTTAACACCTGGGGCACTTACCCCGCTTGCCTTATTCACACTCAACAAAGCTAAATTAGGTTTAGTAAATACCAATGTTAACTGTGAGTTACTAGTCATATCAAACTTTGCATTTACGCGAATGATTTTACCCACTTCGCCCTGTCTAATTGTCATGAGCAAATAACCCCATCAAGGAATATATCATCATCGTTTATCTCACTAGTTAAATATGTAGCACCATCATCAATAACACTTTCTAAATATGTGGCTCCACTATCAATAGCACCCGTTAAAAACTCGCTCTCTGTTATCTTAGAGTTTAAATATGTAAAACAATCCGGTGTACCAAACGCACTAACTATAAAATTAGCATCTGTAAACGTTAGGTTATACGCTGCCGTCGCTGCTGTCATTACATAATCACGGCTAAACGTTACAACATCACTGCCTAAAGTATAAACACCTACATCAGCGCTTAACGTATCTGCTGTGGTATGTATAAACGTTACATCATCGCCGCTTAATGTATATGAGCCTACATCTAAATTAATAACGCGATTAATCAAAAACGTTATTGGATCACTACCGAGACTATAAACACCTACATCAGCGTCCATGACTGGGAACGATGAAACAGTAAAGTCTACACTATCACCACCTAATGAATAGGTGGCTACGTCTAAGTTTGAAACTCTACCGTACAGTAAATTAGCCGCATCACTTCCAAGTGTGTAGTTAGCTAGACCTGCATCAAATATATGTGTTCGTAGAAGGTTTACATCATCACTACCAAGCGTATAGGTGCCAACATCAGCTTCTAATGTCTCACCTACTGCACCGCCACCCGTCTGAACAAGTATTTTATTGCCGACAATAACCGCACTAGTGCCGTCATCCTCGTAGATCTTTCCACCTACAAGGTATTTACTCATTAGGCAACCACATCAACAGTTGTGTCGAAATAAACAGTTATGCTAGGTTCGGCTATATAGATTCTTATAATTGGTACACTATCCGCACCTACATCTCCGCTTGTTGAGATATCCATTCTATACTCGTCATGCCCCGTGAGTGCTGAAACACCATCTAACCAAGTTGAGGAGCCACTATCATCTGTGTGTTGTGTTCCAGTAGTTAACAATGTAGCCTGATTACTAACCCTATTATATTCGTTTTTGTTCGTGCCATCAGGATAATGAACCTCTGCCCAACAATTAACGTCTGTTAAATCTGCTTGAGTATTAGCCTGTGCAAAATAAATTCTAATTGTATCCGTAGAAGCGCTACTCAATGCCGCAAATCGTGCAGGTAAATCTACAATCAAAGGTCTTCCCGCGTTGCAATCCGCATTAGTTACCACCTTAATACTAACCTTGGTTCCGCCATCAAACGCGGTTGATTCGTCCCTATGTATTCCTGAATCGTCTTGGTCTTCAACATCCCCCGCCCATGTCCTTTGAAAAAACTGATACTCTGCCGCATCACTATCAGACGAGCTATTTGTCATTAAGAATTTATGCGTTCTGTTTGCAAATGACTCTTCTACAAATCCTACGTTAGCGGCAAGCTTACATGCGTTTATTCGAACATTAATAGCGTCATCTGCTGCCCTGCTATTTCCCACATTACCTAAAAGAAACGTACCTGATCCATGCCCCGAAAGATCAACAGCGTTGAATGTTACCGTCATCCCTCCGTTAGTGCCTCCACCTGATATCAAATCATTTAACGAACCGCTAGTAGCAGAAGTTGAGCCGCCACACATCTCAAAAACACCACCCTGGAAAATTTCAAGTAGACCTCCCGTAGTTCCTACGTCTGATACTATATGAGAATTATTAAGTGTAAAATATGCCCCATCATTAGCGCACCTTAAACTCCTGCTACCTGACGCACCAAGCCTTAATGTACTGTCTTCAAGCATAAATCCAGAGTTAGAAAGCGAGGCGTTAAAGTCATCCGTTGCCCTTAGCGTGACGCCATGCATTTTAATAATTAATCCTGCTGTACCAATGCTATAGTCCTGCGTTGTACCTGTCGTATCTTCAAACGCACCAGCTAAATAGTCGTTAACTGCACTATCATCAACAGAGTAAATCATTACGGGTGAGTCAGTTACAGTACCTAGAGTTAGATTTATCGCTGAACCATTCGCTAAGCTTGAAGCAGAAGAAATAAATATAAAATCACCATCAACATAAACCGTTGTAGCGTTCATTGCGTCTTCTATACTATCGTAATACTCAGACGTTGCTGTGAATTCAGTAGCCCATGAGTTATTGGCCTTTTCACTAGCGTATCGACCGCCATCGCCGGTAGCCGTGCCGCCTGATTTAACGTAGTAAAACGCCATTATAAAATACCTCTGTACGACTCTATAACAACGCTATTCGAATCAAGAAACGCCCAATATTCACGCACTGCAACTGCATCTTCCAAGGTAGAACCCAATAATTCTGCATATTCCTGGTCAGTTAAGTCCAAAGCTAACAATACTGGCCCGACATCCTTCATTTTATTGTATGCTTCGTAGTGTTCTTCTTCGTTAAATCCAGTCTTCAACCATGCATACTGTACTTGCTCAAGCGTAGCCAACATATAAGCGACTTGAACATTGTCACTAACCGCCTGCATAGCGTCTGCTCTCTGAACACTTAAAAGCATAGACTCTCCCAAACTATCAAGCATAGACTCAGCGTCTTCAACGCTAGCTACGTTAATCGGGCCGCTTTGGATAATACGCCCATCACTTAACGTAAACTCAAATCTAGCCCGAAACCTTCCTGACCGCTCTGGGCTTAGATCAGTAACGCGACTAGAAACGATCATGATAAATTAATATAATCGCCGGTAAAATCTGTTGTAAACGTCTCGCCATCCTGCAATGTAACTGAAGGAGATCCATTATCATACACGTTGATTACTGGGTCTGCTGGCGACGAACTGGGTGTGTCATTGTAAACGTAAATATAACGGAATGGGCCAGTTGTACCGCCATTACTTGTAACCGTTAAATCCTGTAAAACTAAGTCATACGTCCCAGACGTTTGACCGCTAGAGGTTATGGTTAAGCTTCTGCTGGTTAGATTTGTATATGAAACTTCCGTTACGTTAGCTAGAACCGCATTAGATGTTATGCCTTGAACCTCCCCCGAAGGGTCTGTATTTGATAGCGCCAAAAGCAAATTATCAGAGCCTAGGTTATGAACCTTTTCAGCTAAATGTTCAACAAAACCGTTAATTTTAGTTGGTGAAACCATTGGCCGTCTCCTCTAAGTCGTCAAGTAACATGTTGGCGCCGCGCTCTGATTTAAAATTGCCTGCTCTGTCAATATCAGCAATCAAACCATCAATGGGCGCAATCTCATCCTGAACCGCTTTAATTTCCTGCCTTATCTCCTGCTCCCTGCCTTCTGTAGATGCGATAAGCTCCTTCAATTCCGCCCAAAGTGGTTGACGCTTATCATCTAGCGGCTGCTTAACCGCTTGCATTGCGACAATTAGCGCGGTTGCTCGTTTTCTCTGTGTCATAGTAGATTACTCAATAATTATCGTTATACGTCCTGGCCTAGAACCGCCAATAGATTTAGATGCTGGGGCACTCACGGCACCTTCCAGGCCGTGTTCAACCGCTGAAATCTGGAACGTATGAGTACCTAGTGGCGCGTCGGGAATATTATAAGATAGGGTGTCTAAGGGTAGCTCAACAACTGGCTGTTCGATGTTATCAACAACGTGATAGAGACGGTATGATATAGGAGAATCTATCGTTGAACCGTCCTCACGCAGAGTGGGTGCTTGCCAAGATAGGTTAATCTCTGCCGCAGCAACACTAAACGATAATAGAAATAGAATTAAGAACCGCATATCTACACCAAAGAATTCAATTCTAACTAGTATAGCATGAGTTTTAAGAAAGGGGAAAAAGCCCACTATATTGCCATATGGTGGGCTAATTTCGCGCTAGTAAAGAAAGTTTTCAGAGGCCTGCTTTCCTAGCAATTTTCACATTTAATACGAAGGTTCTAACAATGCATGATCAGTATATCACAGACATAAAAAAACCCCAATCCGATCAGAGAAGGGGCTCGAAGTCTTGAAACCGTCTACCGTCAAGCCGATATCTAAGGAAAATTATTCCCCTGACTAACCCAATCCTCTGTCAGTGTAGGGCTAACACTGTAATTTAAATGTAGTTGATATTTTCGATACGTCAAATATTAAAACGCTTTTACGACATTAAGACGCTTTATTTTGTAGTAGTTCTGGGTTTTCATGGATATTGCCGACCACTACGTCATAGCAGGCAGTCTCAACTAATTGCAGAGAATCATCGCCGCATTCTATATACCAGCCTCCATTTAAATCCGACCAAAAAACAATCCACCAAGGACAATATTCATCGTCACATTCAATAATGTCTCCCTCATAAATATCGTTACCCTTTCGATCTTTCATTCCTGTGTATTGCATTAGCGGAAGTAAGAAGGGTTCGCCCGCCTTGGTGTGGCCCTCACAGTGAACTTCACCACTAAAATCATTCCTTTTCAGTACTGGCGTTTTTGTCATGCCTTGTTCTTTGTGCCAAGCTCTAAACTTAATATCTCGTGACATACCAACTTCTCCAATCCGACATTATTTAATTTTGGGTATCCATACTGCGTATAACTGACATTTATCACATCGTACCTGTGTGTGGGTTTTTTCTTTTTTCTCTGCCCATTCATGCCACGGCACATATTGTGCGGGGCAGGGCGTATGTTTTTTAATACATGAATTCAAAACTCTACCCTCCGACACAAAAGAAATTTAAACACGACTCATATTACTAATAGAGTTCAAACGTAGTTCCAATTCTTTAACTCTAGCTCTCAGTGTTTCAACCTCTGTCAATTCCCCCGCTTCTGTTACAACATCCCAAGAACCACCGTTCAAAAAAGCACATTCATAAATATTTACCTTCAATTCATTCCCATTATCAGCTTTAATGATTTTTAAACCTCCAAGCCCCCCTACAATCTCATATTCCCTACCTGTCGTCAAAAACCAACATGTCTTAGGTATATAATCACTTTTAATCTTCATAACAAGGTCTCACAAGCTATATAAGCGATGAATAGGGCAAACACAACGTTAGGCATTAGAGTACCCCTTCAATAGGCTTAGAGGGTTTCCTATAACCTTCTTTATACA
>Ga0114925_10001436_pt1 | contig 11729 bp, 16 predicted proteins | sample SumtaG_2_FD_87287 | JGI IMG/M metagenome (GOLD analysis project Ga0114925, IMG submission 87287) | Deep subsurface microbial communities from Indian Ocean to uncover new lineages of life (NeLLi) - Sumatra_00607 metaG | ecosystem: Environmental > Aquatic > Marine > Oceanic > Sediment | place...
TCTAGATAAGTGAACTTCTAACTATATAAGTGTGTTCACACACGCAAACATTTATATCTTTTGTTTAAATTAAAATCGATTCGGTTTTAAACATCTTTATTATTTCTGAAACTTCCGAAAATATTATATGAGGGAAAGAAATATTCAATAACAAAAATACTTCTTCAACTGTTAATGAACCGTCTGCTAAATTCAATAGTTCTAAAATTATACCACCCCAGTAACAGCTACTTATTTTGTTAAACAGTTTAGATTCTTTATAGGTTCTTTTAGCGTTTTTTAACCTATTGTATGGAATTAGACCAATCTAATTTCTCTTAAGTTTTAAGTTATGCTCTTATTCTTCTGTTTATCGAGTATTCAATTCTTCCACATTTTAAATTGATTTATCAGAAATCTCATTTGATATAGTTGGAACTATTTTCTTAAGATACATGTGATTCACCCATAATCCAATATAAAAAACTGATGAATATGAAAAAAGTCGCAGATAATCAAAGTTTATATAATTACATTATTAGCTACCATGAATATAAAACAGAAATAGTTCACATCATTTTAATAAGTAACATTATAATCCACTAGTAAAAGCTATTGATGAATGTGGAAAAAGTTTGGAGCATGAAATTATATGGAAGATGAACTTTCATATCTTTTGAAACTACCAGCAGAAGAAATTCTGAAAGCAGTGTTACAAGAGGCATTAAAAGATCTTAGAATAACAACAGAGGAAGAGCCCCTCTTAAATGGCTTAAAACAAGATTTAACTCTTAAAACAAACCAATTGATCAAGTTGGATAAAACAAGTCCATTAACTAGACAAGAACTTCAGTTTCTTTTGATTGAACAGAGGAAAGGACTCAGAGAAATTGTTTCAAATACCTATACCAGAGCCTGTACTGATGGTATAATATCAACAGATGAAATGGGAATATATACATACACTTTGCGGGATGATGGGGGAAATGAGTAATTTGATCTGCTTTGATATTATCCTGTAAAATTAAAGTAAAATCTACCTAAATATTGTTTGGATATATGCTTGTGTTTGAATATTAGCCTATATCGAACCTTTATATTTAGAAGCGAATATAATATCATAAAAGTCGATTGTTTATTTAATTAGTAAATTAAACAATCTTAATGAATGAACGTTATTGTCTAGCGGAATAAAAGCTTCTATTTTTTATTGTTGATTTTCAACTGGAAAAATCTAGTTTAATTTACATTCTATTTCTAATGAAAATTACATTAAATTGAAAGTTTCTGATTTTAAGGGTTTTCTCTGATAAATTTTCGATTATTTCTTAAACTTTCTGATTTAACGGGTATAGTTGCATAGAAAATTGTTTAGAACGAAAAAAGAAATGGATGAATTTCACTTCATCTCTTAACTAAAAAAGGTTTATTTCGCTCCAATTATGAAAGGAAATCCGGATTTAGATTTTATTTTGCTCGTAATTTTGAGTGATAAAAATAATATGGGGTAGAAACTTGACCATTTCTCGAAAAATGAACTTTTCATCTCTTCATTTTTGAGTTGAAATAAGTGAATTTTCAGAATTTCGCTTGTTTTTTGGATCGAAATAATTTTTTTTCTCTCGGTTCTACGAGTGAAATTATCAATAATGCTGACTATTGATAAAGAAATGAACCTCATTGCATTTCTGATTTACAATATTCATCCCGTCTCCTCCAGTCATTTTCTCCGATTCCATTTGCAATTCTCCACAGATCATAGGAGATATAAAATTCCTTATTTTTAACATCAGTAGAAATCTTCTTACAATAATATTCATAATCCTTGATAAGATTATTCGGATCATCCAATCTACTGTGATTTTTTCTCCAATGTGATGGTAATTCTAAGTGAGAGCCATGAATGTGATAAGTGTTCTTGGAAGAGGGATGAATTGCTGGTATTGTGAGATCAAATCGGTTCCATTCAATGCAAATTTCTGTTTCATAATGGGGTAGAGTGAGAATTGATGATGGAATATCCGAATCGTTTAAATTCACGTATCCTCTGAAATCATATTGATGAAAGATTAAAAATTTCGGCTTAGCTTTATCCTTTGGATCATTAACGGGTAATAATCCATTATCATTGACAACAAGCTTGATATAAGCATGAGGATAGTGTAATTGAGGATAACCTGGCCTATCTTCTGATTTTCTTAGATAGATTCTCTTCATATAGATTTTTGTTTTTCCTTCTCCAGCATTTTCTATTGTTGTAACGTGGATATCTTTTGTAAAATCTTGGGTTGTTTCAGCTAAAACATCGATTAAACGTATGAGTTTGTTATGAATTGTATTAAATCGTTTTTTTTCATTTTTTCCCAATGAATCAGTTGGGAGTTTTTCTATCAGGGAACTGATGGTCTCCAAATATCTTTGGAGAGTTAATCGACGTACTATTTTTGAAGACATCTTCATTTGACTCAACTTCCTATCGGATTTTCTAATTCCCAATAAATTTTTTTAATCTCATATTGATTCTCCTCATTAGGAAATACAGGAGGAATAGGAAATGTCTTTGTTAATTGATTTGCTTGATGATGATCTAAATAATGTCTTGCTACTTCTTCATTACTAAGAATAATGATCTTAGGTTTGTTTTTAAGATTTTTATGGTTTACTGGTAGTTTTCCCTCATCTTTAACCTTTAATTGATAACCTGATTCAATTTTTTGAGTATTTAAAAGCTGAACGAATATTAATTTTGTATATTGAGAGATATTAAGCATTGTAAGGAGTGATTCTAATTGTTTTACGATAGTTTCTCTTTTTTTACGCTCTTTAAATGTTAAAAAGGAACCAATAAGATTTTTTTCTAATGAAATAAACTTAATAAGCTTTTTTCCATATTCTATTCTCTCTTCTCTAAAGATTTCTTCTTTCTTCTTTCTACCTCTTGTTTCCATGCTTTTATTTCCTTATTCTTCTTCAGATTCGTCATCTGGCAGTTTCACTGTTATTGAACTCATCTCACTTCCTCCCATCCAATATTCGTAACATTTTCCTTCTTCAGTTGGATCTTGATTGTTTTTTTCCACAGAGAATTCAGGCATATCAGGTCTGCTGTTTAATTGCTGCATTGCTAATTTTTGTAAGGTTTCTTCTCGTTCCATAGCAGTTGTTAACCAATCATCGTTTCCTTCTTCGGTTTGATCTTGATCGTTTTCTTCATCAGGGATTTCAGGTAAGTCATCCCAATCTCCTAATAATTCTGAGAGAATTTCATCAATATTTTGATTCTTTTCTTTTTTCATGTCTTTTCCTCCTTAAGCTACTGCTTAGGCGGTGTTTGTTCTTTCAGTTTTTCACCTCTATGAGTAATAAACCAATCTCTTATCACTTGGCGAAAAAAATCACTCTTAGTAACGAAGTTACCTTCTGTGATCTCATCTCTAATTAACTGATTGAATTTATTACTAATGTTGAATGAAACAACTTTCACTTTTGTTCGTATTAATTGATATTAAGACATCATATTTAACCTTTCTGCTAGTGGGGCATTTTATCGTTTTCAAACTCGAATAAATCACACTACGCAATACCACAAGATATACCACAAGACCTACCACAAGCATATCACAAAACAGCAAAACAGGACCAAAAGATACCACAAGATAAATGACAACTCAGATTCAAATTTAATTTCAAAATAAATTTTTTAAAAAAAAAAACAAGCGTAAAATCAGACATAAAAGTCAATTAACAAGTGATTCAAATAATTGTAAGAGATGAATCAGATAGAATTTCAAAGTAGAAGGTAAAACCGAGTTTATAGGGATTAATTTCTTGCTATCGAAAGAATAAACAGATATGAAAATATCAAATAGTTTCATTACATCTTTACCTATGTCAAAAAAGAAGAAATAATAAAGGTATGAAAAGAAATACTCTCTTAGAATAATAAAAAAAAAGTATACAATTATAAAAAAAATGATGGTGGTATTCATTCTATTAGATGTAAAAAAAAATGAACCACTTATTTGGTTTTAGAAAGAAAAAATAGACAGGAGGTAAAGCAGAAGATCGGGACATAACAGGAAGTTGTTATTTCCACAAAAAACTTTTCTATATTTACCAATAAACAGTGACAATAGAAAGAATCTGTTAATATTCATTTTCTTCCCTTTTTCAGTGCAATTTGACAATAAAATCCTAATAAATTCCTATATCAGTTCAGGTTGGTTAATTAATTTCTGGGATCTCTTAATCCCCTGAAAGGAACTTGCCCCGTACTTCTTCGCCTTTTTTATATCAAGCAGTCTCTTCTCAAACTCTTCTCAGACTCGTTGGTTTGCTCATTATTTTCCCTCTATGATTTTGTTTGTCTATCCTCAGCTCTCGTATAATGTTGATTCTATTGGCGATGCCTATGGAGTATTGAAAATTGCAGAGAGGAATATGGTAACTTTTCAATTATGTGATTTTGATTTACTCCAAGAGGGGCCTGAACCTGAGGAGATAAAGGTGGTAAAGGAGAAACAGCAATCAAAGAATCAATAGAAAAACTCCAACGAGCTTTAGCTACACAAGAAAATGAGTGGACATTGCAAGATGAATCAATATCTGACCCTGTTGGTTCTAATGAACCTATGCCTCTCCCAAGAGATTTTTCTGTCGACGATTGGACTAATTAGCAGGTGCTTATCGATAACCAAATTGAAACAATTTCTATTCAGGGTTTCCGTTTTTATCTTCTCAATGGAAAACATTATCCGTCAGTGACCTCCATACTCAAGTTTAGAACCAATCCTGCCTTAGAAAAATGGAAAGCAAAACTATTAGAGGAACAGGTCAAACAATCTCTGAATATACGGCAGAACGGGGAGAAATTATACACTATAAAGTGCTTAGAACGTATGAAACAAAAACCGTTATACAAGAACCCCTAGATAAAGACTCTTTAGTCTACATCCGTCATTATCCACAAATGAAAGACGAAATACTCAGAGTAGGAAGATGATTACGTGAATTCAATGAGATTCTAAGTTATACTCTCCATAAAAATTTAAGGTTAAGATTATGCATGTATATTCATTCGCAGTTATGGAGATAATAAAGGAATGAAGCTTGCTATCCCTACACTACCCCCTGGTGGATTAGATTCTAGTATAAACCCTCATTTTGGCAAATGTGAAACAGTGACATTTGTAACCTTAGAGAATCAAAAAATTCAGAATACAAATGTTGTCACGCCTCAAGGACAGCACTCGTGTGCGGCTTTACCAGCATTGTTTGCTCAGAATAAAGCTGATGTGTGCCTTGTCGGAGGAATTGGTGGACGACCATATATGATCTTACAAGAATATGGAATTAAGACCTATAGAGTGGATCAAGACTTAATTACTAAACCTGTTAAAGATGTGGTCGAATTCTTCATATCAAATCAACTCTCTGAGCTTGAAAATGCTTCCTGTCAAGATCATAATCATTAGACACCTTCAGAAGAGTTGAATCTAAATGGCCTTTGTCATTAACTGAGAAGGAAAAAAAATTCTTTTTTGAGTACTGATGGAGCTGATCTTGTGTGCGAGGAGTAGCCGATGATTGAATCTGACGGCCGAACAAGTGGTTCATAAATTCGAAAAAGATTCAAGGATAGCGATTAAATCCCCAAAAATTATTCCATACTCGACTAAAAAGCACGCTATCGTAATAGGTGTCATAATAAGGGAGGGTAATGTTCTTAATTTCACTCTTGACTCGAAAATAGTCTTTTCTGGCGAATTTGGACTGAAATATACCTTGACGTTTTTCTGTGAGGGATTTTTGGAAATATCAAGTGATTATAAAAGTAAAGCTTAGGTAGAAAAACGATCATCTGAGAGCTTTCCTTCTTTTTTTTGATGTAAGGAGTTTGTAATCCAGCCAGTTTTCGCCTCTTGCTGATCAAAAAGAGGGATATAAGGTTTTATATCAAGTAAAGGAGTGGAATCCAGCATATCAACTCCTTTAATCTTTAAGACATTAAGACTAGGATCAATAGAGATCAGTTCAACAATTGAAATTCCAATCGGATTTGGCCGAACGGGTGCTCTAGTGGAGAAAATTCCTCTTTTTTTTTCATCTAAAAATGGAATTACCTCCATTTGTACATCTCTCGCCTTATGGAAATGATAGAGTAATATTAGATGGGAGAAACCATCTAAATCAGCTAGTCCTTCAATATAACGGGGAAAAAGCTCAATCCAACCCTCGGTAGAAGAATAGCACGTTTGTATAGGAATCCCTTTATTTTCTAGAAATGGTGTACGAATTAGACCAATAATCTTGTATGTGACCAGAGATATCTCTTTCATTTAAATCTCACTCAGTAATGATTTTCTCCAATTATTATTATAACATTATAGATTTGGAAAATCTAATTTGGGTGTAAACATCCTTTTTCCTAAAATCCTCATGAAGATAATTATTATTCTGATAGTTTAAAAAAACCAATTCAAACCGATGAGCACACTAATTTGCTAAAAATTGATTATGGAATCCTTTTATTAACTGAACCATGGCCTGACTGAGTTTTCTTGAATGTAGATTTGTTTGAGGGTTTCGCATAACTATTCATAACACAAAATTTATCTTCTAGTTCAAAAATTATATCTTGGAGTGGAAACAATTACCTCGCCCTAGGAATCCCAGAACAATTCGCTGTGATCCAACACACATCTACTTCAAACCACGAGGAGTTCCCTTAAAGGATATCGCCGGTGAAGTAGAAATAACTCTTGAAGAATTGGAAACTATTCGTTTATCCGATATGGAAGGTTTATCCCAAACAGTAGTAGGGAAAAAAATGAATATATCACAATCCACGGTTTCAAGACACTTGGAAGAAGCTCATAAAAAGATAGCTAAGGCCTTAGTAGTTGGACTTGCCATTCGCATTGATAATCCTGTTGACTTTTATCATTGTGATGAATGTGGTCATACTTGGCGAATTATAGAGGAAATTAACTCCGTTGATTCCTGTGAGAATTGTAATTCTTCTGACTTTCATACCCACATCCATAGTTCAGTAGTATAACTAAGACTAAATACAGCTGAAATATTAGTCTATCTTTTCGTCTCTGGATTGTTAATTGTTAAATTAATATGTGTCTTACCTGAAACTAGAGTAAATATGATTTTTCGACGTGCTTCCTGCAGTATTCTCCATAAAGTACCACGAGATACACGCATTCTTTCAGCAGCTTGTTCTTGGGTCAAATTCTCTTTATCTACTAGCTTAAGTGCTTCTAACTCCACATCGGTAAGAATAAGTTTAATTTCTCCTTCTGAGGATTCCCACTCTCCCTCAACGAATGGTTGTATCCGTGGTCTGCCTCCTCTATATTGTCTTCCTCTACCACTGCCACGGCCTCTACCAGAATGGGATCTTCTAATCATTAACACACTCCAACGGAACATTTAAAGCTTATTTGACAAATTCTGAGCGATTGCAAAAAAACAGTATCTACTATATAATCAGAAGATATTGTGCCTAATTAATTTTTCCCTACTCATTCCGTTAATAAATCGCTTATATGAATAAAAACCTTACTAGTGAAGTACATATTCTAGATAGGGCTGAGAAACCTTTTTGTGCAATAGCACAAAATTTATAAGGGGTTTTGTGCAATAGCTCACTGGTGATAAAAATGCCAAAAGGAAATAAAACTGGTCCATCGGGGTTGGGTCCAAGAACTGGAAGAGAATTAGGCTATTGTGGTGGTTACTCTACTCCAGGTTATACCAAAGGCCCTGGAATGGGTAGGGGTCGCGGTTATGGAGGAGGTCGCGGATGGGGAAGAGGAGGCTGGTCTCGAGGTAGACGATTCTACCCAGAACCTTATTATCAAGCCCAAGATAGTGCTCGGGGTCCGATAACAGGTGTTTCTCCCTGGTTCACTGTACATACACCTGAAGAAGAAGTAAAATATCTGGAAGAAACACTAAGTGGAATGAAAAAAGAAATTGAAAGTATTGAGAAAAGATTAGATGAACTCCAAGAGAATAACAAGAAATAATTGCTCTGAGAAGAGAGTCATCTTATTTTCTCCCTTTTTTTTCCTTTCTCCAATAACAATCTCTGCAAATTTTTGAGTTTTATTGGTTTAACTAGAGAATAAGTAGAATTGGATTAATTTTTCTAAAAAATAACTTCTAAAATGGTTAGAAGTGTATTAATTAATTTTTAACCCTATATTTCTATTAAAAAGGTCAAAAAGAGCAGGTAAATTGCTTTGTAATATGTTCTGCCTAGTTTATGAATTCTCAAAACAATTCATAATTGCTTTCGAAGGCCATTTTCTTCATCCAGCTTTTCTTATCAGAATTCTCTAGAGGAGGAATCTAAGTTAGCTAATTTTCCTGAAGTAATTCATTTTGAGCATTTAGTACTGTACAGCAGAATTGAAGTTATCGTGTCTCTCTAGGAATTATAGAACAGTAATATCAAGTTATAAATGCATATCCAGTATGGTTGATTTCTATATCTGAGCAAAAATTGGAAAAATACTCTTTATATCTGAAACTCAAGCAGTAAATTCTATCTTCGATGCGACTGTTACGTCGCGGAAATTCTTATCGAAGACTTTGGAAAAAATAGTTTTCCCTCTAAGTCCCGAACAGTGACACGGAGCAATAATCTCAATAGGATACTGCTTCAATACTTCAACTGTATATAATAATCGACTATTTGAAGCAGTAGCTAAATGAAGTCCACCAATGATTCCAGTTATATTCTTAGAACTAGTTAAATCAGCAACTAAAGATGTAGTATTAACTATCCCTGCGTGACAACAACCACAAAGAATGACCACAGAATCATCAGCCATATGAAAAATTAGAGAAAGATCATCTTCTAATGGATCAGGAATCTTTATACCATTCTTAAAAGTCGTTACATCCTTTAACTTTCTTGATAGGTGTTCGTAGTCATTTCTACGGGGAATCTCACCTGTAGTCATTACCGAATTAATAAGTTCATGAGGAGTTCTCACTTTTATTAGATTAACCTTTTGATTCAATGAATCAATGGATTCAATAATCCCCTGAATGCCGATATCTATGATTTGATCTTGACCCTGGAAATACTTAGGTGAAAGGGCTTGAGGATGACAAATCAAAGGTACCTTATCCCCTATTATACCTATAACCTCATTTAACCCTCCTACATGATCCCAATGCCCGTGACTAAGCACAATGGCGTCTATTGTTTTTAAATTGATTTTTAATACTTTACTATTTTTTAACAAAGCAATAGGTGATGGACCAGTATCGTAAAGTACTTTAAAGTTGGATGAATCTGTGAAGAAAACTTCTGCTAGAGCAGAAAAACCACTTTCACCAAGAGTCCCTGAAGGCCCTGCTGTATCATCTACTAAAATTTGAATAACTAATCTCTCTATAATACTTGTCACCACAGTTTTCTTTATTGTCATGAGATTTAAATTGAATAGTAATATTACTAAAACTCATTGTTCCTTCTATTTTTGATGTTGCAGCATCGGTATTTAAATATTATGAATATATATGCAAAACACTTATGAATATATATGCAAAACGAGGATTGAATTTGAACCATCTGGTTTCCTTTAAGGAAAAGAAAATACGAAGAAAGATATCTATAGAATTGAATTATCACTCACTCAAGGACCTTCTCCTAAGGTTTCTGAATGTTTGTAGAAAGGAGATATTGAAAATACCCCGAAGTAGAAATCCCAGAACGATTCGGTGTGATCCAACACACACCTACTTCAAACCACGTGGAATTCCACTAAATGAAATCACTGGAGAAGTAGCTATCACCCTTGAAGAACTAGAAACACTTCGTTTAACCTCTCTAGAAGGATTATCACAGGATGAAGCTGGGAAACAAATGGAAATCTCTCAATCTACTATTTCAAGACACTTAGATGATATTCATCGAAAGGTTGCTAAGGCTTTAGTGCATGGATTAGCTATTCGAATCGCTAATACAACAGAGCTATTTCATTGTGATAATTGTGGTAACACCTGGAAACTACCTGAGAGTAATATCAAAATTTTACATTGTGAAAAATGTGGTTCTACCAAGTTTCACTTTCATACTCAGAGATAAGATGGTAAACAAATTTGAATGAAAATTGAATATAAATAGAGGTCACTCACATGAAAATTGGATTATCTTCAGACGGAAATAGTCTATCGGATTCTTTTGCCTCGAATTTTGGGCGTTGCTCTTATTTCGTGGTATATGAAACAACAACAGAGAAAATAGTTACTGTTTATTCTAATACTGCTCAAAATGCAGCGGGAGGAGCTGGGATTCAAGCAGCTCAGTCTTTGCTTAATAATCAGGTAGAAATTGTTATAGCCCCTCAAATGGGTCCAAATGCTTGGGATGTTCTGAAAGGTGCTAACATAAAAGTCTATACAGGCATCTTAGGTTCAATTCAAGATAATATTGATGCATTTCTAGGAGAAAAATTGAATGAAATGGCTGGTGCTCACGGAACTGGCCCAGGAAGAGGACGAGGTATGGGTCGTGGACAAGGACGAGGTAGAGGACGAGGAAACTAATAGTTGTGAAAATGAGGAAAGAATGAAAATGAGAATATGTATCCCTTCAGAAACAACAGGTGGACTTGAAGATCAAGTAGGTTATCATTTTGGTCGTGTAGTAAATTATACTATCTATGATGGTAACACCAATAAGGTAGAAGTCATTGAAAATACTTCTTCACATCGAGGAGGAACCAAATTGCCTGCCGAACTCCTTCGGGAATATAATGTTGATATAATGATTTGTGGTGGAATTGGTAGAAGAGCCATTCAGCTGTTCGAACAATACGGTGTAGAAATTTACATTGGAGCTCAAGGAATAGTGAAAGATGCTATTGAGCAATTCAAACAAAATAAGTTGCAAATGGCCACTGATAAAGATGCATGTCAACAGCATAAATATCGAAATGAAGATCATGAGGATGACCATGATCATCAGCATTAGGTGGTTTGTCAAACGATTGTAGGTGTCGCATCTGGAAAAGGAGGAACTGGAAAAACCACCGTGGCGGTGAATTTATCCCTTTACCTCGCTAAACAACAATCAGTAGCCTTGTTTGACTTGGATGTTGAAGAACCTAATGATAATCATTTTTTGAACAGATCAATGGTTCATTATCAGAATGTAGGGTTGATGAGGCCTGAAGTGGATGAAGAGATTTGCACACATTGTGGTCTTTGTGCTGAATTATGTGAATTTAATGCACTCGCCGTCCTTCCTAACCAAGTCATGATTTTCGATGAATTATGTCACGGGTGTGGATTATGTTCTATAGCTTGCCCTGTTAATGCAATAACAGAACGTTTTCATAAGCTAGGAATTGTCAATAGATCCAAAAACCCATCATCAAATGAGTCTTCAATTTATGAGAAAAATTTAACCTTCTTTGAAGGAACTTTAAACGTAGGAGAGGCTATAGCAACTCCAATCATTCATGAACTGAAAAAAATTGCTTTTGAACAAAAATTTAAACACATTATCTTGGATTTACCTCCTGGTTCAGCTTGTCCAGTTGTCGAAGCCCTTTCTGATTTAGAATATGTAATTCTAGTAACTGAACCAACCCCAGCAGGAGAACACGATCTCTGCATTGCGATAGAACTTGTAAAAATGCTTAATGTTCCTTTTGGAATCATAAATAACAGATCTGATATCGGTGATGACCGCATTAATTGGCTAGTTGAAGAGA
>Ga0114925_10001437_pt1 | contig 11727 bp, 10 predicted proteins | sample SumtaG_2_FD_87287 | JGI IMG/M metagenome (GOLD analysis project Ga0114925, IMG submission 87287) | Deep subsurface microbial communities from Indian Ocean to uncover new lineages of life (NeLLi) - Sumatra_00607 metaG | ecosystem: Environmental > Aquatic > Marine > Oceanic > Sediment | place...
CGTTTCAAGCAGGAAACCGATGAGGCGCTCGCCGCGTATGAGAAAGCGCTAAGCGAAGCGCACCATAAGGCGTCCGGCATGGCCAAAGAAATGCGTGAAAAACTTGCCGCCGAGACGGATAAGGAGCGCGCGCAAGTCGAAAGCCAGCTCGCCACCAAGCTCGGGGAGGCTGAAGCGCGCATCGCCGAGACCAAGTCGAGGGCACTTGCCAGCGTCAACGAGATCGCGGCTGAAACGGCGAGCGCCGTCGTGGGAAAGCTCTTGGGCGAGGACGTCAGCCCCGCCGAAGTGAAGAAAGTTTTGCGGCCAGCCGCCGAGTGAGGGTGGAATGTTGAATCCTGCCGATCCTATTTTTTGGGTAATGATCGCCTTTGTCGGCTTCATTGCGCTGCTGATTTACTATCGCGTGCCAGGAATGATCGGAAAGGCGCTTGATGCCCGCGCCGCGGCCATCCGCTCCGAGCTCGATGAAGCGCGCCGCCTGCGCGACGAGGCCAAAGCACTGCTGGCCGATTATCAGAGAAAAAGCCTCCAGGCCGAAGAGGAGACAAAGACCATCCTCGAGCAGGCCAAGCGCGAAGGAGAGGCGCTTGCCACGGAGACACGCAAGAATCTGCAGGAGTCGGTCGAGCGGCGCACCAAATTGGCCGAGGAGAAGATTGAGCGGGCCGAAGCCCAGGCGCTGAGCGACGTGCGCACAGCTGCTGTCGAGAGCGCCATCGCTGCGGCAGAGAAGATCCTGAAGAGCCGCGTAACCGGCACCACGGCCGACGCGCTGGTCGAGAACAGCATTCGCGATCTGGACGGCAAGGTCAATTAAGCAGCGTTGTTTGCCGGCTTGGATCAGCCGGCACCGGGTGCGTTCTGCTGGAAGCCGACGAACACCTCAAACTCTCCCGGCCGCGTGCCTTCCGGAATATTGAACGTGACGGAGCGCACGGCTGAGAAGTATCCGATCGGCTTGTCGTCGGCGACGGCTACATCGACACTCATTGAATCGCTGGTGATCTTTTCGCGCTTAGAATCGGTCACGATGATGTTGACCGGCAGAGTAACTCGTCCGGGTTTGCCGCGTGGCCCCAATAGCACCCGGCCAGAGAAGCCGTAGCGCACCGTAACCCGGCCCGGCTCGATTCGGCATTCGCGCGCCGTCTTAGTGATCTCACCACGATGCATGATGGCGAGGCCGTCGCCAGCGCGGCCATCCTCGTAAATTGTCAGGTGGCTATCACGAGGAGAGACGCTCAAGCGCGGACAGCCATGCGCGACCTCGCCCACCGACCCCCCAACAGAACCCCCTTGGTCGTTCTTGGCGGCGGACAGAAGTTGATCCTCATTGACGCCGGGGGTTGACGCGGTCTCCGACGAAGAGCCACCAAACACGCTGGTTCCAAGACCGGACGTGATGGACGAAAGTCCACATCCGGCGACGAGAATGGTTAAGAGTCCACAGGAGCAAACCCGCACGGTGGTACGCGCAGCGGTCGTCACGGATTGCGTCATAGCGCCCCGGTCCAGCCTTTCTCCGGCCTCTTCTGTATCCGGCCCGCCCAAACCCCTAGGCTGGCCGCGGAGGCTTCCTGTATTGTCCCGACTCAAAACTTACCACCTCAGGCTAACCTCAGCCAAGCATGTTGCGACGGCTGGCCGCTGGAGAGACGTGAAAGAGAATGCCCGATTCGCTCCTTACAGGTACGCAAGTTCAGCGGCCGCCTCTTAAGCTTTATTTGGCAGCCCCGCGTGGATTCTGCGCAGGCGTCGACCGGGCTATCCAAATTGTCGAGCTGGCGCTGGCCAAGTTCGGCGCTCCCGTCTACGTACGTCACGAGATTGTCCACAACCGCTTTGTAGTGGATTCTTTGAAGGCCAAAGGCGCCGTTTTTGTGGACGAATTGGACGAGATCCCTGAGACGACTCAGCCAGTGATTTTTTCGGCACATGGGGTTGCCAAAGCCGTTTCGGCGGCCGCGAGGGCCCGTAATTTGTTCGTTCTGGATGCAACTTGTCCGCTGGTCTTCAAGGTCCACCTGGAGGCGGCGCGGCATTATGAGCAGGGGCTTCAGATCCTGCTTATCGGCCATGCCGGACACCCGGAGGTGGCCGGCACCATGGGCCAGCTTCCCGAGGGCGCAGTTCACCTGATCGAGACCGTCGAGGATGCGCACGCCTTTGTGCCGCGAGATATGGCAAAGCTCGCATACGTTACGCAGACGACTCTGTCGGTCGACGACACTGCAGAAATCGTCGCTGTCCTTAAAAACCGCTTTCCCCAGATCGTCGGCCCGCAAAAGGAAGACATCTGCTACGCCACGACCAACCGGCAGGCGGCCGTCAAAGCCATTGCCCCCTGTATCGGCTGCCTGCTGGTCGTCGGCAGCCCGCAAAGCTCCAACTCGTTGCGTTTGGTGGAAGTGGCAAAGCGCGCTGGCTGCGCCAAGGCGCAGCTCATTGAGCGTGCCCGAGACATCCCGTGGTCCAATTTTGAGGGTTTGCGAAACATCGGCATCACGGCAGGTGCGTCAGCACCAGAGGCCCTCGTCGAGGAAGTAATCGAAGCATTCTGTGAGCGCTTTGACGTGACGGTTGAGACCGTAACGACGGCAAACGAGAACATAGCCTTCAATATTCCGCGTGAGCTGCGCGTCGCGTCTAGCGCCCAACACTAAAGGAGCCTCGCGAGGCCTCTAATCCCCATGGCCGTCTACACTGAAGTCAGCGACGAGGAGCTTGCGACCTTCATCGCTAGCTACGACTTGGGCGAGCTGTTGTCGTTCAAGGGTATCGCCGAAGGTGTCGAGAACACCAATTACATCGTCCACACTTCGCGCGGGCCCTTCATCCTGACGCTTTACGAGAGGCGTGTTGCGCGCCACGACCTGCCCTTCTTTCTTGGGCTCATGGAGCACTTGGCAAGCCGCGGCGTCTCGTGCCCAACGCCAGTGCGCGATTTGGAAGGCCGCAACTTGCGCGAGCTTGCGGGGCGCGCCGCCGCTCTCGTCACATTCCTGGAAGGTTTTTGGGTGCGCCGGCCAACGCCGGTGCATTGCGCCGCTGTGGGCCGCGCCTTGGCCGAGATGCATCTAGGCGGTCAAGATTTCCCATTGAAGCGCGCGAATGCTCTCGGGCTTGCGGGCTGGCACCCGCTCTATGAGCGCTTCGCTAACCGGACCGAGGAAATCTCCGCCGGTCTTGGCCAACTGATCGAAAGCGAGCTTGAGGTGCTCGATGCGGGATGGCCAACGGGCCTCATCGAAGGTGTCATTCATGCCGACCTCTTCCCCGACAACGTCTTTTTCCTCGGAAACCGGCTCTCAGGGCTCATCGATTTCTACTTTGCCTGCACCGACGCGCTCGCCTACGACATAGCAGTGTGCCTCAACGCCTGGTGCTTCGAGCCAGACGTATCCTTCAACATCACGAAGGGGCGCGCGTTCCTGCGGGGCTATGAAGAGGTGCGGCCGCTGACCAGTGCAGAACGCGAGGCAATGCCGATACTGGCACGTGGCGCAGCGCTACGCTTTTTGCTGACACGCGCTTACGATTGGCTCAATACGCCGCGTAGCGCGCTGGTCAGTCCTAAGAATCCCGCCGAGTACGTGCGGCGGCTGCGCTTCCACCAAGGCGTTCGCTCGATCCAGGACTATGGGCTCGGGGAGCACGCGAAATGACGGCAAAGACGCCAGTGGTGATCTACACGGACGGCGCTTGCTCAGGCAATCCGGGCCCTGGGGGCTGGGGTGCGATCCTGATCTACGCAGACCATCGCAAGGAGATTTCTGAGGGCGTGGCCGAGACGACCAACAATCGCATGGAGCTGACGGCCGCGATCAAAGCGCTCGAAGCCCTGAAAAGGCCAAGCCGAGTAGAGCTTCACACCGACAGCGCTTATCTGAAAAACGGAATCACGGACTGGATTGACCGCTGGAAAGCTAACGGCTGGCGCACGGCCAACAGGAAGCCCGTCAAAAACGTTGAGCTCTGGCAGCGACTCGATGCCGCTCGAGAGCGTCACCAAATCGATTGGCGTTGGGTGCGCGCACATGCCGGCGAGCCAGAAAACGAGCGGGCTGACGAGCTGGCACGCGAGGCCATGGCGCCGTATCTGTGAGGAAATCGCGCGGCGGACACCGATGACGCCTAATCACCGGCTTCAGAGCGAATGACCGATCGCGGAGCACAGCGTTGCCGCACTCGACTTGTCGTGCTCTGGCGGTAAGTCTTCGACGTTCAAGATCTTCACCACCCCATCATCGACAAGCATCGCATAGCGCTTGGACCGCAGGCCGAGGCCAAAGCCTGAAAGATCGATTTCCAGGCCTAGCTTCTTGGCGAACTCGGCATTGCCGTCGGCCAGCATTAGCATCTTGCCTTCAGCACCCGTGTCCTTCGCGAATTGAGTCATCACGAAGATGTCGTTGACGGCGGTGCAGGCGATCGCATCGATGCCCTTGCTCCTGAGCTCGTCTACACGCGCAACGAAACCTGGCATGTGCTGCTGCTGACACGTCGGCGTATAGGCGCCCGGCAAGGCGAAAAGCGCGACCTTCTTGCCGCTGAACACTTCCGCCGTCGTCTTGGGCGTTGGGCCGTCGGAGGTCATCACCACAAAAGTCGCATAGGGAAGCTTATCGCCGACCTTGATCGTCATCTGAACGCCCTTTCTTTTCGTAAAGCTAGGCTTTAGGCCGGACGATAAAGGCCCGACAGCAGTCCATCATACGATGAAATGATGCTCGCTGCTCAACGGATATCGAACGTGACTTCCGATTGGCCTTCATCAGAGACGAGTGTCGCAATAAGCGGCTCGCCCTTCAGATCCTCGACATCCACGTCCGATGACAAATCGATCTCGAATGTCACGTTGCCGGCCCCATCATCGGCGGTCTTTTTCGGCAAGGGGATGTAGCTGCCCGACGGTGCCTCGATAAAGGCATCCGCGTGCGTGCCGCCGCCAGGGAACTTGGTCTCCAACACGATATGCGGTCTTGCGCCGGTAAGCTCAAAAACCACACGCTTGAGAGCCGGATCCGACGGCTTCTTTGGGCTCGCTGGCTGAGGAACCCGGTCCAGGGCGGCAGCGAGCTGCGGCGGTATCGGCGGCGCGTCGGCGGCAATGTCGAGCCTCAGAGCGGCTTCAACTGGGATGCAGATCTCTTTGCAGACGCCGTAGTCGAGCGCGAGGCGCAGACCAACTGGTTTTGCTGGATCCTTCGCCTTCAGGCGCACCGGAAAGACCACCATGTCCTGGTAACCCACTGTATCGCCAATACGGTCGCTGAATCGCTTTGGCGCGGGATAGAGTACTTCTGCGGAGGCGAGGTTCTCCGACTTTGACCAGTCGAAGGACGGCGGAACGCCACCGGCATCTCCGGGATTGCGCCAGTAGGTCTTCCAGCCCTCCGGCATCTGCAGCTCGACACCGGCAAGTCCTTTACCCGCTATAAGACGGACACGCGAGTTGTGACCTTCTGCCCATTCGGAGGACAGGCCAGCAGCCGCGCTGCCAACCGGCAGCGCGGGGAGCGCACCGATCGCCAAAACCGTCAGCGCCAACGAAAGAAAATTTCGCAACTTCATTGAAGACATTCTTACCATTTGTGCTCGCCGCCGGGCCTAGAAAGCCTTCTAACGTGTCGTCATCCTGCCGCAAATCACGACTTCATGAAGGCCGTCGGGGCCCCCATTTCAGGCTCCAGACCCAAACCACCGCGCCGCCTAAATTGAGCGCTTCACAGCGCGGCCGGCAACGCGGTAGTCTTAGTCCATGAAGATCCCTCGAACACGCAGCCGTGCCACTGGCGATGGCTTCCTCGACGGGCAACTGCTGATCGCGATGCCCCTTATGTCGGACCGGCGTTTCGCGCGCTCGGTTGTTTACCTTTGCGCGCACTCCGAGGATGGCGCAATGGGCCTTATCATCAATCAGCGTGCGCCGCACATCAGCTTCCCCGATTTGCTGGAGCGTTTAGGCATCTTGCCGTCTGACACCGAGGACGGCCTGTCGAATGAAATACTGTCCATGTCGATTCACGTGGGCGGGCCCGTCGAGACAGGACGCGGCTTCGTGCTGCACAGCTCCGACTACTTCGCAAACGATTCCACTCTGCCCATCGAGGACGGAGTATGCCTCACCGCGACGATCGATATCCTCAAAGCAATCGCGGCTGGCGAAGGTCCGGACCAAGCGATCTTGGCGCTCGGCTATGCAGGATGGTCTCCTGGCCAGCTTGAAAGTGAGATCCAAGCCAATGGCTGGTTGAATTGCCCGGCCGACCTGGATCTGATCTTCGAGCCAGATGTTGAGTCAAAGTATACGCGCGCCCTTGCCAAGATCGGGATCGATCCCTCGCATCTCGTGAGCGACTCAGGCCACGCCTGATGAACCCCGATAAGGACCTGCGCTAGTTCCTAGGTCATACACGGCGCCAAACACGGCGCCAAATTCGAAAGTGCTCACTTGGGCGGCATTTCTTTCGGACCTGGAGGTGCGGCACCAACGCTTTCCTCCTTCGGCTCCTCGTCCTTTTTGGAACTACCGTCGGACTTTGGCGGCCAAGGAACGCCGGCGAGTTTGGCCAAACTCGCAGCCATCTGTGGCGGCAGGCCCGAGAAATCGGCCGCAATCGATATCTCTGGTGCCCCTGGCTTGGGCGGGGGCGGTTGCTTGGGCTTCGTCGGCTGGTCCACTTGAGCGGGGGCCCGCGCCGCAGGCTTGCCAGCAGGCGCAGGTTCCGGCGGTGGGCGCAAGGCAGTCGCCAGCACGGCTGGGTCGGGAGAGGCAGCGTCCTCGGGCGCACGCGACGGACCGGGACCATTCGAATGGGGAGTGGACACTGGCGAAGGCAACGGTGCCGGCGGCGGTCGTGGCGCGGGAGCGCCAGCGACCGGGGGCGGAGCAGAAGGCAAGGGCGGAGGCGCGGCCTCGTTGGCTGGTGGCTTCGCATCGCCACCCGGGCCGGGCGCTGGTTCGTTTGACTTTGCTGCGGCCTGCGGCGGCGGTGACGGCGCGGGGGGCACAGGCCGAATGGGCGGCGCCTTCCCAAGCTCCTTGACGTCTCCCAGCGGGGCCGGCTTGGCGGCACCCCGTTGCGGAAGGGGGGCGATGGGCGAGGCCGGCGGGATCGGGGGTACTGGAGCTACATTCCCTTGCCCTGGCGTCGGCGAGACCGGCCGACGACGCGCGCGCTCAGTGGCATCGTGCAGAGCAACTGGGCCCTGCTCTCCCGGCTTGGTGGCCGGCGGCTGACCGGGCGGTGCAGCCCTATTCGGCGGCGGAACATGGGGCCGCGTGTGACCGGCTTCGGGCGGGGGTGCATCTTTCGCGCCATTGGGCCGCGGCGGCGGCAGTGCCGCAAGCGGAGCTTGCGCCGCTGGCGCCTTCGCCACCTTCCTGGGTTTGGGCTTTTGCTTCGGTTTCGCCTTTGCACGGAAGAGGCCGCGCGGGCGCAGTTTGTGCTCCGCGGTGCGGACCATCTTCAAGAGTTGGGTCACTTCGCGATCGGACATCGGCTCGCCGTAATAGAAACCTTGCGCGTAATGGCAGCCGATTGAACGTAGGAAGCTCACGTCCTCCGAAGTTTGCACGCCCTCGGCCACGACCTTCTTCCCAAGCTCATGCGCCAGCGCCACCATCGAACGAACGATCGCAGAGCCGGCCCGGTTGTTGCTGCCGCTCGACTGCACCAGCGCCCTATCAATCTTGATTGTGTCGAAGGGGAAGCGTTGCAGGTAAGCGAGCGAGGAATAGCCCGTACCGAAGTCGTCGAGCGCCAATTCCGCACCGGCCCCGCGCAGCCACTCCAGAATCTCGGTAGCCTGCTCCGGGTTTTCCATGACGAGGCTCTCGGTGATCTCAAGTCGTAACGAGCCTTTGGGCACAATGTTGCGCCCGAGGATGTGGCGGATCTCCTGAATCAGATTCTGACGAAAGATCTGGCGGCTGGAGATGTTCACGCTCACGAAGAGCGGATGCTCTTCACGGGGTAGTTCACGCTGCCACCGTGCCGCTTCATGGGCCGCCCGCAGCAGCACGTGCGAACCAAGCCGCACAATGAGATCGGATTCCTCAGCGACCGGTACAAAGTCTGCCGGGTTCATCAGCCCCTGCTTGGGATGCTCCCAGCGTACCAGCGCCTCGAAGCCAGCGAGCTCCTCGGTCGGCAGATAGATAATGGGCTGATAGAGAACCTTAATTTGGTTCTTGGCGAGCGCCTTGCGCAAATCGCTTTCCAGGCTAATGCGGTCGTCTTGATCGCCACGCATCTCTGGCCTGAAAATCTCGATGCGATCTGCGCCACCACGCTTGGCGCGGTACATGGCGACCTCGGCCTCTTTGTAAAGGTCGAGATGGTTCTGCTCCTCTCCGTCAAAGACGGCGAGCCCGACGGAGCCCGTGAGCACAATTTCCTGGCCGGCAATCTTAATGGGCGCGCGCAGTGATCGGCGAATGCGCTCGGCCAGCGAAGCAAGGTCGCCGGGGCTCTGCTGGGCGACCAACAGAATAGCGAACTGATCGCCGCCGACGCGGGCCAATGTATCCTGCGGCCCGAGGTGACGTTGCAAACGGCGCGCGACTGTCAACAGCAGGCTATCACCCACGACCAAACCGAACGAAACGTTCACGCTCTTAAACTTGTCGATGTCTATGAAGAACAGGCTCGGCCGGATCTTGTCCTCGGATTTCGCACGCATGACGGCGACGCCAAGACGGTCAAGCAACAGCTCGCGATTGGGCAGGTTCGTGAGGCTGTCATGCACCGCATCGTGCAGCAACCGCTCGTGCGCTCGTTTGGTGTCTGTCACGTCACGCATAAGTCCGACACAGCGCAGCGAGCGCTGGTCTGCACCGGGAACGCTTGCCGCCTCCAACTCGAACCAGCGGTAGCTGTTGTCTGCATGGCGCATTCTGAAGTCGGTACGGATGCGCGCACCTGCGCGCTCCTGGATAGACCAGAGGATCAATCGGAATCGTTCTCGGTCGGTCGGGTGCAGGTGCTTTATGAAGTCGTCGACCTTTGTACACAGCTCGCCGGCGCGCAGACCTAAGGATGACTCGATTAAGGGGCTCACCTTGATCTCGTCGCGCCGCACGTTCCACTCCCAAACGGCCGATCCCGCCCCATCAAGTGCAAGCGCACGAAGCTGCAATTCGCTGGGCGCAGCCCCGTAAAGCGGCTCCAGAGAGCGGAAGGCATATTGGGTTACCGTGAACCCGATGAGCACGAGGATCAAAACGAGACCAGCAACGAGCGCTGAGACAACAATGTCGCCGGAGAGGCGCCCGGTCAGGACCATTGCGGTGCCGAAAATCCAAATCAGAAACAAGATCCATGTTGGGATCAGTGACAATGCACGATCCTGGCCGCGAAAAGCGAGGAAAAGTGTGAATGCGGCGCCTACGCCGCCAATCACGAGGAACGACATGCGCGCAAACGTCGAAGCAAGCCGCGGATCGATCACCGCCACGGCGACCAGCATGAGCTGCGCTATGATCCACACCGCGAACAGCATTCGTATGAGGCCGTGCCAATGCGCGATCCTCAAGAACACGGATAGGAAGATGACAAGGCTCGCAGCTACGGCCGATTCACTGGCTGCTCGATAGACGGCATTGTCCTCGGGCCGCAACTGAAACAGTTTGTGGAAGAAACCGAAATCGACGCATAGGTAGGCCAGCGCGCACCAAGCAACGAGCGCAGCACTCGGAAAAATAGCCTTGTGGTTGGCGGCGAAGATTGCGGTCAGGAAGATCGCCAACAGGCCGGTGAGGCCGAGCATGATCCCGTTGAACAATTGGCGATCGCGCGTCTTGAGCTGATATTCTAGCTGCTTCCAAAGGTAGATGCGCGCAAAGCGCTGTGAGGAAAGCTCAACGACGTAGGTGATTGTCTGCCCCGGTTCCAGCGTGATGCGGAAGATGTCCGCACGATCACTTTTGATACGCTCGGGCACGAACCCGATCGAGGGTGTGACCGCCTCGATGCGGCGGGCATCGAGATCAGGCCACACCGCGCCTGAACCGATTACGTTATACCGCTCCGCCGTCAGCCAACGCTCGATCGGCTTGTCGGTCGGATTGCTGAGTGCAAATACGATCCAATTGGGATTGGTGCCGGGCGTCTTGGCCCGAACTGACATCCGGCCCGTCATGCCGTCGGCGCCGGCGACCGTTTCGACCTGAAGGCTATCGCCGCGGCCATCGTAGAACTCGCCAAGCGTCGTGATCTCGATGCGCTCCTCATCGGGCGAAACGACGATCGGTTTCAATGCAAGGGCATGCCCTGGCAGCACCGCGACAAAGAGAACGAAAGCGAAAAACGCGAGCACGCCTGCGCGGCCCCTGAGGCAACGGCTGTTGACTCGTTCTGCCAGCTCGCACCGTTGCATCATCGAGGCATCGCCTCCGGAACCTCACGCGAGAGCGCGAAGTCCTCAGCGAGGAGAGCGAAGAGTACGTGGTCCTCCCAAATGCCGTTGATCTTCAAAAGGCCGCGCGCGAAACCCTCGCGTTGAAACCCGTTGCGCTCCAGCACACGAATAGAGGCGGTATTCGCCGGCATCGTCGCCGCCTCGAGCCGGTGCAAGCGCAGATCGTTGAACGCAAAGCCCGCCACAGCTTGGACAGCGCGCGTCATGTATCCATGTTTGAGGTAGGGCAGTCCCAGCCAATAGCCGAGCACCGCGGCTTGCGTGACGCCCCGGCGCACGTTGGACAGCGTGAGGCCGCCGACCAACTCGTCATTGGTTTCGTCGAAAATCAGAAATGCGTAGCCCACATCCTCTCGGGCCTCGCGCTGGTAGTGGCGCACACGACGGCGGTAGGCGCCGCGCGTCAATTCATGGCGCTGCCAACTGGGCTCCCAAGGCGTGAGATGCTCGCGGCTTCGCGCCCTAAGCTCAGCCCAGGGGCCATAGTCGCTCATCGCCGGCGGGCGCAGCAGCACGCCGCGCCCGTGCACAGCTTGCGCACTGTCTGGCCCAATGCTCGACCTCAGGAATGCCATTCGTGCTCCCCTGAAGGGCTAAAAATTCGCGATACCTTCCGCATAGCGTGCGTGTTTTTGCGATTTTCGGCCGCTGCCGACGACCGCAATCGAGGGCACGCTTGTTGCAATCTGTGCCGCAAAGTCACGTACATGTTCCGGCGTTACGTCATCGACCTTCTGCATGAGCTCGCCAGTAGAAAGAATACGGTCATGGCTCAGCAAGTGGCGCGCCATTTGCTCGGCGCGAGCAGAACAGCTCTCAAGCGCCATCAAGAGACCAGCCTTAAGTTGGGCCTTGGCGCGCGAGATTTCCTGGCCGCTCGGCACCTGATCCGCAGCCCGCTTCATCTCGTTTGCGACCACATCGATGAGCCCGATCATCATGTCCACTCCCGTCGCTGCATGAATCCCGAGCAGTCCCGCATCCTTGAGCCCCCACGCGGTGGAGTAAATCGAATAACAAAGGCCGCGCTTCTCGCGGACCTCTTGAAAGAGACGGGAGGACATGCCGCCCCCGAACAAGCCGGAGAATACTTGGGCGGTGAAAAATGCGTCCTCTCGGTAGGAAGGACCCGAAAAGCCGACCAGGAGATGACTCTGCTCGAACGGCTTTTTCGACGTGCGCGTGCCGCCCACGTAAATTACTAGCCCATCACCGCTTATTTTGCCGCCACTGAGTCCCCCGAATAGGGCTTCAGCGTGGCGGACGAAAGCCTTTTGCTCTACCGCGCCAGCGGCAGAA
>Ga0114925_10001438_pt1 | contig 11722 bp, 12 predicted proteins | sample SumtaG_2_FD_87287 | JGI IMG/M metagenome (GOLD analysis project Ga0114925, IMG submission 87287) | Deep subsurface microbial communities from Indian Ocean to uncover new lineages of life (NeLLi) - Sumatra_00607 metaG | ecosystem: Environmental > Aquatic > Marine > Oceanic > Sediment | place...
CACTTTAATCATCATAACCTGCCTCACGATGAGTTAGATGATTACATCGCCCCATTTGAGGGGGTTACAGCAGCATATGACGGCCTGTATATCGATGTTTAGGCAGAGAGATGTTTAGGGATAGAGATGTTTAGGGATAGAGATGATTAAATCTAGAGGAGTGATAGTTCTGTTTCTGTATCGAAGAACTGGGATTTTTCTATGTCAAACTTCAACTTTATCTTATCTCCTGATATGAATATTTACGTTGAAAAAATAATTGAGGATAGCCAGAAGGAGAAAAGGTTGTGAGCAAGTACCTTGTTGTGGTTACGGATGACAGATATGATGGAAGATATGGGGAAGAAAAAGAAGTGCTTGGTGAGATCGATGCATCGCTTCGGATTTATAACTGCACCACTGAAAAGGAAGCTGTTGAAGTTGTTAGAGATGCAGATGGTGTTTTGGTAAATCTTTTTCCTCTGGGTTCAGCGGTTATCAAAGAGATGAAAAAATGCAGAGTAATTTCCAGATATGGGGTGGGCTATGATAACGTGGATATAGATGCAGCAACAAATGCCGGTATCTGGGTGACAAGGGTTCCGGACTATGCTATAGAAGAGGTTTCTGACCAGGCACTTGCTCTTCTTCTTGGTTGTATCAGGAAAATATCTTATAAGGACAGTAAAATACGCGAAGGGAAATGGAACCTGTCTAAAGACCAGCTAATTTACAGGATTAAGGGGAATGTGCTCGGTCTTGTAGGTTTCGGGGCTATTTCCAGAGTATTGAATAGAAAGGTTTCGGGATTGGGACTTGCAAAAATTTTGGTTTATGATCCCTTCCTGGATTCAACAATTATTGAGAGAGAAGAAGGAACTCCTGTGGATTTTAATACTATAATCAGTGAATCTGATTATATATCAATTCATGTTCCATTAAATGAGAACACCAGGCATATGATCGGCAGGAGGGAAATATCAAATATGAAAAGGAATGTAATCCTGATAAATACCTCGCGCGGGCCGGTTCTGGATGAGAATGCAGTGTGTGAAGGTTTGCAATCAGGAAAGATTGGATATGCAGGGCTTGATGTATTTGAAAACGAACCCCTTCCAGCGGAAAGTCCTTTACGGAAACTGGACAATGTAATACTTTCTGACCATTCCGGTTGGTACAGTGAAGAGGCAATAACTGAATTAAAGAAAAAGGCTGCCAGAAACATAGTAGAAGTACTATGCGGGAAAAATCCAACTTACCCGGTAAACGAATTGAAATGTTCGCAGAATAAATAAAGTCTTTGGAGAAGGTGTATTAATGATATTTTAAAAAGACTTGGAGAGTTTGGCCTTGTTCCTCATACATGGCTTTTGGAAGGGTATTAATGTCCGTCAGTACCTTAATACTGATTTTCTTGCTTTTTAGCCAAGAAAATCTTTTTAATCGAGAATGTGGCTTGTCCACATCAGGATACAGCAAAAGAAAAAGATGGGAAATTGAAGGCAATTTATATAGAAAAAGAGATCTCAGGTTTTGCCATTCATCTGCTTCAGAAATAGAAACAGGAGGAGAGATAAATGCAACGGTATGTTACATTCGGCGAGATAATGCTGCGGTTAAAACCCCCGGGGCATGAGCGGTTTTTCCAGAGCCCGATGTTAGAAGCGACATTTGGAGGAGGGGAAGCGAACGTAGCGGTAGGTCTTGCCCATTTAGGTCTTACTGTTTCCTATGTCTCAGTTATTCCGGAAAATGCTATAGGAGATGCCTGCGTTAAAGAGCTGAAGAGGTGGGGTGTTGATACCACGCAGATTGTTAGAAAGGGCCAGAGGCTGGGAATCTACTTTCTTGAGCAGGGCGCAAATCAGAGACCTTCAATGGTTATATACGACAGATCTCACTCTGCAATTTCCGAAGCGACTACAGGTGATATTGATTGGGAAAAGGTTTTTGATGGAGCAACATGGTTTCATATTTCAGGAATAACACCTGCTATTTCACTCTCAGGTGCTGAGCTTTCACTTGAAGCAGTAAGAAAAGCAAAGGAAACACCTGTTACTGTTTCCTGTGATCTCAACTTTCGGAAAAAGCTCTGGAAGTATGGAAAGACGGCACCCGAGATTATGGGAGAGATAATAAAATATGTGGATGTTGCAGCAGGCAATGAGGAAGACTGCCAGAAATCACTTGGGATAAAAGCGGATATTGAGGTTGAGTCCGGTAAGCTGGAAACTGAAAAATACAGGGATCTTACTGATAAGGTTCTTGAAAAGTTTATAAAACTCAAAAAGATTGCAATTACCATGAGAGAGAGCCATTCTGCAGATCACAACACCTGGTCGGCGGTACTTAACAACAGAAATGAATTCCTGTTTTCAAAAAAGTACGAGATCCGTGACATTGTTGACAGGGTTGGAAGCGGTGATGCTTTTGCTGCCGGACTTATCTTTGGCCTTAATAACCTGGAAAATGATAAACAAGCTCTGGAGTTTGCTGCCGCAGCATCGTGTCTTAAGCACTCTATTCCCGGTGACCTGCCTCTCATTTCTCAAAAAGAAGTAAACAGCCTTATGCTTGGAGGTGGAACAGGGAGAGTTCAAAGATAAATTAAACTGTATACAGGGTGGTTACATGCTCTATAATAAACTTGGTAAAACAGATATTTCAATACCATATATTGCACTGGGCTGCTGGGCTCTCATCAGTGATTTGACATGGGGCAAACAGGATGAGAATGATTCAATTACCACAATTTATGCGGCCTTAGATCATGGTATAAATTTTTTTGACACAGCGGAGATGTACGGGAATGATTGTTCTGAATCTTTAAAGGTTAAAGAGATTTTAGGTCCAAATGCGGATATGTGGCAATCCGATTCCAGATTTATGTAATACAAAGAAATAATGTAGGAGCAATTCATGAATTGCCCCTACTTGCCGTTAAACAGCAATCATAGAGTATGGAAATTTATTTTCATACTATCAGCATGCTTCTCATCGGGGCAGGCACATGGGCTGCCCAAAGTATCCAGATCGATCTTCATAATATTTTTAAACAATATCTACATCTCTGTGCCTCCGTGACTAAGACGATGCCTGTGCCTGAACATTCTTAATGAGTGTTAGATTTCCATATAGCGCTGCCTCTAATATGGGCTTCATGTATTCATCTACCATCTCAGCAGTAAGTGGTACGGGCATATTCTGCAGCTTCATCTTAAGTTGAGGGTTCCTGGCAGCTTTTAAAGCACGATCAATATGCTCCTGGCTGAATCCCTTTACTTCGCTGAGATGTAAAGGAAAATCTATCCTGCGGGCTAACTCAAACATTGCTTCGGCAACCGCGATACCAAGTTTCCGTCCGCGCATGCTGTTTATATTGGCTGAAGTTAATCCTGCTTCTTTGAAAATGTTACCGACAAGTTTGAGAGGCTTTTCAATCGCAGGAGCAAAGAAAACCGTGTAGTAGGGGTTCATAATTGCACAGGCCCGGCCATGGCTCAGTACATCTACCAGAGAGAAACTGGTAAGGTGCCCGCCGTTAGTACCGCCTATCATGATAGCATATCCACCCAAATCTGTCGCAAGGCAGAGTGCCTCCCGGGCCTCCTTATCCTGTGGATTCTCGATAACACGGGGCAGGTATTTGACCACCAGACTGATACAGACTCCGGCTACCTCTTCCATTTTTTTGTAGTAAGGCTTACCGGCAGCACCGTACAGCACTTCCAGGGAGTGGGCGATACCGTCCAGCGCTCCATCGGATGTTAGACTCCTGGGAGTATTGTATGTTACCTCATAATCAAAGACCGGAAGAGCTGGAACAATTGCTTCATCAACAATCAATTTTTTCTGCCCTGTCGATATATACGTGATATTCGAGTACTTGGTTAGGTGAGATGCGGAACTGGCCACTGTCTGAATGGCAACGTGCGGTGTCAATGACTTTCCTTTCTCTTCGAGAGTTTCAGTAACTATTCCGGTTCCAAAGTAGTCATCTATAGAGCCGCCAGGGGTACGCAAAACCTCGGCAGCTTTTGTGCCATCGATCGTGCTCCCTCCTCCGAAGCTGATGATTACATCAGGGTCAGCAGCCTTTAACTCCTCGGTAATGCGAAACAGGTCCTCACTGGGACAGTTGGGTCCTGCGCCATTTATCTCTCCGGTAAGATTTACACCTGATTCAAGAAGTGAATTTCGGATAACCTGCACAAAGCTGTCACTGCCTGGGAATGTATCACGCACAAGGGCAGCCCGCTTCCCTGCAGTTGACGCCACTTTGCCCACATTGGATAAAACACCAGCTCCGTACAAATATGCATCGCCTTTGAAGTCATGCAGTAAAGCGCGCGCCTGTTCAAAATCAGTCATTTTTAATTTCCTCTCTGTTTGTTTTTCATTTTCTACTTAACCTTACCTCCAGCCATATCTTCCCAGAACTCAACCATCCCTCCATGGTCGTTTGCTCCTTTCCCTTTATTAGAGAGAGCAAGCATAACTTGTCCAACCAGTGAAGCGAATGGAACTGGAACCTTGAGTTCCTGAGCAGCGGTGAGCGCATTTTTCAAATCCTTAATATGGAAGTCAATTTTAAAACCTGGCGTAAAGTTTCTCTCAACAAACCTGGGTACTTTAGTCTCCATGACTTTGCTTCCTGCCAGCCCCCCTCTAATGGCCTGAAACATTGTCTGAGCTGACAAACCAGCTTTGGCCCCCAGCATAAAGGCTTCGGATAAAGCAGCAATATTAACTGCAACGATTAGCTGATTAACCAGCTTCATCATTTCTCCGCCTCCCAGTTCTCCAACATAGGCAATGCTTTTGCCCATCGATTTAAAAAGGGGCAGGCTTTTCTTAAAAATTTCCTCTTTTCCACCCACCATAATAGCAAGCTCCCCTTTAATCGCTCCTTCTTCACCTCCACTCACAGGAGCATCGAGCATTTCTACTCCTTTTTTCGCCAGAGCCTCTCCCGCCTTGCGGGTGGTGAAAGGGTTTATAGAACTCATATCAATGACTATTGCTCCTTCTTTTACTCCTTCGATGACTCCATTTTCTCCCAATACCGCTATTTCTACTTCCGGAGAATCAGGAACCATAGTAATAATGATTTCACATTTCTTTGAGACATCTTTCGGAGATCCTGCTCCTTCTGCTCCAATAGAAACAAGTTCTGACATTTTACTTCCAATTAGATCATAGACCACCAGAGGATAGCCTGCTTTTATGAGGTTTTTACTCATCGGTTTTCCCATCACACCAAGACCAATGAAACCCACCATATGCTTCTTTTCCATACTTTATCACTCCTTTTTTTGCTGGTTTGTAACTATTAGTAGGGGAAATTCATGAATTGCCCCTACAATATTATCTATGCCCGTTTGCAATGGGCAGGCACATGGCTCTGCCTTTATATGGGCCACAAAGATAATGAAAATATATGCCTCTATGATAAGATAGAAACAGAAAGAAGGCAATTAAAGTCAGAATTATAGCCGGAAGTCGTATCAGGAGGTGTGTAATGAACATTCACACTTTTAGAAGAATTGAGTCTGCAAAAGCCAGGGTAGTGAGAATAAAAAATATCCTTGCTTTAGAAACTATTTATATTTCGGAAATTCTTTGAAAAGAAGCTGAAGAGAAAAAGAATATTGAAATTATTGGCGATATGAAAGAGATGTCATTTGACTCAGAAGGGAATCTTTGTTAGTCCCTGAAAATAAGGTATTTTTAAGGCATATTTAGCAATATTTTTAATTAATTTTTGTAATAACATTTTTTAATAAACACAGCTTATTTTAATTAAATCTTAAAACGGAAAATAATTCAGAAACTTTGGGCACCATTTCTTTCAGATATGATAATCAAACAAGAATTTTTAGTTTCTATTAAATATTATAAGACTTATATTTTTTTTCAAATTCTTCAATTATTGATAATAAATCACCAGGCAACAATCGTTTAGTAGTTTCTAACACATTAAATGGGATTTTTTCATAGAATGCTTCTGCGATTCCTCCAGCTACACATGCAATTGTATCGCTATCACCTCCTATAGAAATTGCCTTGCGAATTGCATCAACAAAGTCTTTTGAATCTAAGAATGCAATAATAGCTTCTGGAACAGACCCCTGACAGCTAACATCAAACTGATATACAGGTCTAATATCATCAATCGATCTGTTTAAATTATAGTTAAATGTTGTTTCTATATATTCTTTTATTTCTATTTTTGAACGGCCAATACGGGAAAGAAAAATTGAAGATGCTGTAGCCTGAGCTCCTTTTATCCCCTCTTTGTGATTATGTGTAACTTCTGCACATCTCTTTGCTTCGACCATGACTTCATCAAGCGTTTCGAATCTAAAGCCAATTGGGCCTACTCTCATGGCAGCGCCATTTCCCCAACTGCCATACGGGGCATTACTGTCTGAAAAAATCCAGTGATAAAAACTAACACCATATCCTGCATAAGGGTATTTTCTTCCATATTTTTTTAGAGTCTCTATATAGCTTCTGTTGTTTAACAGACTATCAGCTATTGCGATTGTCAAAACAGTATCATCTGTAAAGGTTGAACCAGGTGAAAACAGAGGGAAAGATGTAGTTTTAATATTTTTATGCTCATATACTGAGCCAATTATATCTCCAATAACCGAACCTATCATAGCCCCCTCAATTTTAATTAAAACAATTATACCACGATAATCTTAAAACACCCAACCGTTAATGTAGGGGCAATTCATGTATTGCCCCTACTCAGCAGGTTACTCTCCACTCATTACTGTAAATATTAAACTTTTTTCCTCGTGCGAACCCTACGAGCGTTACACCGAATACTTTAGAAAGGCTGACAGCTTTGGTGGTCGGGGCAGATCTTGAGATAAGGATGGGAACTTCAGCTTTTATTATCTTGAGTAAAACTTCAGATGATATCCTGCCGCTTGTGATGATCATTTTATCATCTATCGGCATCCCTTCAAGAAGGCATCTTCCAATAATTTTATCAAGCGCATTATGCCTCCCGATATCCTCGATAAAAAAGACTACCTTACTTCCGCTGCAAAGTGCAGCGCTGTGAACACCGCCTGTTTCCCTGAAGAGTCTGGAGCTTAATTGTGCCTGTCTGATAACCGTTATTATTTCATTGGTGGTAATATGCATATTTGATTCAACCTTTTTACATAAAACAGCATCAGCAGCGTTGTAGAATGAGCCAGGGCTCATACATCCGGGCGTTATAAAACGTGTATGTCTCAAATCCTTTAAAGGATCAATTTGTTTTTTTATCTCAACTCTTACAATGCCATTTTTTTCATTGTATTCTGTTCTGATAATATCTTCTTTTGTCCTAATAAACCGCTCAGAGAAAAGATAGCCTGCAGTGAGGTACAAAATATTTTCAGGAGTACAGATGATGGTTGCAATTTCCTGATCATTTAGAAAAATGGTAATTGGCGTTTCTGTAATAATTGTATCAGAAAGATTTTCTTTTTTATCTCCCGTGATACGTATAATAGGGAGAGTCTCTCTTATTTTCATTTTTTTCCCTGTCCCACAAGGATAGTGTATAAGGTGTGCCGGTCTCAATGGAGCTTTATTGTATCCCCTTTTTTTACTGTTCCGCCTTGTATCACCCGCGCAAACACACCTTCACGGGGCATGATGCAGTCTCCAACCTGAGTATAAATTTCGCATTTTGTGTGGCACTCTTTTCCAACCTGTGTGATCTCTAAAACTGCTGAGTTCCCGACAGATATTCTGGAACCAGGCTTCAATGAGAGCAGATCAATCCCCTCTGTATCAATATTTTCTGCAAAAAGACCGGGGGTTGTATTTAATCCTTTATTCTCCATCTTTTTGATACTCTCAACTGCAAGCAGGCTTACCTGTCGGTGAGTATTATGACTGGCATGAGCATCACCTTCAAGACCAGTATTTTTTATAAGGGAACCTTTTGTTATCTTCTGTTTTTTCACTCCTTTTCTACTGCTGATACATACTGCAACAACTTTACCCGGAACCAATTTATTCTCCATCGCTTATTGTGCATCCTCCGATAACAAGATCGCCTTTATAAAATACAACTGCCTGCCATGGAGTAACGACCCACAGGGGTTTTTTTGAAAGTAACCTGTCATTGTCCATGCTTTAATAAGATATAAAACCAGGTTCATTTTATAAACTATTATTTGAGATAAAACCATACTAAAGCATTTTTCTCATTTTAATTAATGCTGACGCTGTGAGATATGCATCTTCCAATGCCCGGTGTCTTTCCTTACATTTTTGAGGTATTCCAAGCCTTTTCAAAACAGCATCAAGGTTATGATATGTCTTCTGTGTAAACAGTTCTTTTGAAAGTGCGAGCGTATCGATTATTTGGTTTTTTATATCTATGAGTCCGAGAGTTTTAATAAAATACCGGAGGAAACCAACATCAAAGGGGGCGTTATGTGCAACAAGCGGATAATCCTGAATGTAGTCAAGGAATTCTGGTAAAACTTCTTCAATAGTTTTCGCATCTTTCACCATTTCATCTGTAATGTGATTAATACTTGTTATATGTGGTGGAATTTTCTTGTCAGGATTAACCAGCGATTCGAATGCATTATTGGTTATTATTTCATCATCTATTATGGGAACAGCTGCTATTTCTATTATCATATCACCCTTTTCAGGGTACAGTCCAGTCGTTTCCAGATCAAAAGCAATTAATTTTTTCATGTTTAACTAGATTTAAGACAGCCGTATAGATGGGCAGAGACGCCTTTTATAGCGCCTCTGCTCGCGTATGAACGTTTTTTTCTACTTTTTCTATTCCCTAATGCGGACAAGCCACATTCTCGATTAAAATAATTTTCTCGTCTGAAAAGCAAGAAAATTGATATTAAGGTACTAATGCGGACAAGCCACATTCTCGATTATAAAAATATTTTCTTGCAAACTAAAGTTTGTGACTAAAAGGCAAGAAAATCGGGATTAAGGTACCAATTGAATACAGCATACATTATCGCTTTTTTATTCAATTCTACTTTATCTCAGCCCCTATAACAACGGCTGCGATCACATCGATTGGTAAGAGAACGATGTCTATTCTTCTGTTGTTCCCTCTTCCTTCATCGGTTTTATTGGTGTCAATGGGCCAGAGCTCACCTAAACCCATGGATACCAATCTGGATGCGCGCACATTAGAGACCTCTATAAAGTAGCGAACAACTGATGCCCCTCGTGCAGCAGAAAGTTCCCAGTTTGTCGGATACTTTTTTTTCAGTGCCGGGGTGACAATGGGCTTGTTATCTGCATTTCCTATGACACCAATGAGATATCCGTCTAATTCGCTCAGAAGAATTCCAATCTTGGACAAAATAGTCTTCCCGCCGGGATTTATTTCAACACTGCCCACATCAAACATGTGCTCACTTACAACATCCAGTACGATACCAAGAGTTCCTTTAAACACACGAACTTTTCCATCCCGTATTTCTTCATACAGCAATTCGTTGATCCTTTCAAGAACGACGTCTATGAGTTCTATAGTCTCTCTCTGAATTCCTTCGTATACTTCAAGAGTCGTTAACAGTTCTTCATTTTCACCTGTTAAGTTCTTGACCTGCTTTGTGAGGCTTTCATTTTTAGCTTTTATCGTTCGATTCTCCGATTTTAACTGGGCAAGCTCCTGGTTAATCTCCCGTACACTGGTTTCCAATTCATTTTTTTCTATCCGTAATTCAATGATCTCTGCTTCCTTTTCCTGTACTTTCTCTTCAATGGTCCTGGTTACAATCATGAGGTCCGGTGCTTCTGCCATGAGATTTTCTATCTCTTTATCCTTTTTGGCAATCTTGCTTTCCAGCTGGGCAATCTTGCTTTGGAGATCTGCCTTCTCTGATTCAAGCATATCAATTGTTGACTCTAAACTTTCCTTATCCGATTTAAGCTGAGAGTTTTCTGATTTGAGCTGTGAGCTTTCTGATTCAAGAGACCCTACCTTCTGATTACACTCATCAAGATCTGCCTGAAGTTCTTTGCCTCCCATTGCATGGATTAAAACAGACGGCAGGAGTAATAACATAACCAGGAAAAAAACAAAATAGACTGATTTTAACTGTTTTTGCTTCATTTTATAACCTCCGTGGATATTTTTAGTATCATTATACAGCATTTAAAAAAAATGTCAAGTGTGCTAAAAATTATTCTTGTAAAAATTACTATTGATTACAAATACATTCCAGGCTAAAATAACAATGTTTTTTTCAAAGGAAAAAAGATGAGGCTCATAAACTGGCATATTCTCTTTGTTATTCTCTTATCACTAAAAACATTAGCACTTTACGGGCAGCAGGACAACAGCTATATAATGGTGAGGAGCTATTATCCAACATCCTCCTCTTTGAACTACCAGAATCTTTATCTTTATTCTGCGGTTCACTACAGCCCTTTACAAAACATTGTCATTCATTTCACTCTTAAGAAAGGGCAGGGGGAACCGGGATACTACCCCGTCGGGTACTTCAAAGATGCTAACAGGGGATTCTATGAAAACGGAAGTTATTATATTTTACTCAAGGATTCTTTCCTGTGTAATAAGATAATACTGGGAAATTATATCCCTAAATTTGGTCAGGGTTTATTATTCGGGGGCAATTTCCCTCTTTTTCTGAGCAACCCGTACTATGAGCTTGCCAGGTATCGGGATGGTATTTACCCGACAGGCAGCTCATCAAAGACGATTCTGCTTGAAGGCATCGCTTTAGAGTATGAGTATGGAAATATGTATTTCAGGCCGTTTTTTTCCTGTAACAGATACGACTGTTCAGCAGGTGAGAGCAGTTTCTATAAGTATAATAACAATGATTATGATGATTATATCAATGATATAGATGATGATGATTTTACCGGAATCGGGGAGGGGTTTCCCCGGAAATATTCGTGTAAAACAAACCTTTTCACCAGTATCAGGGGTGTACCTGATTATGAGAAAGAAAGTAATCGGGAAAAGAGGAATAATCTTGCAGAGTATATTGCAGGAATAAATGTTTCTATGAATCAAGCAGTTTTAAAAGCAGGGGCGACTGTAACGTACACCCGTTTCAACAGGCTTATCGATCCTTACTATAATTTTGATCCGGAAGGGGGAGATAAGACCGGGCACTGGTACAGGGGGAAAAACCTCTTTTCCTCCAGTATATATTTTAAGATGTACAGCCCCATTGAAATTTTCGGCGAAGCCATACATACATTCCATAAAAACCTCTCCTATTACCCTGAATTCAATCGAGGATATACTTCCGCGCTTGGTTTTTCAGGGGGAGCACGGAGAAAGATCAACAACACGGGAATGATCCTATGGGGAGCATACCTGCCTGCAAACCTGGTAAATCCTCATGCTCTTGAGCTGCCTGATGGTTTGAATAACCTTGCATGCGGGCTGCTCGGTATTCATTATTCAAAAAGTGCAAGGAAGTTTACAAGCTGGGTATATGCGTACAGTGAGCTCTACAATGAAGATCATCCTGATGATGAAGAAGGAGGTCTTGCCTACAGTTACAGTTTACAATATCCTTTTGTGGAAAAAACAACATTGAAAGTAAAACAGAGCTTCGAAGTAATAGATCATTATTACTATGCACAAGATGTTTGGTCTTATAAGATATCGTCAAAGGTATCCGTGAAATATCTTCTAACTGCTAAAAGCAGTCCTGTTGCAAGCAGTCCTGCTGCAACCAGTATTATCTTCAGG